>Ga0208904_1000137_pt1 | contig 63593 bp, 76 predicted proteins | sample AntAceMetag02UKB_FD_184774 | JGI IMG/M metagenome (GOLD analysis project Ga0208904, IMG submission 184774) | Saline lake microbial communities from Ace Lake, Antarctica - Antarctic Ace Lake Metagenome 02UKB (SPAdes) (version 2) | ecosystem: Environmental > Aquatic > Non-marine Saline and...
GCACGAAGCGGTCCGCAAAACGAATCAATATAGGCCGCAGTAAAAGACTGCGTTGATAGAGACGGAATGTAAGCATTGAGCTTTCGCGATTTGTTCAGTTCGCGTCTACTAAAAGCCACACTTTGTTTTATTATTTGAGAGGTTTACCTCGAGAATGATTAAACATATTATTTATCTACACTTCACTTGTTCCGAGGAATTTATTCCGAAGAAAGTGATTTTAAAAAAAATCTAGACGTAGTGAATTTGCTTTCGAGTAGGTTTGCTATTAGTGAATTATTGATTGAGATTTATCTTGATTGATGATGAGCTACTTTGGTGAATTTCTTATACTGTTCTTATTTTGATATAATAATTCTAATCTTTTTTTGAGGAGATTTTGGAAGTGACGGAAGTCTGATATATATTCTGGAGCACATTCTTATTTATAATGTCTGGAGGTGTGGGATTTTTATGGAGAGAAAAGAATATCCTGAAAAAGAAATGAATAGGTATAATACGCTTAATCCTAAAAATCTATACAGACTTTTAATCTTTCTGAGAAATATATATCCTATAGGTTATAGTCTCAAGGGAATAAAAAGAGAGTTAGACATAGAAATACTCACAGAAAAATTACTTAAAGATTTAGTTGAGGAAGGTTTCATTAAAAAGAGGTGTCTATCTTCTTTCGAAAAAACAATGTTGCCAAATAAATTGGTTGAATCATTTCCTGAATATGCAATAGCAAATAATGGAATGCAGTTCATTAATAGTGTTGAATCTAATAAATTGAACAAGAGTATAGAGCTCCTCACAAGAGTATTAATTTTATTGGGGATGGCAACAGTATTTTATGCACTTGTACAAAATCTTTTTACGCTTTGGTTTTAACGCTTAGAAAAGATATTTAAGTGCCGAAGGTGTGGGATTTTTATGAAAGAGAAGGATAAAAAGAAATGGTGGTATAAGGATTACACTAAATCTGTTAAAAAATACTATAATAAAGAAAATGTCTTGGAATCTACAAAGATTAAAAATGCAAATTTTAACCACTTCCTTGAATGGCTAATGGGAATTGGTATAGTTTTGATTCTCTCCGTGAATATTGGTTCAATTAAGGGGGGCTTCGAAATAGTTGGAATTATCTTGTATATTGTGGCAGGAGTCATGTTAGCCATTGGACTTATATTATATTGGTGGCTCCATGGAATTCAAGGAAAAATATTACACGACTTGTATTTGAAGAAAGACCAACAGGAGAAGAAAAGGGCTTCTCAATAAAATAACTCTCGCAAGTTACATAGCAACCTTAGCTTGTTACACAAGTGGTGAGGTGGGTCTGGGATTCGGGGGGATAATCTTAAATAACTTCTAATCTTTTTATAGATAGGTGAATTTGAATAATCGAAAGGAGGTGATAAAATGTGTTTAGAATATTTTAATAAGGCGATAAAGAAGATGAATGTTTGGGATATGGGTTTGACTAAGTTGGCTGTTGCTGCTGCGACTTTGTTTGTTATTACGATTTGGCCTGCTGCAATGACTTGGGTTCATACAGTTAATCCTTGGTACTTTTTGGTAGCTATGGTTATCTTTGCTTTGAAGCCTTGGTCTAGAATTTTTAGTAAGTAATTTGATTTGTAGAACAACCAAATTTATAAAGGGATTTTTGTTTAGTTAGTTGTAACAACTTGTTGTTATGAGTGGGGCAGCTAACTGTCGATATCCTTGTCTAAAAGGCAAAAGAAATGTTAATGATTTCTGGATGTTGAGGAAGGTCCGCGCATCCCTTGATAATTTAGTTTATTGAGGTTTATCAGCAATGAAAATTGTGCGTCGTGAGGCGTGGCAAGGAAGATAGAAACGATCCGATTTAATTCGGCTGGAACGAGTCCTCCTGATTGATGCAACTGGTTTATCCAGGCTTAGTCAGATGTTAGCACAGACCGTTCGATTACGAGGTCTGACAGAACGTGGCCTATGCCCCACTTAGTATTTTTTTACATTCCTTCGATGTCGATTAAATATTTTCCTTCTTGGAGTTTAAAGACTATTGGTCTTCGGTTCATTAGGGAGACAATGTCGATTTCGAATTTTCCGGGTTGAAGAATTCTTATACTTTCTAAATCTAAGATTACAGGTTTTGAATCATCTTCAATTTTTAAGATACTTCTGACATCTTCTTCGACTTGTTTTTTATCTACTGTGTTAAATTCTGGGATTGGAAGTTCTTTTGATTTTTGTATTTCTGGGATTTGTTCGTCTCGAATATAAAAGAAAAATTTACCTCCACAATTATTACATCCTTCTAGGATTTCCTTACTTCCTACAGGAATTATTTTTGAACAGTGTACGCATTGGTGTGGCATACTTAGGAGAGAAAGTCGAAATTAATAAAGTTTTGTATTATGGGAATAATAGTTTTAGTGATTGTCCGATGAAACCGGCGAAGACTGGGATTGCGAGGTTGTCGTCAATGTGAGGGAACACTGTTTCGACGAATGTTGCCATGAGTGCCATTGGGATTACCACTATCCAATTTCCTAGACCTAAAATTGAGAATCCTATTGCTAAGTCTACTACGAATTCTGCGAGTATTCCTTCCCATGCTGTGTTAGGTAATTTTTTTATCCAGTGTTTTCCGAAGGCGATTCCGAAGATTGCTGCAGCCATGTCTCCAAAAATAGTCATTAGGATAACTGCTATTGCAATTTTGAAATCGAATATTGCTAAGGCAATAATTATTCCTAGGATGTAGTATACTTGGCCTCCTAAACTATTCTCTTCTTTTTCTCTCCAGAGGATATGGATGATAGGGATTTTTAGGTGTTCATTTATTCTGAAGAATTCGATTACGATGAAAGTGATGAAGACAGATAGGAGGACGAGCATTGCGATTGTGTGACTAAAAAGTTTTAGAAATATCCAATATACTAGTAAGTAAGATATTCCGAGAACGTGAATTGCTTTCCTCTTTGTTTCAAAGGTTAACTTTGACATGATAAAGATAAGATATATTGGTTTTTATATTTGTTGGAGGATGGGGATGGGGCTGGGGAGAATCGAACTCCCTCCACCACGGTCTTCAGCCGTGTGCTCTCCCAATGAGCTACAGCCCCATAATGAAGGAAAGCTATTTTGTCTTTTTAAGTTTGTTGATGATAAGTTTTATAAAGTAGTTTGATTAAGAAATGTTATGAGAAAGAGTGGTGCGATGGAGTTGTCGATTGGGACGATTGTGATTATTGTGTTGGCGATGTCGATGCTGATTTTGGGGTTGGTTTTGATTAAAAATATTTTTGGTGGTGCTACTGATATTACAGATATGACTCTTGATCAATTAAGGAATCAAGTAAGTGGGATGTTTGGAAGTAATAAGGAATTAGTTATGTACCCAGATACATTGCATATAGATGTTAAGGGTGGGGAGCTAAGCGGTTTTGGTTTTGGTGTTAAGAATATATTAGAAGGGGCCCAAGCAGGAACAGAATTTAGATATGAAGTTATTGTTGCGGATAATTTTATCGAGGATAAATGCGGGGTTACCGAAGAGGAGGCTGTAGACTGGATAAATCTTGGGGGGACTGGAGGTTCTGGAGATTTAAGTATTGCTTCTGGGAAATTTGAGGCAGTTAAAGTTACATTTGAAGTTCCAGATGGAGCTAAGTTATGTACTTTCAGATATAAAGTAAAGGTCTATGATGATAATGACCAGATTTATGATGAGGATATTATGGATGTAACTATCCGAGCGTAGATTTATTAATTGGATTTCTTTTGGTGTTGTATGAAGATTTTGGCGATTGGTGATTTTCATGGGAAGTTTCCTGTGAAGTTGCAGAGGTTGATTAAAAGTAAGGAGATTGATTTGATTGTTAGCGTCGGTGATTATTGTCCGTTTAGTTATAGAAATTTGTGGTTTAAGCATTGTTATGGGAAAGATGTTGAGTTGTGGGAAGTTGTAGGGAAGAAGAAAATGAGGACGCTTGTCTTGAAAGATTTAGCTGCGGGTGAAAAGGTGTTGAAGAGTTTAAATGGGCTTGGGGTTCCTGTGATTAGTGTTGTTGGGAATCTTGATAATGCGAATCTTAATGATCAGTATGCCGAGGGTAAATGGAATAGGAAGAATGGTTGGGGATGGTATGAGCAGGATTTCTTTTCTAAGATGATTAAGAAGTATAAAAATATTCTACGGTTTGATTATTCTTATGCTCTTGTTGAGAACTTGGTTTTTATTGGAGGATTTGGACATACTTCTCCTGGACAGGTTAGGAGCCCTGCATATAAAAAGTATAAGAAGAAGTTGGATAATCTATTCAAAAGATTTCGGAAAGAGAATAAGGAAAAGAAGATTATATTTGTAGCCCATAATATGCCTAATAAAACCAAATTTGATAAATTTAAAGTTAAAGGAAAGATAGAACATTATGGCTCTATAATGGTGCGAAGGATTATTAATAAATATAAACCGATTCTATTTCTTGGAGGACATTTTCATGAAAATCCTGGAAAAGAAAAGGTAGGGGAAACTCTTGTTGTGAATCCTGGGGCGGCTGTTGATGGGAAGTGTGCGATTATTGATTATGACGAGGGAAAGGGTAAAGTTAAAAGTGTTAAGTTTGTTAAGTGATTATGGTATTGGAGTTGTATAATTGGGAAGAGATTAAAGAAGTTTTAATTAAGGAACTTGCGAAGACAAAGCATATTATGACTTTTGGGACAATTGGTTCTTTGAATGTTGAACATGATATTGATACTATTATAACTAAAAAGACTGGGTCAAAATCTTCTGCTTTTTATAAGGAGGTTCATAATTTGTTTGATAATCTGAATAATTATTTGATGGAAAAGTATAATGCAAAAGCTATTTGTTTTTCTTTTAATGAAACCGAGTCTTTGAAGTTATCTAATTATGAAGATTCTAAAGATTTGGCAATTCATTTAATGGTTTATACTTCTTATCCTCAAATAGAAAAAGATTGGGGGTGGGCTCTTTTTAAAGATGAAGATATAAAAGAAACGTTGAAAGATTACGATTGTTTAATTGGTTCTGTTGATGATTTATTTTCTAAGGATTTTATGAATGCAAATTATTATGATTCTGTTTTTATTTATTTAAGTTATTATAATCGTATTAATGCTAATTATTCTGAGGAGTTTTTATTAGAAGTTATGAATGCTAATTGTGATTTTTTATTTAGAAAAAGATTAGGAGTTAAGGCTTTGGTTGCAAAAAATAAAAAAGAAGTTAGAAAATATTTTTATAAATTGTGTGATTTGGTTGATAGGTTGGAAAAAGAAAAAGAATGTTAGATGTCTAATTCTATAATTGTAAAGTTTTATTAAAGATGTTTTTTTAGTTGTTCTATGTTGAAATTATATAATACGTTGACGCGGAAGAAAGAAGTGTTTAGGCCTTTGAAGGTTGGGAGTGTTGGGATTTATACTTGTGGTCCGACGGTTTATTGGTTTGCGCATGTTGGGAATTTTCGGAGTTTCGTTTTTGCTGATGTTTTGAAAAGGGTTTTGATGTATGATGGTTTTGATGTTAAACATGTGATTAATGTGACTGATGTTGGGCATTTGACTTCGGATGGGGATAGTGGGGATGATAAGATTGAGGAGGAAGCTAAGAAGGAAGGGAAGAGTGCGAAAGAGATTAGTCGTTTTTATTTTGATGCTTTTCAGAAGGACTTTAAGAAATTGAATTTGATTGAGCCTGTGAAGTGGGCTTGGGCGACGGAGCATATTAAGGAGCAGGTTGATATGATTAAGATTTTGGAGAAGAAGGGTTTTACTTATGGGACTGATGATGGGGTTTATTTTGATAGTTCGAAGTTTGCGGATTATGGGGGGTTGTCTGGCTTGGACAAACGTCTTAAGGATGAATCAAAAGGGGGATTGCAAAATGGGGGTTTATGGGCTGGAGCTAGTGGAGCAATAGTTGTTGCAATAAATAAAAAAAGGAATATAACGGATTTTGCTTTGTGGAAGTTTTCTAAGTCTGGAGAGAAGAGGCAGCAGGAATGGGAGTCGCCTTGGGGTGTTGGTTTTCCTGGGTGGCATATTGAGTGTTCGGCTATGTCGTCTAAGTATTTGGGGAAGCAGTTTGATATTCATACTGGGGGTGAGGATTTGATGCCGGTTCATCATGAGAATGAGATTGCGCAGTCTGAGTGTGCTTGGGGGAGGTCGCCTTGGGTGAAGATTTGGATGCATGGGGCGTTTTTGAATATTAAGGGTGGGAAGATGTCGAAGTCGGCTGGGAAGGTTAAGACGATTTCGGAGTTGGAGGGGGAGGGGATTAGTCCTTTGGCTTATAGGTATTTTACTTATACTGCGAAGTATAGGAAGCCTTTGACTTGGAGCGATGAAGCGATTAAGGGTGCGGTTGATTCTTATAAGAGGTTGAAGAATATTATTTCGGGGATTGAGAATAAGGCTGGGACTAATAAGAAGTATTTGAAGGAATTTGAGGAGAGGATTAATGATGATTTGGATATGCCTGGTGCCGTCGCTGTTTTGTGGAAATTGGTTCGGGATGAGAAGGCGGAGGGGAAGATTGGGACGATTAAGAAAATGGATTCTGTTTTTGGGTTGGAGTTGTTGAAGGAAGATGTTGTTGATGTTCCTTCGGATGTTCGGGCTGTTGCTGAGGAGAGGGTTGTTGCTCGGAAGAGTGGGGATTTTAAGAAGAGTGATTTGTTGAGGGATAAGATTGAGAAGATGGGGTGGATTGTTAAGGATTTGAAAAAGGGGTATGAGTTGGAAAATGGGTGAGGTTGAGAATCCGGATTGTCCGTGTGAGTGGGATTGTCCTCGGCATGGGAAGTGTTCGGAGTGTCAGGCGTATCATCGGAAGTGTGGTGATTTGACTTGTTGTGGGAAATAGTTTTATAAAAGCTGGTATCTTTGGTTGATTGAGATGGTGAAGGAATTTGCGTTTATTGATCAGGGGTATAAGCCGACGAGGAATGATTTGATTTGTTTGTTTAAGGTGACGCCTGAGGGTATGGGTTTTAAGGAGGCTGTGAATAATGTTGCGTTGGAAAGCTCGATTGGGACTTGGACGCCTGTTTCTTCTAGTGAGGATTATGTGAATAAGTTGGGGGCGAAGGCTTATGCGATGTCTGGGAGTTATGTTAAGATTGCGTATCCGCAGGAACTTTTTGAAGAAGGGAGTGTGCCGAATATTTTGTCGTCAATTGCTGGGAATGTTTTTGGGATGAAGTGTATTAAGGGTTTGAGGTTGGAGGATATTAAGTTTCCGCAGAAGTTGTTGAAGAGTTTTCCTGGTCCGCGTTATGGGATTGAAGGTTATCGGAAAATTTTGGGTGTTAAGAAGAGGCCGTTGGTTGGGACGATTGTGAAGCCGAAGTTGGGGTTGAAGACTAAGGACCATGCGAGGGTTGCTTATGATTCTTGGATTGGTGGTTGTGATTTGGTTAAGGATGATGAGAATCTTTCTAGTCAGAAGTTTAATGTTTTTGATAAGCGGGCGGCGAAGACTTTGGAGATGTGTGATAAGGCGGCGGAGGAAGTTGGTGAGAAGAAAGGGTATTTGATTAATGTGACGGCTGAGTCTTTTGAGATGGTTCGGCGGGCTGATTTGGCGAAGGAACTTGGGGGGAAGTTTGTGATGCATGATATTATTACTGCTGGTTTTGCGAGTTTGCAGACGCTGAGGGAGAATACGACTTTGGGGATTCATGCGCATCGGGCGATGCATGGGGCGTTTACTGAGAATCCTGATCATGGTTTGTCGATGATGTGCGTTGCTGATTTTGCTAGGATGGCTGGTGTTGATAGTTTGCATATTGGGACTGGAATTGGGAAGATGAAGGGCGGGGTTCGTGAGGTTCGAGAGATTGATGAGGAGATTGAGCAGAGGGTTGTGAAGAAGACGAAGCATCGGTTGGCGCAGAATTGGGATGGATTGAATTCTGTTTTTGCGGTTTGTTCTGGGGGGATTTATCCTGGGCATATTCCTTATTTGGTTAAGAATTTTGGAGAGGATATTATTGTTCAGGCAGGGGGTGGGATTCATGGACATCCTGCTGGGACGAAGACTGGGGCGATTGCGATGAGGCAGGCTGTTGATGCGGTTATGGCTGGAGAGGAATTGAAGGTTTATGGTCGAAGTCATAAGGAGTTAATGGATGCGTTAGAGCATTTTGGGAAGGTTAGGTTTTAGAGTGATAATATTTATAAAGGGAATTCACCGATTATGTTTATGGGAAATGAATATGTGGGTTTTAGTCAACCTGCTCATTGTTTGCATTGTTCTAGTAAGATTGAGTCTGCGAAATTTCCTTATTGTAATTCTGCTCATCAGGGACAATTTATAGAGGGGATGCGACAATATTTTGAATATATTGGGGTTGCTCCTAGTGTTGAGGGAATTTTGGAGAGGATGCGAGAAGATCCTGAGCAAGAATTGGGTTCGCAGAGAAAAACTATTCTTGAAGGAGTTGTTGTGGATTTAAGAGTTGCAATTAGGCGTCATGGGAGTAGGATTAGGGATGGGAAAATTTCTGTGGCATAACTTTTAATATGTATTTATTTTGTTTATTATATGAGAGAGTTTGTTTATTATTCGGCGAATGGCGTTACTGCGGGGAATTTGATTAAAGATAATTTAATGAAAGCGGGGCGGATTGATATTGCTTGTCAGTTTATCATTCAGGGGTTTTTTGTGTCGAGGTCGATGAGGAAAGATACGAAGGTTCATTTGATTTTGATGGGGCCGCCGGATTCTCCTAAACATCTTGAGTTGTTTCCAGGGAAAAATCTTGGAGGGATTGAGAATGAGATTGATATTAGTAAAAAAGATGTTGCGGGGTTGATTAAGCGGATGTTGTATAAGTACAAGAAAGGCGAGAAGGTTGAAGTTGCTCCGGGTTATAATGTTGAGAAGAAGAGTTTTGTGAAGTTGCTTGAGGAGATGAATGCTGACGGGAAGGAGATTTATATTTTGGATAAACGGGGTGAGGATATTCGGGATGTGAAGATTGCCAAGGATTCGGTTTTTATTGTGGGCGATCATGAAGGGATTCCAAAGAATGAAATGAAATGGGCGAAACATATTCCGATGACGAAAATTTCGGTTAGTCCGCATATGTTGTTTGCAAGTCAGGTTGTGACTTTGATTCATAATGAGGTTGATAGGAAAGAATAAAAAGAAGGAGAATTTGAAATAAATATGGTAAAAAAAGCGGCTAAGATTGTTGTGAAAGGGACTGTTCAGGGAGTTTTTTATAGGCAGTTCGTGAAGGGGCATGCGGATGATTTGAAGTTGAGAGGTTTTTGTAGGAATCTTGAGAATAATGATGTTGAGATAATTGTTGAGGGTGAGCAGGAAAATCTTGAGAGATTAGTGAGGTTGGTTAAGGAAGGGCCTGAGCATTCGCAGATTCGGGCGGTTGATGTTAGTGAGCGGAAATGGTCTGGGGATTTTTCGGAGTTTAAGATTTTGCGGTTCTGAGAGTTTTATAAATAAGTTTATTAATTAAAATGATTTATTAAGTTGATGGAAATAATATTTATTAGGCATACTGAGAAAGAAGAGACTGGTGAGAATCCTTATTTAACAAAGAAAGGTGTTAAGCAAGCGAAGTATCTTTCTAAGAAATTAAAAGGGGGAAAGTTTGATGAGTTTTATTGTAGTAATATGAATAGGACGAGGCAAACTGCTGAAATTGTTTCAGGGAAAATTGGGATGAAGCCTAATGTGGAAAAATCTCTTGATGAATTTCAGGCGGAGTTATTAGTAAAAGACAAAAAAAGGTGGAACAAAAAGGAGAAAAATCATTATGAAAAATTGACATCTTTTCTCGAGAAGATATCAAAAAATCCTGATGATAAAAAAACTATTTTGATAATTGCTCACGGTATTACAAATAGAATTATTCTTTCTTATTTTTTGGGATTGAATCTTAAGAGAATAATTCAGTTCAGACAAGCAGAGGGGGGATTGAATTCTGTTTATTGGGTTGAGAAATTTAAAAATTGGAGATTAAAAATTTGGAATGATAACAAACATATTCCCGCGAAATTAAGATATAATAAGTTCAGTTATTAGGTTTTTTGAAAACTAATATGGCTTTGGGGGGGAAAATATCTGGGTGAGATAAATTTTCTTTGATGAATTCTGCCTTAATTTGTTTCATTCCACATTTTTCGAATGTTTTTTTCCATTCTTCCATTGTATTATAATTGTAAAATAGCTGGATGTTGTCCCTGTTTCTCATGAGTCTGTTGCCGAACCAATCATAAAAATATAAAATTTTCTGTCTGTCTGTTGGTTTAAATTTTAAAAAATCCTTTGTAATTTTGTCGTGCGCTACTGGATTTATTTTTTTTGGATATGTGTCTTCAATTAGTATAATTCTTCCTTTGTTTTTTAGATATGAGATTAAATTTTTTATTATTCTTTTTTGATGCTTTCTCTTTAAATGATGGAGGACCATAGAAAGAATAATCGTGTCAATAGTTCTTTCAGGGAAGGGCATTTTTGTCAATGAAGATTGCACGATAAAGTCAATTTGAAGATTTTTGGATCTTGTTGTAAATGAACAAAGATCTGTAACATATGCTCTTTTAATGTTTTTGTTTGAATGAAGTATTTGTTCTGCAAAATCATCAGATCTTCCGCCAACGTCTGCAATTAATTCTCCACAGATATCTTTTTTTATTCTTTTTGCTAAATTTTTTATCTTTGTTTTTCTAAAATTTTTAAGTTTTTTTGAATAATCTTGACTATCCTTATTAATAATTGAGGGAAATTTCTTTCTTATTTTTTCGACAGCCAAATCTTCATTATGATAATATTTTGATAATATTTTGATAATTGCATCAATCCACTGATGAGGTAGATTGGCATGTTTCCAATAATTTTCTAATCTTTCTTTGATGTGTTTTTTTGCATCTGTATTAAGAAGGATCGTTAAAACTTTTTTTTTATTTCTAAAATTTTTGTTTGAATGCTGAATTTTTGTTTTATAGAATGAAACTATTTTATTGAAGATGTCTTTGCTTTCTTTAAATGTTGCTCCTTTTTCTATTTGAGTGGATATCTTTTGTTTAAATTTTTTTACTTTGTTATCTTTTTCTAAAAAATTCATATAAGAAATCGCCTCATAGGTTCTTGATAAAATCTTTCTTGCCCTTTCTCTGTTTTTCATATTTGGTCTTTTCTCTTTTAAATAATATAATTCGTATGCATTGCTCAATAAGTCAGACACTTGTGCATAGCCATTTCTTAAAAATACTTTCTTATTTTTTACAAAATCATAACCTTTAATTGGGATATGTCTTCTAAATAGGGAAATTGCAGTTCTGTAAATTATTTGGCTTTGAAGATTTAATGAAATGTCTGATTTAGAATCAAAAACACCTTTTGAAAAATTTTCGATGCCCTTTATGGATATCCCTACAGGACATTTGATTTCTTTTCCGCTGTTCATTATTGTTAATTGTGTTTCATCATAAGAAAATATATTTCCTTCTGTAATTACTAAAAAGTCGAAATCTCCATTATTTTTTGAATATAGAGAGGATCCAAAAATAGATATGCTTAAAATATTTAAATGAGAATATTTTTTTCTCAAAAAGTTTTCTAACTCTTTTGTTAAACTTAAAAAAGTTTCACTTCTTTCCTCTAGATAGTGGTTCTTGTTTTTTCCGTACTTGTAATAATATACATGTCTTTTGAAAATTTTTTCTCTTTCTTTTTTGTCTTTAAAATTAATTTTTCTATTTTTGAAAATTTTTAATGGGAAATTAATTTCAAATGGAATTTTTTCAATTATCATTATGGTCTTCCTCTATATTTTTTAGATTTTTTATTATTTCTTTTAAATGAATGTCGGTTCCGTCTCCTCTTCTAATTTTTCTTATAACAAAGTTTTTCAATAAGGCATATTTTACTAGAAAGTGTAAGACTTTTGTTTCTTTTTTAGAGAGGGGCATTTGGCTTGATTGATTATATGCATAAATCATGGCATTCAGACTTTTCTTTACATATTCTGGTCTCTCCATATTTCCTTTGAAAAGAAGAGGGGATTCAAATTCATCTAATCTATTTGCAATTTTGAGAGTTTCGGAATCTACTATTTTAAAATTGTTTCCTTGCCAAATTAAATTTGAGTGATTTAAATCTCCGTGAATGAGTTGTTTTGAAGTTAGATTCACATTTAATTTCCCTTCGATTATTTTTTCTAATTCTGATAGCAATTGTTCATGTTGATTATTTTTTGATAAGTCTAGATATAACGAGATAAGATTACTTTCGCTAGTGTGCCGATCTGTTAAGGTTAATAATTTTTCAACTTCCTTATTGTTTTTAGCAAAATTTGAAAGTTGTTTGTGCAATAGCCCAACATGTGTTCCAATTAAATTAAAATATTTTATATCTCTAACTTTTGGAGAGGTGTCTCTAACAAATTCTTCTACTCCATATAGCTCCCCTTTAATCTCAAAAGTAAAGTCGCCATTATCCTTTCTATGAAAATTTAATGGGAAATAGTTGGGAATGTCCTCGGCTATTCGTGACAATAATTCTGATTTTTCTTTGCATCTGCCTCTGAATTTTAAAATATACTCTTTTCCATCTGGTTCTTTTATATAATAGATACCATTTTCGGCCCTTCCCTTATTAACCATAGAAAGTTCTAGAGATTTTATTCCGTACTTTTGCCTTATTTCTTCTTTTAACTCCTCAGTATTTTTTTCTATTAAGCTTTCTCTTTGTAGAACCGCTTCTGGGATGTTGTAATTTATTTCTTGATTGGATAGTTTTATTCTGCTCTTATTGATAGTGTTTGAAGTGTCCGATATGGGAGAGATTTCTATAGATGAGTCTCCAACAAAAATAAATGCGTTTCTCACGTCAACTAATTTATTGTTTGTATATGGGGAAATTATTAAATTATTACTACAATCTCCTTCGTAAAACATATTTTTTTTGACATACGCGTGATTATTTCCCTGTCTAAAAAAATTCCATTTATGGTTTGAAGTTAGATTTTCTAAATGATGGCTTGGCTGATGAATCTCTCCTTGTTTAGAGTCTCCATTATATGAAACTATTTTTAACATCTCGCCTTTTATGGTTAAACATATTGCTGACATAATTTCATATAAAATATGAGCTATTTAAATCTTTTCTAAATTACTACTAGATAGTTACATAAATAATTCGACAAGAATAGCTTTGAAATATTTCGGCCGACTGGATGTCCGTCTTTCTTTGAGATAATTTAATAAAGGGTTTTCTATTGATTGAAATATGGCAGAGAAATTTTTCTGGGCGGATGCGATTGCGGACCAGATTATTAAGCAGAAAGGCGATAAGAAAGAATATGTTTGTGCTTCGGGCGTGACGCCTTCGGGGCAAGTTCATATTGGGAATTTTCGTGAGGTGATTACGACTGATATGGTTGTGCGGGCTTTGAGGGACAAGGGGAAGAAGGTTCGGTTTATTTATTCTTGGGATGATTTTGATAGGTTTAGGAAAGTGCCGAAGGGTGTCGATGAGAGTTATGAGAAATATCTTGGTATGCCGATTAGTGATATTCCTTCGCCGGTTGAGAGTTCTATGACTTATGCTGGTTATAATGAGGGGAAGTTTGAAGGGTCTTTGAAGAAGGTTGGGATTGCTCCTGAGTTTATTTATCAGAATATTATGAATAAGAAAAGTGAGTATGCGGATTTGATTAAGGTTGCTTTGGAGAACAAGGATGAGATTAAGGGGATTCTTGATAAGTTTCGGAAGGAGCCGTTGGGGGATGATTGGTGGCCGATTATGATTTATTGTGACAAGTGTAAGAAGGATTTGACGAGGATAACAGGGGTTGATGGTTATGATGTTTCGTATGAGTGCGAGTGTGGTTTTAGCGAGACGTTTGATATTCGGAAGAAGGGAATTGTTAGTGTTCGTTGGAGAGTTGATTGGCCGATGCGTTGGAAATATGAGGGTGTTGATTTTGAGCCTGGGGGAATTGATCATTCGGTTCATGGTGGGTCTTATACGACTGCTAAGGATATTGTTAGAGACGTGTTTGATTTTGAGCCGCCGGTTTATCAGTTTTATGAGTGGATTGGGATTAAAGGTGGTGAGGCGTTTAGTAGTTCTATTGGGAATGCGTTGACGCTGGATGAGGTTGAGGAGATTTATGAGCCTGCGGTTTTGAGGTATTTGTTTGTTGGGACTAAGCCGAAGAGTGCTTTTGATGTTAGTTTTGATAATGATGTGATTAGTATTTATGAGAAGTTTGATGCGTTGGAGGAAAAGTATTTTGATGGGAGTTGTAATCCTCGGGAGAAGCGGATGTATGAGATGTCAGTTATGGATGTTCCGAAGAAATTGCCGACGAGGACTGGGTTTAGGCATTTGGTTAGTTTGGTTCAAATTGGTAAATTGGATGGGTTGGGGAAGGATGATAAGGTTCGGGTAGAGAAGGTTAAGAATTGGGTTGAGAAATATGCGGGGGATGATATGAAGTTTGAAGTTCGGGAGAAAATTGTTGGGAAATTTAGTGCGAAGGAAAAGAAAGCTTTGCTTGAGTTGAAGAATGTTTTGGAGTCGAAGGATTTTTCTTCTGATAAGGAATTGTTTGATAGTTTTTATGGGATTTGTGAAAAGATTGCTTTGGATAATACTGAGTTTTTTGGGGCGGCTTATCGGGCGATTATTGGGAAGGAGAAAGGTCCGAGGTTGGCGAGTTTGATTAGGATTGTTGGGCAGAAAGAAGTTGCGAAGTTATTGAATACAATCTAAAGTTTTATAATTATAAGGTTACTTAATTAGGTATGGAATTGAAAAGGCGCGAGACGGAGAAAGAGATTGATAGGAAGAAAGTGATGGAGGAGATTCGGCGGGCTGCTAGTTCTAAGTATGAAACTATCTGGGATAATGATACTGGAAGGATTACTCAGTTAAAGAAAGTATCAAAGATGAAGCAAGGGAAAAAGAGTAAGACAAAAGGTGGGAAATTTGAGTTAGATGTTCGAAAGGATTTGGAAGTGAAGGGTTGGATTGTTGATAAGTGGTCGAATAATTTTGATTTGGAAGAAGGAGAGGTTATTCCTGCGAAGAGGAAGTTTAATCCGTTCAATAAGGTTATGACTATTGGGACTGGATTTCCTGATTTTGTTTGTTTTGAAAAGAGGGGAGATTTGTATAAGGTGATTGGGGTTGAGGTTAAGATGAATGGGCTTTTGAATCGGGTTGAGAAAGATAAGTGTTTGCAGTATTTGAATAAAGGAATTTTTAGTGAGATTCTTGTTGCTTCTAAAAAAAAGGATGGAAGGAAGGTTCGGATTGAGTATATGGATGTTGGGGAGATTTTGGGGAGGATGCGATGAGAAAATTATTTAAATAAGATTTGTTAGGTTTTGTTATGAATGGGATTCACCATATACATAAACGAAAGAGGATGTGTAAAAAGTTGGAGACGTATCCTCATAAAAATAAGTGGGTTAATTTTCTTGATAAATTTTTGATTTTGGTTGCTGTAATTGGGCCGTTGATTGCGTTGCCTCAAATTTTTAAGATTTTTACTTCTCATAGTGCTGCGGGAGTGTCGGGTTTGTCTTGGGGACTTTATGCTTTTTTTAATATTCCTTGGTTTATCTACGGTGTTGTTCATAAAGATAAGCCTATTACCATTGCGTATTCGCTTTCGTTTATTGCTAATATGACTGTTCTTATTGGGACTTTTATATATTAATATGGTGAGGTTGTTGATTTTATTTTTGTTTGTGATGAGTTTTGTGTCGGCGGTGGATGTTGATTTTGATTGTCCTGATGAGGTTGAGATTGATGAGGAGTTTTTTTGTTCTTTGGAGGTTTCGGATGGTGAAGGAATTTATGATGTTAAGGTTGAGATTAAAAATGGTAGGGATGATGTTGCAGAGATTTGGAATGAGGATAAGGATGATTGGCAATCTGCGTATTATTATTTGCAGGATTTTATAGGGGATGATGGGGAAAAGACAATTGATTTGAAGATTGTTGAGGATGGGGATTATGATGGGGTTTTGAAGTTGCGGGACGAGGGTGGTGATAGGGAGTTTTTTGATTTTGAGATTCGGGCTGAGAAAGGTGAAGAGGTTTATGTTGAAGATGAAAAAGAGGATGAAATTGTTTTATCCCCGGAACCTCTGAAGGCAATTTCACTAAATGGCGATGGTGATTCTGAATTGGTTTATGAGTCTAAGGATTCTAAAATTATGAATTGGCTTCCTTATGCTTTTTCTGTTTTTTTGATTATAGTTATAGGGATTTTGTTTTGGGAAAGGTTTTAAAGTGGATTTTTGTTTAGAGAACTATGGCAAGAGCGATTATGATTGTTGAAATGGCTGGACGGCCGGCGGAGCATGTGAAGGAAATGTTAGCTAACCATGTTGGCGTTTTGGATAAGAATAAAGATATTGAAGTTCATTCAATTAATGTTAGTGAGCCTAAGGAGATTGAGATGGAGAATGTTCCGAAGGGGAGTGAGATGTTTACTTGTTTTGCGGAAGTCGATTTTGAGGTTGAGAGTTTTGCGAGGTTGAGTGAAGTTGTTTTTGATTTTATGCCGTCTTCTGTCGAGGTTCTTGAGGGAAAGGTTAGTTTGGATTCTAGTGAGGCTAGTAATTTGTTGAATAATATTGCTGGGAGAATGCATCGTTATGATGAGATTGCGAAGATTGCTGGGGCTCGATTGCAGCAGATGAATGCGCAATTACAAGCGGCACAAGAGGCATTGATTGAGAAAGATAAGAAGCCTGTTAAGAAAAAGGTTAAGAAGAAGAGTGTTGGGAAAAAGAAAAAGTAATTATGTTCTTTGAAGTCCGCCGCTGATTCGTTTTGGTTCTGGTGTTCCTTTTAATCTGGCGTCGATTTTTTCAGTAGTTTGTTTTAATTGTTCTTGTGAATTTTTGGGCCCGACTTTCTTTTGTCTTTTGTAAAGATAATATCCTCCAGCTCCGAGTGCCGCGAAAATCAATAATGCAATTAACCAGCCGTATCCGCCACCTTCTTTTTTTGTGGGTTTTGCGATACAATTTCCGGGACAACAGTATTCTCCGAGGTCAGTAAATTTAGCTGTGCCATTACATAATTCTATTCCTGAATTACAAATGTTTCCATTAAGTTCTATGCAGGATAGATTAGATATTGCGAAGTCCGAAATTTCGCTTCCGGCAGGGAGGATGAAAAAATCAAGAGGGATAATAAGAATTTTTGTTTCGTTGTTTTGTATGTAGGTTATATTTATATTTCCTTCGAAATGTCCGGGGAGTTCTGGGGAAATTGTTAGCGAGAGGTTTTTTATTTCTCTTCCACCTAAACTATCAAGAGTTTCCAATTCTATAAAATCAAAATCTGAAACGAATTGGAAATCTGTGAAATTTTCATCTCCAAAATTGAGGAGTTGGATTTGTTTTTCTAATGGTTCTCCGATGGTTATGTTTAGTGATATTGATTCGGGATCCGTTTTTAGGTCTTGAATTATTATTATTATTGGCGGTTCTATAGAATCATTTATCGAGGGGCGCATCACTGGGATGAGGAATTCTTTGTAGGTTGAGCAAGGAAATAATTCAAATTGAGTTTCTTGTTCAAAAGTTATTGGTTCTGATTCTGAAGGTTGTAAAGAAATTTCTTGGTCTGAACAAGTTATATTCAAAGAGGAATTTCCTTTATTTGTGAGAGTTATTTTTAGCTCGTCGGAGATTTTTATAAACCCGGGTTTGATTGAGAGTATTTCTGTTTGGGTAATATTCCCCTCAGTGATTGATTCTTTTTGGACTAAAAAATCTTTTTCCAATATTGAAGACTGGAGAACTCCATCCTTTTTGTAGAGTATGTCTGAAATTTTTAGTGTGAAATTTCCTTCCCTTGTTGTGTAGGTATAGAAATAATAGGTTTCATTGAAATAGATTAAGTCGAATTCGAAGAATACTTTTTTTCGGCCTTCTAAAAAAATTATGTCTGATTCTGCGATGGCTTTTGTTAATTCGCCTTGGATAGTTATTGTTGCGAAGATAGTTTCGCCGGGCTGTGTTTTATCGTGTTGGAAGGTTATCTCGGGGGTTGCCGACGCTAAGGATACAAATAGGAATCCTAAGGATACAAATAGGAATCCTAAGAATAAAAAAAATGTTATATCACCTTTCATAATTTTATAGAGTTAGGGGATTAATAAAGTTTGTCAATTACCTAGACATGTCTTGGAGTTTTTTGAATGTTGAATCCATACGAGCATCTCTTTTGCCGTGGCTTTCTCTTTGTGGAGGTGCTCTTCTCATAGGCATTCTTCTCACCGGAGGAAATCCAGGTCTTGGAGGCATTCCAGGTCTCCCTGGAGGTCCTCTCCTCCCTTTGTCTTTCTTGAACTTAGACCTTATTTTGAACCACCATAATTTAAGCGCTTCTCTCTTTACCCAAGCGATTGCTCCAAGAACTACAATAATTAAAATTGCCAAAACCCAAATCCACCATGTACCTCCGCCTTCTTTGGTTGTTCCAGTTTTGATTTTGCAACATACTTGACTGCCATCGCAAGCGTAATCTACTTCCTCTTGTGAAGCTGAACAAGAATCCTTACAATAATAATTTTCATCTTCGCATTCGGTTATTTCGGTTGTGGTTCTCTCGATGCATGATCCTGTGCAGCACTCGTCGGTATCTGTTGCTTTTCTTTCATTTCCGGTGCATACATATCCTGAGTCGCATTCTTCTCCACCGTATTCTGAGCAGCTTTTGAGATTTTCAATCATACAACAATATTTACCTGATGTCCCACAGTAAAAATTGTTTCTGACGTCATTAGAAGAAGGAATACATTCACCGTCTGGAATACAGAAGTAACCTGCATCTGTACATCTGACCACGTCACCTCCGCTAGAGGTTTTTCCGGCTCGGTTTTCTAATGCCCATAGCACGATTGCAGTATCTCTTATAGAGTTCCCCCAACAACCATTACTATTACTTTGTAAAAATAATAACCGGTCCTTTGCTTTTGTGACTTGTTCTGCGGACGAGCTTCCTAATGCTATTAGTGCTAATGCGGTGTCGTAATATCTATTGTATGCTGAGCTTGGTGCTTCCCAATAGCCCCCTAATTCTTGATCTGCGATTAATTGGCTTGCAGAATCTTCGTAACTTGTTATCATGTAGACAAATGAGTCTGGGAGGTATTGTTGATTACTCTCTGCCATTGCAATAACATAGGGGATGAATTCCTCGACTTTGTATCCTTTTTCTAATAATGCTTTTGTTGCCCATGCAGTGTCTTCATATTCGCAGGAAGTTGTTCCGAAACATTTTGATTTTACTTTTAATTTTATTGAACCTGTTAATGCAGGTGCCTCTTGAGTTCCTTTAATTGGATGTACCATCGGTGAATTTTTGTTTTTGTATAATAATGTTGCAATGAAATCCTTGTCGCATTCGATGATAAACTCTTCATCATAGCAGGTTGGGTTAACTTCTAACCAAAAATTTGAATACGCTCGTGTCAAGCAGGGACCAGCGTCGTTGTCGATTTTTTTATCAGTCCCTATTGTGATTGTGTTATCTGTAGAGGAAGGATATGAGATATAACATTCCACTGCTTCGTCTGAGTTCTGTTGTAAGTACCAGATTAATTCTGTTGGAATTTGTGATTGATTAAGCAACCATAGTTCTGCTGCTTCGGTGTCCTTCCCGGCGTGGTCTAGTGCTAAGATTGCTAAGGCTGTGTCTCGGACATTCCCCCAATTATCATCTTCCATTTGGTCTTCTAATACTTGGACACATTTATCAAAAATATTATCTGGGGTTGCTAAGATTGTATAAGCTATTTCTTGAGTAGTTAATCCAGAACAATTGGTTGCTATTTCTTCGAGGCAATCGTAACCTTTTTCGATATCTAAGGAATATTGTTCGGAGGCTGTTGTCGTTGATGAGTCATCTTCTGCAAAAGCTAAAGGGACTAGTGAGAAGACTAATAATAGGACTAATAATACCCCTGTTTTTTTCATATAGAATAAAGAAGTCGATTGTTTATAAAGATTGTTAAATTTCAGAACCACCTTTTTTCTGTGGGTATTTTTTTGTCGAGTTCCATTCGGCTTTTCTTTTCGCTCGCATCGCCCTTTTGATTGTGTAATTAATTGGGTTTTTCATGCCGGGTTCGGGGGGGTGTCTAATTCCGAATTCTTTGTAAATTGGATTTGTATAATTTGGGGGGAGGCGTTTATTTTTTGAATACCAATCTATTTGTGATTTAATATAGCCCTGTTTTAATGGGAGATAATTCTTTTTGTTCCATTCTTCGATTTTTTCTTCGATGAAATCTCGCGGAAATTCGAGACTTGTGAAAAATGCTAATATCAAAGATAGGGCTCGTTTTCGGCCATCATCTTTTATTCCTTTTAGGATTTTTTTTATAACTGGAGGATACATGTCTTCGGTGATTGTGAATCCTTTCATATCGATTGACTCGCCTTCATATTTTTTTGTCTTTTCTGTTGGCGCATTTTCTTGGGCCCATTCTAATGCTTCAATTAAAAGTTCTCTTGCTTCTCCTGGAATGACTTCGGGCATGAAGGATTTTATTTGGGTTATTTTGAGAGGGTCAGCGTCAGTGGGTTTGAAATCTGCGATTTGGTCTTTTGTTAAAGGGATTGATGCGAAGGCGGTTTTCTCGTGGAGAGAATAGGGTGCTCGGAAAAGATGTCTTGGTGCTACGAGGACTATGTCGACGGAATCTTCAGTTGATTTTGTTGTGAGCTCTTCTTTGAATTTTGTTGTGACTTCCTGTTTTTGTCCGCCATATGAACTTGCGCTTGCTTCGATATTTGCGGTGTTGATTTTACAGACTTCACAGAAATGGATTTCTCGTTCTGAGACTCGAGTCATTTTTCCGTTGCAGGAGGGGCAGAGCATTTCTTTTCGGTTTGATTTCATGGATTCAACTTCGGAGCGGCATCGAATATCTGGGCAAACATACTTTCCTACCTTTTTTGTTTCTGTCGGGTTTCTGCATTTTGGGCAGAGGTGTTCGGAGATTAATTCACCCTTCTCCTCGAGTTTTTCTCGGCTTGAGAGTTTTAGGATTTTTTCGTTCATCGGGTTTTTGATTTGGTTGAAGAGATATTGTGCGATTGCTCTGGGCCATTCTGGAAAGTGGTCTTTTGTGAATTCGCCAGAAACTTCGGGTGGGAATGCGGCGAATGGGATGAAGATGTGGAAACCTTTTGAACCGGAAAATTTGATGCCGTAATTTTTGATGCCGTGTTTTTCGAATTCTTCGATTAGGAGTTTTGCTGCGATTTTTCCGTAGTCGAGGAATGGGGAGTCGATGTCGATTAGGAGGTCCCAGCCGATTCGGATTTGGTTGTATTGTTCGGGCGTCATATCGGTGTTTATTTTTAGCGGGTCTTCCCAAATTTCTTCGGAGCAGTGAAATGATGTGGCGCCTTGTCGGGCTGAGTTTACGATGTCGGTTGGATAGTCGAATGTGTCGGGGCGTTTTGCGAAGAATTTGTTGTTGAAGTTTGCGACGGTTTCTCTGTGTTTGCAGAATTCGAACATTGCTTGTTGGATGTCTTTTCTGGAGTAGTGGGATATTGCGATTAGTTGGGTTTTTGTGAGGGGTTCTTTGTTGAAATTGTCCATGTGTTATGGAGGGGATATTTGTTAATAAATGATGTGTTGGTAGAGTGTAATAATGCTTAAAAACTGAAACCATTTCACTTTAGTATGATATATAAAACACCAGAGGTGAAAGATTTTTTCCTATGATATTGAAATTGGATAATCCTAAGTTGTTGAGTGATGCGATTGGGATAGTTTCTGAGTTGGTTAATGAAGTAAGAATTAAGTTGCTTGAAGACGGGATGAGTATTGTTGCTGTTGATCCAGCGAATGTTGCGTTGGTGATTTTTAAATTTCCGAAAGAAAGTTTTTCTCAGTATGAAATTGGAAATGAAGTTTGGGGTGTTAATCTTGAGGACTTGAAGAGGATTTTGAAACGAGCTTCGACTTCGTCCAGTGTTGTTTTTGAGCAGGAAGATAATCAATTGAAGATTTCGATTTTTGATAGGGTGAAGAGAATTTTTACTTTGGCTTTGGTGAATGTCGAGAGTGAGGATAAGGATATACCGGATTTGAATTTTGCTTGTAAGGTTGAAATGGATTCTTCGAATTTTTCTCAGGCGGTTGAGGATGCAAAGATCGTCGCTGATTCGTGCTCGTTGATTGCAGGGGAAGGATTTTTTATAGTTGAAGGCTCGGGAAATTTGAACTCGGCTCGGACCGAATTTTCTGGGGATGAAGCTGTTATTTCTGGAATCGCTAAGTCTAGGTATTCTTTAGAATATTTGATGAAATTTGTAAAGGCTGGAAAAATTTCAGACAGGGTTGTTGTGAATTATTCTGATGATTATCCTTTAAGGTTGGATTTTCCTGGGGAGAAGATGGGAATAGGTTTTGTTTTAGCGCCGCGTGTTGAGAATGACTAAGATAAATGATAGGATTTGTAATTATATAGGGTAAAAGTTTCTTTGGAATAATAACAGAATTTATAAAGAAAAGATGGTTGGAATAAATATGGAAAAAAGAGGGCAGGTGACGATTTTTATTATTGTGGCAATTTTGATAGTGGTTGGGATTGTTGCGGCGTTTTGGTTGATGGGACGAGATGATATTGAGACTCCGATGGATTTGGATCCTAAGCAATTTGTGCAGAAGTGTGTGAGGGATGCCGTTGAGGATTCGGTTGAGAAGATGTTGGAGAATGGCGGGCAGCGAGTGGCGAGTCAGGCGATTTCTTATCAAGGGCACGAGTGGAATTATCTTTGTTATCAGGCGGATTATTATCAAGGTTGTTATAATTTGCATCCGATGTTGGAGTTTTTAATTGAGAGTGAGATTGAAGAAGATATAGGGGATGAAGTTGAGGCTTGTTTTAATTCTATGATAGAAGATTTTGAAAATAAAGGATTTGATGTTTCTGATGGTTCTTTAGATTATTCAATTAATTTATTGCCTGGCAGCGTCGAGATTAATTTGGAGAAAAAAGTTGATGTAACTCAAAGCGATTCGTCTCAGAGTTTTGAAGATTTTGATACGAAAATTTTATCACCTATTTATGAGTTGGTGAGGGTTGCACGAGAAGTCGTGAATTCGGAATCGCAGTTTTGTCATTTCGAGTATAATGGTTATATGCTTTTATATCCTGACTATGATATTCAGAGGTTTGATTATATGGATAGTAAAATTTATCGTTTGATTGACCGTCGGACCGGGGCGGAATTTAAATTTGCTGTAAGGAGTTGTGCATACCCACCTGGAATTTAATATGGAAAATAAGAAGATAATTGCGAGTTTTGAATTGGTCTTGATGATAGTATCGGTATTTGCATTCTCTCATATAGTGTATAGTTCTGCAGGAGTTTTTGAGGAATTGGATGAAGCTTACAAAGAAGCTCGGGCGGAAAGGGCTGAGCAAATTTCTGAAATGAATATCACTAGGACAGCTCAACCAAAAAAGTCAATCTTAATGACATTGTTTGATTATTTGAAAAAGCCGATGATACCGACGGTTTCTGCTGAGAGTTTTGATTTAGGGTGTTGTGCTTTGACGAAGGATGGGCAAAAGTGTGCTACTTCTGATTCAGAGAATTGTGAAAGCCCGTCGTTTGCTGAAGGGGCTTTGTGTGCTCAAACTTCATTTTGTGAGAAAGGTTGTTGTTATGATTCTGATACAGGGATTTTTGATAAGAATGTTTTGAAGATAGATTGTCCTTCAAATAAAAATTGGGTAGGAGACCCTAATTGTAATATGCCTCGGGCTGCATTAGGATGTTGTGTTTTGGGGGCCGCTATTACTAAGTTTGAGACTGAAGGGCAATGTGAGGTCGATACTTTAAGTCGGGCACTTGGGTCTAATTCAGTTGTCGATTGGAGAGGGAATGTGAATGAAATGGGTTGTTATATTCTTTCGGCGAGTCAGGATGAAGGAGCTTGTGTTTTGGCGGGAAGAACTTGTACTTTTGGGACAGAAGTTGATTGTTTGAGTGGGGGGGGACAGTTCAGTGAAGGTTCCCTTTGTACTTCATCTTTATTAGATACTGATTGTGAAATTACTGATGAGACTACTTGTGTTGATGGAAAAGATGGGGTTTACTTTTTGGATTCTTGTGGGAATGTTGCAAATATTTATGATTCTTCGAAGTTGACTGATGTGGATTATTGGAATACTGTTGTTGCTCTGGAGGATTCTTGTGGGGCTATTAATAGCGAGGGGAATGCGGAATCGGAAAGTTGTGGGAATTGTAATCGTTTTTTGGGGGGGATGTGTGGGTCGGCGGTTGAGGATAGGTTTGATGTTGATGAGGGGAATTATTATTGTAAGGATATGAGTTGTGTGGTTGATGGGGTTGAGTATGAGAATGGGGAGTCGTGGTGTGTTTATGACGGTGCCGTTGGAAATGGAGATGATGTTGTTGGTTCGCGACATTGGAAATATGTTTGTAATCAAGGAGAACTAAATGTAGAGCCTTGTGCTGATTATCGAAATCAGATTTGTGTGCAGTCGAATACTTTTGATGTTTTGGGGGAGAATATTGAGTTTAGGAATGCTAATTGTATTGCGAATAATTGGAGAGAGTGTGCTGGTTTGAATAGTCCTGAGGGGGATACGAGGAAGGAGAAGCGGGCGAGTTTGAAGGCGAATATGGAGAAATGTGGGGATACTTTGAATTGTGAGGTTAGGATTGTGAAGATTGATAGTGATTTTAAGTTTGAGAGTTGTGTGCCAAAGTATCCTGGAGGGTTTGATTTTAGAGATGAGAGGTATCAGAAGACAGCGGAGAGTATTTGTTCGCAAGCGAATCGGAAGTGCTTTGTTCTTGATGATTGTGATGATGATATGAATACGGATTGTTTGAAAGCGGAGTTTGGGGAGAAGATGAATGATTTTTGTAGATCACTTGGGGATTGTGGAGGGTCTGTTAATATTGTTGGAGAGTATTCGCAGAATTGTGTGATTAAGAGATCGAAGCAATTGGGGGTTGATTATATTAGGGGGTTGATTAGGTTGGCGACTCCTGTGCCAGGGCAGTTTGCGGAGGTTGAGGATTATAGTGAGTATTTGGAAGCAATCGGAATGTTGAGAACTGGAGCTGGTGTTGATGCTCCAGATGTAGATGGAGGTGTTGGTGAACCTATTATGAATACCGCTATTGGGGCGGCAGGGGTTTGGTATTCTGTAGGTGTTGTTGCTAGGCTTGGTCAAGGTGCTGGGATAATGGAATCTCTTGGTTGGATGACAACGGCTACGTGGTGGCCTATATCTGGTGCAATAATGGGGGGAGCGGTTGGTATTATAGCTGGAGTGATGATTGCGGATATGGTTGGTATGGATAAGACTGGGACTATTTTGATAGCTGCTGGTTTGGGATATGTCGGACTTGCGGCTGGGTTTGCGACGGTTGCTGGTACTGAGGGGATGTTTATTGCCTATCTTTGTTTTGACCCTTGGACTTGTGCTGCTGCTGCGATTGCTATCGTTCTTTCATTTTTCTTTTTGGCGGATGAGTGTGAGGAGATTACTGTGAAGTTTGAGTGTAAGCCGTGGCAGCCGCCGAGTGGTGGGGATGATTGTTATAAATGTAATGGGGATGATTTGAAGCCGTGTTCGGAGTATCGTTGTGAAAGTTTGGGAGCGGCTTGTGAGTTGGTTAATATTGGTTCGACGGAGGAGAAGTGTCAGTCGAGGGTTGATGATGGGATTCCTCCAGTGTTGGAGCCACAGTATGGGACGATTTCTGTTAATGAAGTTTATGATGATATTAGTGATGCTGGGTTTAGTATAACTCGGGATGGTGGTTGTGTCAATGCTTATGATACTATTGTCTTTGGAGTTAATACTACTAAGCTTGCGCAGTGTAGGTTTGATACTGAGATGGTAGAGTTTGAGGATATGGGTAATTACCTTGGTGGGACTAGTTATCTTAATAAGCATACTACTTCGTTTCAGTTGCCGGACCCGAGTCATGGGCAGAGCATGGGAGCAGATTGGACTGGGGATTTGAGTTTATATGTGAAGTGTCGGGATACTTTTGGGCATGAGAGTATCGGGTTTTATAAGATTGATATGTGTGTTGCCGAAGGGGAAGATACTCATGCTCCTGTGATTAAGACGATTACGCCGAGCGATAATTCACTTGTGAGTTTTGATGCGACGGAAATTGGTGCGACTTTTGTTACTAATGAGTTGGCGGATTGTAGATGGGATTTGGATGGGAATATTGAGTATAAAGATATGGGGAATAATATGACTTGTGAAGATACGCTTGGGCAACCGTCGTCGCCGAATGGGTATGTTTGTGATGCTGTGATGCCTGTTGGTAATGGGACTAGCGAATTTTATATTCGGTGTATGGACCAGCCTTGGTTGGATTCTTTGAATCGGAGTGATGAGAGGAATCCTAATTTGGTGGGTAAGATGTATTTATTGAGGAAGCCGGAGAGCAAGATTGAGATTGATTGGATTAAACCAAGCCAGGACATTGTGACTAATACTGAATCTACTTCGATTGATTTGGAAGTTCAGACTTCTGGTGGGGGAGAATCTCATTGGTGTTCTTATTCGTTCTCTGGATTTGAGAGAATGGTTAAGATGTGGGAAACTGGAGATGATAAGATTCATGTGCAGCCAGTGAATCGTCGAGCAGGGTTGAATAATCTTTTTGTGGAATGTGAAGATGAACTTGGAGATAGCGTTCAGGGAGAGGTGGAGTTCGGAATTATCTTTGATAGCGATTATGATGATGGAAGTGGTGATGAAGATGGTGATGAGGGGGAAGATGGTGATGATGGAGATGACGGTGATGATGGAGATGACGGTGATGATGGAGATGGGGACACATCTACGCCGCAGGTTGCGAGAGTTTGGCAGATTAGGAACACGCTTCATATTGTAACAATTGAACCTGCAGAGTGTGTTTACTCTACGAATTATTGTAACTTTGATTGGGACGATGGAACTTCCATGACTGGAACTGAAGAATTTATTATAAGGGTTATTTCGGGAAAGAGATATTATATTAAATGTAGGGATGAGTCTGGAAACGTGCCGTCTGGATGTTCGATAAGTGTTCGCGCTGTTTAGCGGGAAAAATAAAGACACTTGATAAAAAATACAAATACAACAGAATTTATAAAGAAAAGATTGTTGGAATAAGTATGGAGAAGAGAGGGCAGGTGACGATTTTTATTTTAATTGCTTTAGTCTTAGTTTCAGTTATTCTTATTTTCTTTTTATGGGTGCGGCCGACTTATTTTCTTGAGGAATCTGGGGGATTAAAGTTTGAGGGTTGTGTGCGGGATGCGCTCGAAGAAACGATTGATGATTTATCAGTGAATGCGGGTTTTGTTAATCCGACGTTTACTTATCCTTATGAAGGGGAAGACTTTACTTATCTTTGTTATACGGAGGAGTATTATGAGACTTGTGTTGTGCAAGTTCCTTTCTTGAAAAATACTTTTGAGGAGCAGGCAGAGAGAGCGTTGAGAGAGGATGTTGAAGCTTGTTATTCTGGTTCTATTTCAGATTTGAAGGTGCAAGGATTTGATGTTACTTCGGGGAGTGTGGATTATGAGGTCTTGCTTGAGCCGGGAGTTGCGAAGATTCAGATTGAGGCGCCGACGACGGTAGGTTCTCAGAAGTTTACGAGATTTAATGTTAAGTTAAATTCTCATATTTATGATATGCTTATGATTGCTACTTCTATTTTGCAGTATGAGGCTCAGCTGGGAGATTCGGATGTGACAGTAATGATGGGGCTTTATCCAGATTATATTATTGATAAGATTAAGCGGGGCGATGGGACGACGATTTATATTTTGGAAGATAAAGTTTTTGGAACTAAATATCAGTTTGCGAGCAAGAGTCTTGTTTGGCCGGCGGGATATATATTCTGATGAATAAAAAAGCGATTGCGAGTTTTGAATTGACTCTGATGATTGTTTCTGTTTTTGCATTTAGTTTTATAATTGGTGGGGCGACTCCTGTTTCTGCGGTGACTGCTACTTCGCAACCGAGTGTTTGTTGTGAAAAAACTAAGGACGGAGGTTATTGTATAAATACTGATGAAGATAATTGTGTGGATAGTTTCAAATCGGCGTCTTCATCTTGTGAGACTACCCATTATTGTAGATTGGGGACTTGTTATGATTCGGAGGAAGGGATTTGTATGGCGAATACGCCGCAGAGAGTTTGTGATGAGAATGGAGGGGCTTGGGATGTTAGAGGGATTGAGGAAGTTCCACAGTGTCAGTTAGGTTGTTGTATTATTGCAGAGCAAGCGGCGTTTGTTCCGTTGGTTAGATGTAAGAGATTGTCGACGCTGTTTGGGGTTTCAAATGATTATCGGACAGATATAAATAGTGAGATTCAATGTATTGCTACCGCTCAGGCTCAGGATGTTGGGGCTTGTGTTTATGAGAAGGATTTTGAAAGAATTTGTGAATTTACAACTCGGGGCGAGTGTGGTGCGAGTCAGGAAGTTGAGACGATTGGAGATGAGATTGGTGATGGGACGATAGAAACTACAAGTGAGAAAAAGTTTTATGAGGATTATCTTTGTTCGGCAGAGGAATTGAATACTGCCTGTGCTAAACAGACTTCAACTACATGTTTTCAGGAGAAGGTTTATTGGGTTGATTCTTGCGGGAATCGGGAGAATGTTTATTCTTCAGATAGGGATGTTAGTTGGAATCGGGGGCGAGTTGCGGAGCCAGAGGAAGTTTGCGCGGGGAATGATGGTTCGAATAAGAATTGTGGGAATTGTGAGTATCTTTTGGGTTCGCGGTGTGCTGAGTGGGATGGAATTTTGGGGATTGGAAAACCCTCTGGAAGCGACTACTATTGTCAGAGCACGGAATGTGTAGATAGGGCGGGTGATAAGAGAATGAATGGGGAGTCGTGGTGTGTTAATGATGGTTTGGTTGGGGAGGGGAGAGACCTTGTGGGTTCGAGATATTATAAAGAAATTTGTGTTGATGGGAAAGTTCGGGTTGAGCCGTGTGCAGACCGTAGGGCAGAAGTTTGTATAAGTGGTTCGATTGAGACAAGTGCGGGAGCTTTTGAGACTGCTGCTTGTACTGTGAATAAATGGCAGAATTGTTATCAGATTAATGACGAAGATGATTGTTTGAATATTGATAAGAGAGATTGTATGTGGTTGCCTGCGGTTACGGGGATGGTTTTCGGAGGAGGGAAAAGTGGCGAAGGTTCTTTTTCTAATCCTACTGCAGATAGTCAGGCATTTAGTAATCCTACTGCAGATGGTTCTTTTACTGGGAATGTTGTTGCGCCGATAACTGGTAACGCGTTATTTGGCGGCGATGATGACGAGGAAGAAACTGAAGAGACTACGACTAATCGGCCTGAGGGTGTTTGTGTTCCGAACTTTCCTCCAGGATTGGAATTCTGGAAAGATGGAAATGCGAAGCAGATGTGTGGTGTTGCGAATGCTAAGTGTACAGTTATTTATGAAAAAGGGTTGTTAGATGATAGTTGGGATTGTGTTGAGAATTGTGAATGTTTGGAAGAAGATTGGGCGATTGATGCTAATAGAGTTTGTGCGGCTTTGGGAGATTGTGGAGGTTATGTGAATTATCAGGGAGTGTATACAGATGATGGATATAAGTGGACGGTTGATGGTAAGGATAAGGAATTTACTCCGAATAATATTAATATTATTAGTGGAGGATTTGTAGGATTAGCGAGGGTGATTACTGGATTGGTTGCTGGGGGCTTTGGGTTTATTACTGGTATGGCTGACGCTGTTGGACCTGCAAGGATTATAGCGAACAAAGCTTCTATTATCCCGAAAGCTGCTGTAAAAACAGTTGCTACTGTAACACAAACTAATACTATAACTTCAGCTCCGATTACGGGTTCTCTTGAGGCAGCTACGGGAACTCTTGCAAAATCTAGCACATTGATTACTAAGAGTGTTCTTACTCAGGGGGGAGTAGTGATTCCTGAAGGAACTGCATGGACTGTTGCAGCAGACGGAAGTGCATCGACAGTTATTGGGGGCACTTCTCATACATTAACTGCAGCAGAAGTTACTGCAGCACAGACTAGCGGTCAAATAGGTCTCCCAACAAGTAAAGGTTTCCTTTCTTCTAAACTTGGTCTTGGCGCTGGAACTGGAGCAGATGCTCTTGTTTCGGGTTTGTGGTGGGCGGCTATTGCTTATTTTGCAGGACAGTTAATCGGTCCGATGATTGGATTGGATGAGGATAATACGGATGCACTTTCTACAGCTATGGCTGCAGGGGTTGGGAGTTTTAAGTTACTCTCAGTATGGTCTAAAACTTCTTCAACTTGGCTTGCTAATCCTCTTGTAGGTATTGGAATTGGTGTTGTAGTTTTCCTTGTGATGTATAAGGAGAGTGAAGTTAAGGTTGTCGAGTTTAATTGTATGCCGTGGCAGGCGCCGACTGGAGGGGATGTTTGTGAGGTATGTAATGATAATAGTTTGCCATGTTCAGAGTATAGGTGTCGGTCGTTAGGGCAGAATTGTGAGTTGGTTAATAAGGGAAGTGATGAGGAGCGTTGTGTGACAGTTAGACGTGACGATGTTGATCCTCCAATTATTAGACCTGATTATGCGGAGTTGAGTGATGGTCATAAGTATACTAATGTTAAGATTTCTCCTCCTGGACCTGGATTTACAATTACTAATTTGGAAAGTAGTGATGGATGTTTGAAAGCATTTACAGCTCTTGAATTTGGTGTGAATACTAATGAGCCGGCTCAATGTAAGATTGATTATAAGCATACTTTGAAGTTTGATGATATGGCTGCTTATATTGGTGGAAGTAATCTTTATGCTTACAATCACTCGGAGAGGTTTGCACTTCCTGGTGTTGCTGATTTGGTGAATGCTTCGTTTGTCTTGGAGAATGGAAAGGATTGGCAATTTTATATTAGATGTAAGGATAAGAATGGGATTGAAAATTCGGCTGAGTATGCGGTGAAGTTCTGTATTGACCCGACGCCAGATAGCACGGCTCCGACGGTTGAGGCGACTTCGATTATTAATGGGGGCTGTGTTGCGGAGAATCAGGTTGATGTTGAAGTTGAGTTCTATACTAATGAGCCGGCAGATTGTAGATGGAGTAAGCAGGACCAGGATTATGATATTATGCAGAATACGATGGTTTGTTCTAATCAGTTGTATCAAATGAACGCGCTTCAGTTGTTTACTTGTAAGGCTGTTTTGACTGGAGTTCCTCGAGAGGAAACTACATTTTATATTAGATGTAAGGACCATGCCAAGGATAGGAATGAGATGAGGGAGAGTTTTGAGTTTAGTCTTCGAGGGAGTACTGGTTTGAAGTTGAAGAATTTGCGACCTAATGAAACTATCTTCGGGGCGGTTAGGCCGGCACCTATTGAATTATATGCTGAGACTTTGTTCGGATGTAATGATGGAAAGGCGGTTTGCTTTTACGCTACTGAGGATAATGATAATGAATATATCAGGTTTTTTGATACGAATAACGAAGATGGAATTAATACTCAGTTGTTGAGTTTGGGTGATGGGGTGCATAAGTATTATGTTAAATGTGTGGATGGGGGAGGGAATGTTGTGAAAGATAGTGTTGAGTTTAGTTTGGATATTGATGAGAGTGCGCCAGTTGTTGCGAGGGTTTATGAAGAGGACGACTTGTTGAAGTTGGTGACTGTGAAGGATAGTGAATGTGTTTATAGTTTCAATGATTGTGACTTTAGTTTCGTTGAAGGAACAGAGATGCCTTATGCTAATTCGACTGTTCACGTCGCTGAGTGGAATGAAGAGAAGACGTATTACATTAAGTGTCGGGACGAATTTAGAAATGAAGACGCTGACTGCTCGATTATTGTTAGGCCGAGTCGGCAACTCTTCTGAAGGATTTAAAATGAAAAATAAAAGAGGACAACAAATAATGGGGATGCCATTTGGTATGATGTTCGCGATATTTTTGATAATCGTTTTTATCGTCGTGGCATTTATGGGAATTAGATTTTTTTTAGATTTTGGAAAGAGTGCTGATGTGGGTTTGTTTTATGAAAATTTTCAGGGGGCGGTGGATAATGCGCTCGCTTCTCAGCAGACTTCAGATAAGAAGTTTGAGATTAATTTGCCGGGGGCAGTTAAGAAGGTTTGTTTTGCTAATCTTTCGGCGGAGATAACCGCGAATGAAGATGAGTGGGAACAGATTGAGATTTATGAGTTTAAATCTGCTAATGTTTTTTTGGTTCCTCCCGGTGCTGCTGAAGGGCTGAAGCATAAGCAAATTGAGCATTTGGATATTGGGAAGATTACCGAGGCTGAGAATCCGTATTGTGTTGATGCAGGGGATGATTTGAGTATCAATAAGGAGTTCTATAGTAAATCCAGATCGGTTTGGGTTGAATAGACGAAAAGTTTAAAAATAACCTTTATTATGGTTATTATAACCTAAATTAGGGTTATCATGGAATTTAAAATTTTTATTAAGAAAAGTCCTTTGGCGCGGAAAGTTTTTGGGGCGAAAGAGATTGTGATAATTAGAAAACAGATTTCTGGGATTAAATTGACGCAGTCTGAGAAGAATAGGTTATCTAGAGATATTCGTCCGAAGTTTAAGTTTATTGGAGAGATTTCTAAGTTTAGTAAGGATTTCGATTTGAAGAAGGGAAGCGAGAATAAAAGAGTAATTGAGGAAGCTGTTGGAGAGATAAGGGAAGATAAAAATTTTGGAAAAATTCGTGAGATTTGGTTGTTTGGGTCTGTGATAAAAAACGAAATGACGATTAGATCTGATATAGATATTGCGGTTTTATTTGATAAGATTAATTTGACGGAGGCGACGAATTTTAGAATTAGGATTGGGCGTCGGGTTGATGACAAGATTGATATTCAAGTATTTAGCGCTTTGCCCGAGAAGATAAAAAAGTCAATATTAAAAAGTCATAAGGTGTTGTATAAAAGATGAATCGTAGAGGTGATAAAATTATTGAGATAGAAAAATACTTGTCTAATTTGGAAGATTATTTGCCTTTAAGTTATGGAGAGTATATGTCTGATGGGAAAAGTAGGATGGCTTGTGAGAGATGTTTTGAAAAAATTGTCGAGGCTGTTATTGATTTAGTATTTATTATAATTAAAGAAGGCGGATTAAGGAGTCCTGATTCTGACAGGGATGCTTTGGATATCCTTTCTGAAAAGGAGATTATATCTTCTGAGCTTTCGGAAAAATTGGGTAATGCGAAGTCTATGAGAAATATCATTATTCATGAATATGGGAACATTGATGATAGAAAAATATTTGATGCAATTCAGAATAAATTATTTGATGATGTTAGAAAATTTTTAGAGGTGATAAATGGGAAATAAATCTGGGCAGTTTAATTTTGTTTGGTTGTTTGCGATAATTGCTGGGGCGGCGATTTTGGTTTTGGCGATTTATGGGGCGACGAAAGTTGGAGATACGCAGAGGTTTCAAACAGATACGGAGATTGCGAAAGAACTTGCTATTTTGACTGACCCGTTGCAAGCGGGATTTGCCGAGGGTTCGTTTGGGAAAATTACATTTAAGCAGGAGACTCGGATAAATAATATTTGTATTGATGGGAATTTTGGGAGGCATAAGATTTCGGCTTCGACGCGTTCGGATATTGGCGAGCCATGGAATATCCCGGGCGAGCAAGTGTCAATACATAATAAATATATTTTTTCCTTGGGAGGAGCTTCGGGGAAGGAATATTATGTTTTTTCTAAGCCTTTTTATTTCCCGTATAAGGTGGCTGATTTAACGATGTTGATTCCAGATGATTATTGTTTGGTGAATGCGCCGGAGGAAATCTCGGATGAGATTAATTTTAATATGAAGAAAATTCAGGTTGAGAATTGTTCTGATAAGGGATTGATTAATGTTTGTTTTGGGGTTGGGAATGATTGTGATATTGAGGTTCATGGTTTATGTATGACTGGCTGTGATTCGGTTTATGATCAAGGAACTGTTGAGAAGTTTGGGGCGGAGATGAAATATGTTGGGAATTTGATGTGGGCGGCGATATTTTCGGAGAGGGAAATTTATGAATGTAATGTTAATCGTCTGATGTATCGGGCTGGAAAGATTGCGGAGGAGTTTGCAGATAAGGCAGATTTGATGGATGCTCGAGGCTGTAATACAAATTTGAAGCCAGATTTATTAACGTGGGCAGGTCTTACTATTAATGCAGGTGTTGATGATTTAATGGATTTGAATTCCATTGGAGAAACATTAGATAAAAATGATGATCTTGCGGGGTGTGGAATATGGAATTGACTCTTTCTTTTTTAGAAAAAAAGAAATTCCCACGAAGTAGAAAAAACTATAATTCCTTAGCTTCGCTAAGGATACATTCTTGTCAGGGGCAGATGAAGATTCAGCAGATGGCGTTTATGATTCTGGCAGTGTTTTTCTTTTTTGTTTTGGTCGGGCTTTTCTTTTTGGGGATTACGTTTCGGGGGGTCGGGGAGAGTGCGCAGCAATTGCAGATGGAACAGGCGCTTTCGTCTTTGGAAGTTATCGCAGATATGCCTGAGTTTAATTATTATACGGGGGCGGCGATGACATTGGACGAGGATAAATTGAGGATTATGTCTGGAGATTTTAGCGAGGCTTATGAAGATTTTTGGCCGGTTGCTTCGATAAAAGTGTATAAGGTTTTTCCGAAGCCCGAGAGTTTTGTGAAATGTCCGGCGGTGAATTGTAATTATTTTGAGGTTTATGATTCTGGTCAGAGTGATGTTCAGGAGTATTCAACTTATGTGTCGGTTTGTAAGAGGGTTCGGGAATCTGGTCGTACTTATGATAGGTGTGAGGCGAGTAAATTGGTTTTGGGGGTGATTGATGTTTTGGAATAGGGGGCAGCAAGAGATGGTGGGTTTTATTTTGATAGTTGTGCTTGTGATGATTGGACTTATGGTTTTTTTAGTTATTTCTTTGAGGACTTCTCCTGACGAGGCAGATAGTCTTGAAGTTACTAATATGCTGAATGCGATTATGAGTCATACAACTGAATGTGCGATTCCTTCAGTTCCTAATTATGAGACATTTGAGGATTTGTTTAAAAGTTGTTATGAGAATGACGATTGTGCTGGGACTGTCGGGTCGGCTTGTGATTATCTTAATGAGACTCTGAGGGCTATTTTAGAAGATTTAATGGCTTCGGAGGCAGAGGTTGATGCGTATCAGTTTGATTTCTCGGTTGCGGATGATGTTGGGCAAGAAGGTCTTTTGAGGATTTTTGAGGGGGAGTGTACTGGAGAAGTTTTGGGCGCTCAAGGAAGGATTGATGCTGGTGCGGAAGATTTGATTATTCGATTGAAAATTTGTAGGGGAGAGGATTAGATTTCTATTTGGATTTGTAAGCTATCTATGATTAGGACTGGTTTTAGAGATCCTCTATTTCCGGTTTTTTCTGCATGGAACTCAATAAATCCAAATCTTTCTAAGACTTTGATGTCTTCCCTTACAGACTTGAAATCTCTGCCTAAAATTTTGGCTAATTCATAGATTGATTTAGGATTTTTTGATTTTAACACATAAAGAATTCTTGATTTTTCGTTGCTTAGAAGATTCCTTAGAAGTTTGATATCTGAAAAATCGTGAGACTTTTTTTCTCCGATAAGTTTTGAGACGAAGTTACCACTTTTTACATTGACCTCAACATACCTTACTTTTGTTCTTTTTTTCGATGCCATGAGAGGATTTTATATATAGGGTGAAGTTATTTAGATATATAAATCTTATGTTTTGTATATATGGGGGATTTTATACCTCTTATAGCTTCTCCTAGATTTTCTCTCTAAAGAAGTTATTATCAAAAGTGTTATACTTTAGTGTGATAACATAAGATTTATAAATAAACTAGTTAAAATAAGGGTTTTTAGAGGTACCACCGACGAGTAGGGGGTAAACTTTATATAGGGAAAATGAGTCTTTTATTTACGCGTTATTGTTTATCAATAATGCTGACTAGTCAGTGTTCATATAGGGACCCCTAGTGATGACATTTATAACGCTCCCTAGTTATAAGACCTGCCAGACTATTAGAAAATGTTGAACGTGGATTTCCACGGCCTTGAAGAAGGCGGCTAAACTAATGGTACTGAAAGGAGGTTTAAAAAATAATGAATAAAATATTTAGAAAAGCTATTACGGTTTTAGGAAGTGCTGCTTTAATTGGAATGACTGTAAGTGCGGCTGCTGCTGCTTCTTACCCAACTCCTTTTACAAGTAACACTGCTATTGTTGTTGGTACAGGTGCTATGCAACAGGATACTACCGGCGCAGTAGATATTGCGGCTGATTTAGGCGCAAGAAATGCTGGTGTTATTGGTGGTGCTCTTGGAGGAACTATCACTGGAAAATCTCAAAGTCTAGCTAGTGGATCAGATCTTTTATATTTGAATGATGACCTTGCGGAAAATGTTCAAACTATAACAAAATCTGATTTACCTACAGTTTTGGCTGATGGGACTTTTACAGATGATGATGGTACTGATTACGGATACGAACAAACTTTAACTGTTGGAGCTAGTACAACTAATGGTTTTGCATTTAGTAATTCTGATAATGATTTAGATGACCCAGCCCTAATTTTGGCTTTGTCAACTTCTACATCAACTCCAATTTACAATTTGACTGCAAACTTTAATACTGCAATTCCCTTCAATGCAACTGCTTCTGAGGGTGAGGACATAACCCTCTTCGGAAAAACTTACACTGTTGGAACAGCTACTGATGCTGATACTTTAGTATTACTTGGTGGTGCTGGAAGTGCTAACATTAATGTTGGTGATTCTCAGAGTATAACTGTTGGGGATGAAACTTTTGATGTTTCTTTGAATGGACTAAGTTCTGATAGCGTGGCTAGTGTTGCTGTTAATGGAGAAACAAAGACTTTCACACAAGGTCAAACTAAGGAAGTTGGTGGTGTTGACGTTTACGTTAAGACTATCTTCCGAACAGGAGATGACACTGGTTATGCTGAGATTCAACTTGGTGCTGGTAAATTAACTTTTGAGGACGGCAATGCTGTTCAAACAGGTTCTGACAATGATGATATTGAAGGAACTTTGGTTACAATGACTGGTGGTGCTAATGCAACAACTACTTTGACAATTTCGGTTGTCGCTGCAGATAATGATGGAAATCATTTGTTGGTTGGAGACTCCTTTGCTGATCCGGTTTTTGGTACAATAGTTGTTAACTTTGATTCTGTTGAAAATGGCCCTACATTTGTGGGAGAAAAAGATACAGGTCGAACTGACTTAGAAATCCAAAAAGGTGGAAACAGAGAACTTCAGTTAATGTTAACAGATAATGCAGATAATACTGCAACTATCCCGTTTGTGTATCAGAATGCTACAGCAGATGACGATGGTAATGCCATTCATCTTGTTGAAGGTGCTACTATTTCAGATGAAGAATACTTCATCTTGAACAGTGGAAACTATCAGTATTTCATGCAGATGACTAAGGTCGATGCAGATTCTTCTGGTCAAGTTACTTTCAAGGATCAGTTAAGTGGTGAAAGCTATGGTACTGGTTCTGGAGCAAACATTGAGACTTCGGATACAGTGACTATCAACAATCAAGTTTTCACTATTACGACTGTATCATCTACTTCGGTAACTGTTACTTCAAGTGATTATAAGCTTACTAATGGTGGACTGGTTGATGTTTTCCCCATGCTAGAACTTGTTTCTGGCGAGGATACACGAGTTGCTATGACTGATAATGTAACTGCTCTAACAGGTATTAATGCAACAGATACTGCCCTAACTATTACATTAACTCTTCCTACGGGAACTATTGATGTAGTTGGTGCGGCTGTTACAGATACTGTTACTATTGGTACAACTGATATTGCAGTTGGTGCAGATACGGCTATCAAGGTTGGCGATGTTTACTATGACTTTGGTGTAGTTGAAGGTAATGGAGTTAATATGACTAATGTTACAGTTGCTATGAATGAGGTGATTTCATCAGGTGCTACAGATGTTCCAGTTACTACTCCAGGTCTTCTATTTGTAGAAGATGAGGATAAGTCTGATGGAACTACAAAGACTGCGATTCACATTGTGACTACTGATGCTGGTACATATAGTACTGTTTCTAGCCCTGTGTTTTCAGGAACTTCTGGAGATGAAGATTTCGATACAGAGACTTTTGACGATACTGACTTTACTGGTTGGTTGACTAACTACGGTACTTATGTATGGAAAGACACTAGTGATTCAAACAATTATCTTGTAGGTTTATCTTACGGGGATGATATGATGGATGCTATTGTTTATGTTGCTGAAGGTGAAGCTGTTGAAGCTACTACTGTAACTGATGTTGGTGTTAAGACATATACTGATGCTCAAGCTGGTTCCTTTGCTGGAATGAACTTGATTGTTGTTGGTGGTTCTGCTATCAACTCTGTTGCTGCTGATTTACTTGGTGGAGCATATAGTGAAGGAGACTTCACTTCACAAACTGATGTAGCTGCTGGAGAATTCTTAATCAAGTCTTTCAAAAGAACGACTGGTGAGATGGCTCTATTAGTTGCTGGTTACAATGCTGCTGACACTGAGAAGGCTGTAAAGGTACTTCTTAACGATGTTATCAATACTGCTGAAGGAATGGAATACAAAGGTGTTTCTTCTACTGAAGCAATTACTGTTGTAAACTAAGATCAAAAAGTAAAAACAAAAATTTAATTTTAACAACCCGACCCCAAAAAGGTCGGGTTTTTTTTATGTTTTTTTCCGAAATCCCTCTCTGTGTTTTTCTCACATGTTCGAAAAAAGTAGGTCGAGGAAGACCTTCATGTTTTTCTCACATGTTCGAAAAAAAGGTCGGGTTTTTTTTATGTTTTTTTTATTAGAAGTAAAAGTTTTACGGAAGATTTATAAACTATAGCGAGTTATATAATCTATATGGTTACAACAATTCAGGTTAGTGGGGATCTTTTGGAGAGACTTAAGCAAATGAAAATTAGTGGTGCAGAGAGTTATGAAAATGTTATCTGGGATTTGGTTGAAGATAGAATGGAATTGAGTAAGGAAAGTAAGGAAGCAATAGAGTCTTATGAAAAAGATATTTCTAATGGTACATTAAGGACATATCCTCATGAAGAAGTAAAAAAATCTCTAGGATTATGTATGAATTAGAATATACTAAAAAGGCAAAAGAACAATTGCAAAAAACCTCTAAAGATTTAGGGGAAAGAATTATAAGGTCTCTTGAAAGAATTAGAATTCGTCCGTTTTCGTTTGTTAAGAGACTTATGGGTTCTAAATATTTTAGATTGAGAGTTGGAGATTACCGTTTGATATTGGATATTCAACGAAGGAAATTAATTATTCTAGTTATTGAGATTGGGCATCGAAGGAATATTTATAAGAGAATTTAAGACTATGTAAATTTTTATAACGTGGATAAAATTATCCTGAGGAAATTTTATAAAGTAACATTGACCACGTAGGTCTAGGGAAAATGTTTCATGGATAAAATTATCCTGAGGAAATTTTATAAAGTAACATTGAAAATGTTTCGTGGATAAAATTATCTGAAGGAAATTTTATAAAGTCGTTTTCCGACGGTTAAGTATGAAACGGATTCAAACTGCACAGGTTAAGGAGCGTAAGGCTCGGAGAAATAAGATTGTTGTTGGAGCTGTTTTGGTTTTTCTGATGGTTTTTTCTACATTGGGTTATTCGCTGATGAATAATGGTGATGATGATAAATCTAAGATAAAAGAAAAAGGATTGAATTTTTATAAAATAAATGGGCTTTGGAAGACGACTATTGAAAATCAAGTTTTTAGTTTTGTATATCTTCCTTCTGAAGTTGAAAATGTTTCGGTGGAGGGATTTTATAGTTTGGAGGATTATGCGAGTCAGCCACTTTATTTTGTGAAGGTGAATGAAGCCGCTCCAGAGATTTTGAATAATATTCAAAGATATCTTACGAAACATTATCAAGAAGCTTGTTTGAATGAGTCGTCTTGTGGCGAGGATTTGCCGTTGAAGGATTGTAATAGTAATGTTATTATTTATGAAGCTGGAAACGATACAAAAGTTTATAAGAATCAAAGTTGTGTTTATCTCGTCGGTGATGCGATAATGGCGGCCGATGCGTTTCTTTATGAAACATTAAATATTTAAAATGGCAAAGAAAAAAATCTCAAAGAAAAAATCAAAACTTTCAGAAAATGAGAAAATCGCACCCAAGGGTGTACCTCCTGCCCAGATGGCATCCGCTGACGCGGACAAGGTCGGCAAATTGAAAGCTGAAGGTGAACTCCCGAAGAAGAAGGTTCGTGAAGGAGAGGATAGACAATTGTTGTGGTTTTTTATTGTTGTAGGAGTTATATTTGTGGTATTTTTGGTTCCTTATTTTTGGATTCAGAATTCTAAAACTTTTGAATGGGGTGGGGCTGATTGGGTTATAGAAGACGATGTCTCTTTGGACCAGCTTTATCATGGGAGATTTATGGCGCTTGATGGTGCAAATTTTTATTACAATGTTTGGTTAAGAAATGATCCTCGGCAGAATGATGTTTATACTGAGGGAGAATTTGATTCTTTTAAATACGGGGGCTATATTTCTTTTACTAGGGATATTCAAAATTGTAATGGGGAGATTCCTCGAGCGAGAGTAGATTTAGAAAGTTTTTTGAAAGCGGGTCTGGGTGTTGGAGTTATAGAAAATGCAGCTGCAGAGAAAAAACTTGCGGAAGAATTTAATTATTCTTATGTTGATTGTGGAGTAGACCTTAACCGTACAGTAGTTGTTCTGAAAATGGGCGAGCCTTCAGTTATCCAATCTATAGATAATCCTAATTGTTATGTAATTACAATTAATGACTGCCAAGATAACGAACCTATTGAAAAATTTATCACTAAGACTATTTATGACTTTAATCTAAAATATAACTAATATGGAATTGCAAATTTTAATTGGGCTTCTGCTGACTGTCCTTCCGTTTATTGAACTTCGTGGGGGGTTGCCGGTTATTGTTGAATATACTACTCGAAATGGTTTATCTGTTTGGCCATATTTTTTCATAGTTCTTGTTTTGAATATTCTGGTTATCCTTTTGATATTCATGTTTTTTGATTTGCTTCATAAAGTTTTTATGAGCATGGGATGGTATAGAAAAGCGATTGGAAAGATTTTATCGAGGCTGCAGAAAAGGGTTGATAAGGTTCAGGAACGGATGGATCGTTGGGGCTATTTTGCTTTAATGTTATTTGTGGCGGTTCCGTTGCCGGTTACAGGTGCTTGGTCGGGTTCTTTAATTGCTTGGGCACTAGGATTAAATAGATTGAAAAGTTTCTTGGCTATTTCAGGAGGAGTAATTATTGCGGGGCTACTTGTGCTTTTTGCTTCGTTTGGATTTCTTTCTTGGTTTCTTAACTAAACTTTGAACATACTTCAAATCGGAATAAACTGGGATGGATTTTATTTTGTAGATTTTTACTGCTGCAAACCAGATTCCTACGACGAATAATGTGGATATTATGTGCCAAGAAACCCAATGAGCTACTTGGAAATAAGATGTTCTCGCTAATCCTGTTAGAATAATTATTCTTAGTATATTAAGAATGAAAAGAGTTAGCATAGATAAGATAATTATTAGGGTTCGTTTTTTTGGTTTTATTTCTGCAGTAGATAGAATCAAAGATAGTAACAAAAAGAATGCGGCTCCGGCTACACATGAGGGAATGATTTCGATCATTGTTCCGTTGAAACGAATGAGGTTATCTGCGACGGTCACTGGGGAAAATATTGCGAGGATGCTGCTGACAGTTTTAATTGTTAAAGGGGTTAGAATTTTATAGAAGAGATAAAGATTTCCGGCACCCAATAATAGCATTGAAATATATCTCGCGAATAGGTTCATAATCCTCTTTGATTGCTTATCCATATAAGTTGATAGGGAAGAGGTTTAAAAAACTTTAGAATTGAGGAACTTTCTTTGCTCTTCGGGAAACCTTAACAATTAAGGTTAGGAAGATTAGGATTATTAATGCTGCGATTCCTGCAAAGCTGTAGATTACTGTTTTGCTTACGTCTGCGAAAAGTCCTTTCTTGTCTTCCCCTGCGATGTTTACTGAGACTGCTTGAGGGTGAGATTCGTCACCGAATTCTGCATTAACATCAAATGTTTGGACTCCTCCTTTGTTTGGGATTAATGTTATTGTGACTGTTCCTTCTTCGTCTTCGTCCAGGGATAAAGATTGTGGGGAAATGCTTATGAGTTCTGCCCAGCTTTCGTATCCAGTTACAGTTATGTCGAAATTGTCGTCTTCACCGTTGTTGATTATCGTTGCTGTGATTACTAATTCTTCTCCGAGATTTGCGTCTGAATTGAGAGATGCGCTGATTGTTGGAGTTGGACCTTGGCATGATTCGATGTTTAGTCTTAATGAAGTATCTGATGTTTGTTCGTCATATGATGTAATCTCGTCTTCGTCTTCGTCTTCGTCCCAGTCAAAGTATACTGAGATATCTAAATCGTATTTTTCTTTAGATAATTCTGAAGGAATGTCAATAAAAAATACTACATCTTTTCTGTCGCCACTGTCTAGATTCCTAATTACGCTAGGTTCATAAATTCCAAGTTCTGAATCTGATAATATAACTAAAACTCTTTCTCCATCATCGTCATCGTCTCCTAGGTTGTATATTGGTATTGATATTTTTAGGTTCTGTTGTCCGCAGTACGCATCAATTACGGTGTTTAATCCTAAGTTTTTTGCTACTATTGCTTCGTCGCTATTTACTGATTCTATTTCGAATTCGAAATAATAATCACTGTCGCCCAACCTTGATTCTTTTGATTCACACTGTTCTGCTTCGTTGTTGTCTTCGTATGCCATTATGTACATGTAGTATGTTCCTGAATCTAGTTCTGAAGACAACTCGTCAATCCTGAATGTTACCTCTTCCTTTTTGCCATCTTTGAGTGTTCCTATGCCTTCCAATGTTTCTTCATCTAGGTCAAAATCGCCCGTTACGTCTTTTCCGCCGTTTTCGATTTTACCATCCATAATTACTATTTTAACTTCAACGTCATCAACATCGTAGTCGTTTTTATTTGTGTTTTCTATTTCTACTATGATTTCTATTTTGTCTAAGTATTGCCATTCTTCGTCGTTTCCTTCCCCTGTAACCTCTATATCAAAATCTGAGATTTCTAGGTCGCCTTGTTCTCCTGAAAATTCTAGGCCGCAGAGTGTGTCTTCTGGGTCTTCGTCTTCAGGTAAAACATTTACTATTATTGCTTGGTCATATGTTTCGTCATCCACTTCCACATTGATATTAAAGGTTTGTTCGCCTTCTAATGTTGGAGTGAATTTAATTGTAACTTCTTCAGTTACATCTGCATCAATAGAAATTGGTTGTGAGGTTATACTTGTAAAGGTCGCCCATGAATTATAATCAGATACAGAAACTTCAAAGCTATCTATATCAGCATTATTATTTGTAATTGATGCAGTGATTATTAATTCTTTGCCGACCTTTGCTTCTGAATCTAATGTCGTTGCGATTGTTGGGTCTTCTGCTGGAGCAATATAATCAGTGTTATCAAAATAAACACTAACTTGTTCAGTCCCATAAAGAGTGGTATGTTCTAAATTAGTATATACATCTGCATATAAATTCACACGACTAGGGGCCTTGTCAGGCATAGAAAGAATAAATCCAGAAATTGTATGGTCTACCCCCACCGTGTTAGCAAAAGAATCGTTGGCTGGTACAGTCATAGTAGTTGTTGTAGCAACTCTCCAACTTACATAAGCAAGAGTTAAAGAAGTATTATCATTAGTTAATGTAACATTAAAATTTGGAGTAGAAGAACTATCCCCTATCAATGGAGTAGTAGAAGAACTCCCAGCTCCATCAATGTATAAATCAAAATTCTCAATGTCTGCACTAACAATCCCTAAACTGAGTAGTAAAACTGCAAGAATTCCGATGGTTGCGAATGCGTTCTTTGCCATGTTGTAATTTTGGAGTGATAGTGGTTTATAAAGATTTATGTGATTTAGAAGATAAATTGATTTTGGATTTTTGGGGTTTCAGCGGCGGAGTAAAGTTTAAATACCTTATCGGCATAGATATGGGATGGTTAGGTCGAAGGAAAATTTGCTTGGGGCGTATGCGTTTTTGGTCGGTGTAGTCTTGGCTATAATCATTGGATTGTTCAGTGAGCCTCTTCAATCTTCAGGGGGGTGGATTTATTCGGCTTTGATAATAATTGGTTTGGTTGTGGGATTTATGAATGTTGGGGATAAAGATTCTCGGACTTTCCTTATGGCGAGTCTTTCTTTGGTAATTGTTGGTGCGCTTGGTGCGGATCCTTTGAAGTATATTGCTTTGAGTAATTATGCGGTTCGGGCGTTGAGTGGTATTTTAACTTCGTTATTGGTAATGTTTGTGCCTGCGACGATTATTGTTGCGTTGAAGACTGTCTTTTCTATGGCTAAGATTTAGTTAAGAAATTCTAAGATATCTGATAAGTTGATTATTCGCATGTCGTCTTGTGCGAGTCCGAAGCAAGCGGTGTTTATCCATATTTGGATTTGAGGGAAGTTTTCGAATTCTGTAGGATTGATGTTGTCTGATTCAAAGATATATACTTTTTTATTTTGTTTTTCTATTTGTTGTCTTATATTATGTATTGCTTTTTGGTGTTGCCCGTGTTTTGTTGAAACTAGGAGTCCTATGTTTTTAGCGGTTAGGAATTTTTTTTGTTTTGTTAGAGTTTTTTTGTTGTGGGCTTCTATTTCTTTTTGTTCTATTTTTTCTAATGTTTTTGTTGTGAATATATAGATTTCTTTTTGTAGTTGGATTGCGTTGTTCATTGCGTGGAATTTTCCGTCGGTTATTAGGAGGAGGGTGTCGGCTGATTTGTCGAGGGCTGAGTGGTTGCATCCTAGGACGTGGCCTTTGTGATAGGCGCCTTTTTTGATTGTTACTTTTTTGCCCTTGGATTCAAGATATGATTTTACTTTTGGGATTAGTCCTATATATTGGATAGTTGCTGCGAGGGATATTGTTTTTCCTTTTAGGGAGTCTAATAATTTTAGATTTATGTCTGTGTCTTTGAACTTTCGTCTTGTTTCTATGAATAGTGTTTTCATAATATAGGATAGGAGAATTGGTTTTTAAGGATTTAGAATCGTTCGATGTCTTCAGATTTTGGGGTGTCGATAACTTCTGTAGCCCCTTTCTGAATATCGAAAACCTTTGAAGGTGTTGCGATAATTGTGTTTTCTCCGAATCCGGCAATCTTTCCTTCAAGTGCTTCAACTGTTTTTTTGATTTTAGAAATTGCTCGCTTCAATTCGATTACGTCTTTTGACTTCAAGTGTTTGATGTCGATGACAGCGATTGTGTATCCTTCTCTAAGAGAATTTAAAATTGGATTAATGTCTTCGTATACTTTCAAGGTGAAAGTCTTTATCAAGATTTTTGAATCGGATTTTTCTTGTTCTAAGTCAATCTCAATGAAGTCAGGAGATAACTCGTCGTCTCTTCCTAGCATCCTTTTGAATTTATCAAATACCATAATATATTTTCATGGATTCAGTATTTAAATATTTATGTGGTAAAGATGATAATTGGTTTATCCTTGGATTGTCTTCATAACTTCTTCTCGGATAGACTCGATTTTTTCGGAGAATTCTTTTTCTTGCTCATCAATAGATTTCATTCGGGTATCAATTAACTCTTTCTTCTTTTTCATATCTTCGAGAATTGCTTCTTTTGTAGATTTGATTACAACTTGGTTTCCAATAATTCTAGAAATTTCGCCTTCGGTTTTTTCTACTTCCTTGATAATATAGTCTGTTTCGTTCGATTCCATGGAAAATGCATTCTTTTGCATCAATAACTGTTGGAAATTTTGTTCTAGCATTTGTAGCTCTTGGATTTTTGCTTGAATCTCTGGAGATAAATTCGCTAACGGGTTCATTGGTGCTTCGGGTGTTTTTGGTTCTTCTTTTTCTTCTGCCATTTTAATCTGATGTAACTGTCTTCATTTTAGTTCTTGGTTTGTAAAAAATTCTTTCTCCGCATTTTGGGCATACGAATCTCTTGTTTAAATCATCTGATTTGTTTTTCGCGCCACAATGGAAACATTTGTATGTACTCATATTATTTTTTTGATATTGGGGTATTTAAGGTTTTAGATTACTCTAAATGGAAAGTTCCTCCGGCGAATTTCTTTCCACACTTTGAACATAGCCAGATTGCTCTTGCTTGTCTTTTTGCTCGACCTTTACAAAATGGGCATTCTTGTCGAGTTCGCTGTTTTGCTTCTACGGCTATGAGTTTGTTTTTTACCTTTCCGTATCCAGCGCCGAATCTTCCTGCTGCGCCGATTTTTTTCTTCTTTACTGCCATTTTTGAATATAATGGGGCCACGCAGATTTGAACTGCGGTCGCGAAGTCCCAAACCTCGAATCATACCAGGCTAGACCATGGCCCCATGATTATCCCAGGAACTAACAGTTCCTCGGATGTGTACCTCCCTTGAGGTAGTCGAGCTTTGCTCGTATCTAAGTATGAGGTGATTTTTTGATTAATAAAGTTATTCTTTCTTTTCTTCTTCTTCGGCTGGTTTTTCTGCTTCACCTTCTGTTGTTTCCGTTGATGCTTCAGCTTTCTTTTCTTCTTCAAGCTTCTTTTCTTCTTGTTCAGCAGCAACATCTGTGAAGAATGCGTCTAATTCTTTTCGTTTTTCTGAATCAACGTCAGTTTTCTTAGCCTCGATTTCTTCTTTGAATTTTCCTTCTGTGATTTCTTCTAGTATTTCTTTTGGCTCTTTGTTTTCGATTAGTAAGCCTAAAGCTTGGCACGTTCCGATAACAGATTTTACTGTCGATATAAATTCGTTTGAAAGCATGCTGTCGTGTTTAGCTTTTGAAACTGAGATTACTTGTTCAATTGCAAGGTTTCCTACTTTTTGTTTTAATCGTGCTCCAGAAGCCTTCTCGATTTTCAATTCTTTCTTGATTAATTCAGATGTTGGAGGAGATAATACTTTTATTGAGAATTCTTTTGTTTTTGGGTCAACTGTTAAATGAACTGGAACTGTAACTCCTTTGAACTCTGATGTTGCTGTGTTCACGTCGGAGATTACCTTTCCCATATTGATTCCCATTGGACCTAATTGCTGAGCAACTGCTGGACCGGGACTCATTTTTCCACCTTCAACAAGTAATTTGATTAGTACCATTTTAATTTTTTGAGAAGTTAGTTTTTAAAGATTCCTAAAGGATAGTTAAAAACCAAGGTTTTAACCCAGTAGGTAGTTCTGGTGAACTTAAACTATTCTTCTTCTTCAAGTTCCTCCCTTCTTATTACTCGGATATTATCTAATTTAACTGTAACTGGGATTGGAACTACTGCCCCGAGTAAAGATACGACGCAATCTCCTTTTCCTTTATCGATTCGAACAACCTTTGCTTTTTCATTCTTAAAGGGCTCAGAAATAATTTCGATAATATCATTTTTTTCAATCTTGATATCTGCCGCAACAGGCTCGAGCATTTGTTTGATTTCACCGTATGTAACTGTCTTTCCGATGATTCCTTTTACGTAAGGTAAATTGAAAACGGCTTCTTCTGCATGTTCTCGGTCTGGAGATTCTAAGAATACATAGCCTCTCAACCCGTGAGGTCTTGCTAAAGCATAAATCCCAATTTTCTTTTTCTTAACTTTATCTGCAATCATTTCAAGAGCTTTGTCCTCTTTGTTTGTTGTAACTTTTACTACAAAAATAACATTCTCAAATTCTCTTTTTGGCTTTTCTTCCCTAGCCTTTTCTCGAGCGATAGCCTTCTCTTTTTCAGTAAGTTCTTTCTCAACTTCTTTTTCTTCTTCAGTAAGTTCTGCAGCGGGCTCCTCATTTGCTTCTTCTTCAGGAATTAAAGATTTTTTTCTTGAACCTTTGATTTTTGGTGCGAAAGCTTCTTCAGCAGCGTTGCTGTCGTCCTCTTCATCGAGGTAGTCAAATTCATCGTCATATCCGATTGCCATTTTTTTAGTTTCACCAGCTCAAAGATATCTAAGAACTAGATAATTAGATTAGAAAATAATGGTTTTTAAATATTCCTATATTAAAATACTGTTTTCATTGCGATGGAAATGGCGAATCCGGCCGCACCTATAATTAAAATACCAATTGCTGAAACTTTTGAAATTGTTTTGAACTCGGACATACTTGGTTTCTTCAAAAGTCTCCATACTCTTAAGTATTTGTGATATTGAGAGGATAATTTTCTTGTGAACTTATTTGCCATGTTTGAAATAAGAGTTGGGGGTTTTTAAAACTTATTCATCAAAGAATTCTATCCCTAGTTCGCCTTCCATGTCTTTTCTTCGGGCTTCTTCGATTGGTAATCTTTCGCCAGAGATTTGAGGGGATTTGACTCCTGTGATAATTACCATAACTTTGATACTTTTTTCCATGTCTTTTGATATTTGTGCTCCGGAAATTAGTTTGGCGTCTGGGGAAAGTTGTTCTCCAATTTTCTGAATGATTTCTTTGTATTCATCAAGTGCTAAGTCAGTTCCTCCGATTACATTTACTAAAGCACCACGTGCATTCTTGATATCAACATCTAATAGAGGATTGTTTAGCGCCTTTTCTACAGCTTCCATTGCTCTATTAGTTGAATCAGATTCTCCCATACCAATTAAAGAGACGCCCCCGTTTGCCATGACGGCTTTAATATCTGCGAAATCTAAGTTTACTAATCCTGAACTTGTTACCAATTCGGTTATTCCTTTTACGGCGTTTGTTAAAATCTCGTCTGCGACTTTGAATGCGGTTGGTAGAGGTAAGTCTGGTGCTAAGTCTAATAGTTTGTCGTTAGGGATTACAATTAATGTGTCTACGATTCCTTCCATCCGTTCCAGACCTTCCATTGCATTTTCAATTCTTTTTGCTCCCTCGACTGTAAATGGTAAAGTTACAACTCCAATTACTAAGGCACCTTGTTTTTTTGCAATCTCTGCTACGACTGGGGCGGCACCTGTTCCTGTTCCGCCGCCAAGTCCGCATGTTACGAAAACTAAATCAGAACTTGATAGTTTCTTTTTGATATCTTGTTGTTGTTCTTTTGCCGCTTCGGCACCGATTCGTGGATTTGAGCCTGCACCTAATCCTTTTGAGATTTCTCTTCCAATTAGAATTTTGCTGTCTGCATTTGCGTAAAGGAGGTCTTGTGCGTCGGTATTAATTGCAATTATTTCTCCACCCTTAATTCCTATTTCTCTCATTCTAGAAGTTGTGTTTCCTCCCGCTCCTCCAACTCCAACCACTTTTATTCGTGCGGATTGTTTTTTTAGGATTTCTTCTAGCTCGTGGTCTATTTCAGAATTGGCATTATGCTGTGGCATGTGTTGTGATGGTAAAGATTGAACCGCTGGCACATCCTCTTTTCCCAGTATGTCTTCCATGAAATAGGGAGAAAATTTGAGTTTATAATAATTTGTGGGGTGGAGTGGATATTAAGAATGCATTTGGATGACGGCTCTATAACCTTCGTTTTTTAATATTTCAGGAATCTTTCTTACTCTATTTTGGTGCACTGCAATTCTTACTGTGTAAAAATTATAATCTGTATTTTTGTCGGATAATTCTTGGTCGACTTTGAAATTTTCTCCTAAAGGGAGTCCTTCTGTTTTTATTTTTTCTAAATAGTTTCTTACTGAAAATGCGTTTGTTATAATAAAAAGTTTTGCCTTTTCTTTATGATGTTCATCTATATTATTTAATGAATCTACTTCGTCCATTGCTTGTTTTTCTAGTTTGTTAATTAATTCAGAATTTTTTTCGTGTGCGTTGGTTTTTCCCATTGAAGACTACTCCTTCTTTTTTTCTGTCGTTTCCTCTTTTGGTTCAATAACTTTGCTTTCTACTTTTAGTCCTAGGATTTCTTCGAATTTTGGGGCGAACATTTTTACGAAAGGTTCAAGTTCTTTTGTAATTTTGAATGTTATTGTTTTTTCTTTTTTATCGAATTCGAATTTCTTTCGGAACAAAAATTCTTGAAGTGCATCTATTTTTTCTTTTTCGTCTGTTATAATTTTGTTTATTTTGTAGTTGTAGGTTACGTTTTTTCCTGCTAGTGGGTTGTTGAAGTCGACTAGGGTTCGTCCTCGGTCTGATGATAGGACTTTGACTAGTTGTCCGTCGAGGTTTAGTTGCATTCCTCTTTGTGGGTCGATTTTTTGTTCGTGGAATAATTTTGTTGGGACCATTCGGACCATTTGGGGGTTTCGTTTTCCAAATGCGTCTTCTGGTTTGATTTCTATTGTGTAGTCTTTGTTTGTGTCTTTGCCTTCGAGGTTTTCGTCGAAACCTTTTGGTAGCATTTTGTGTCCGATTGATAAGATGAATGGTTTTATGTCTTTGATGTTTAGTCCTGCTTTTTCGGCGTCGGCTTTTATGTTTGTGTCGAAGATTTCATCTGTGTTTGAGATTTTTCCTGTGAACTCGATTTCGACGAAGTCGTTTTTCTTTGTTGTCATAATGAAGTTGGGGAATTTGGGTTTTTAAGTTTGATGATTGAGGAGGCATTGCGCACCATAGTTTTATAAATGATTTTTTTTTGTTAATATTATGGTTAGTAAAGTTATTGATGCAACGGAAATGCGTGTTGGGTCTTATTTATTGCTTGATGGTGTTGCGCATCAGGTTAAGAAGATGGATATTTCTAAGACTGGAAAGCACGGGCATGCGAAAGTTCGGTTTGAGGCGGTTAATATTGTGAGTGGGAAGAAAAAGGTTCAGGTTATTCCAGGGCATGATAAGTTTGAGGTTCCAATGATTGATAAGAGGCAGGCGCAAGTGTTGTCGGTTTCGGGTGAGACTGCGAGCATTATGGATAGTGAGAATTTTGAGAATTTTGATTTGTTGATTCCAGAAGATTTGCAGGGAACTGTTACCGAGGGTGTTACAGTAGAATATTGGGATGTTGAAGGCGATAAATTGATTAAGAGGGTAATGTAAATACTATGGCGACAAAAATTCCGGCGGCGCAGAATCGATTGTATAAGAATGCTTTTGTATGTAAGGTTTGTAAGCACAAGATGAAACTTGAGTCGCAAAAGATTTTGACAGGGAAAGCGCGATGTCGAAAATGTGGTGGGAAGGATTTTAGGCCTGTTAGGAAGAAGTAGGCTCCCTTTTAGAAAAAGGTTCCCTGGAATCAAAACTTGTTTTGGTGAACTGCGTTCACGATACAACAAATAAATTTTTCTTGACGGTTCCGTCCTTTCCCTTCGGGCCGGACAACCTGAACCTAAAAAATTAATTTGTGACTTGTTCAACTTGGAGAGTAGTTTTATATATTCCTTGATTTATTATTTTTCCAGTAGAATATTTTTCTAACAAAGAGCGTTTACAGATATTGGCTCTAAACAGATTTCATTCGTTTTATAATTGTAGAGTTTTGATACTCCGCCCCCTTCTGGAGCGAGAAAAATTGTTTTATCAATTGAAGGTAAACACACAACCAAATTATAATCTTTTTCAACTTCTAAACCAACATTCACCCCAGATTTACCAAACCCAATATCTCCAATTTTATTGCCCCCCGAATAAACCTCCCAATACAAACCTAACTCATGGATTTCTTTATCTGTTAGGGGGAAATTTAATAATCTATAATTGATAGAAAAGCTTTCGTATTTATTTGAAGCACATATCGATTCTTTAAGGGTGCCAACATAATTACCTCCATTTTGAAAATATGTTTCAGTGATTAAAAAATTATCTCTTGATAATGTTATCTCTTTGCTACTTGAATCACTCTCCCGATTTATATTCGCAATAACAATCCATAAGACTAAAACAACAATAACAATCCCCCCAAGAATATACCAAGCTCTATTATTTTTCGTTTTAACCATCTTATTTTTTTGTCTTAGTTTCAAATTTAAGTTTAATTATAAATCCAATTAAGATTGCTATAATTAAAATAGAAAATAAAATAATTACTGTTGGATTAGATATATCTTGTGCATTTACTGTAACTCCATTATCTCCACCCATATTTGCACTAAAACTTGATTGAGGAATCGCGAACATAAAGACAAGAATTATTAGAAGGACTATCCCAATTCCAAAAAAAATTGAACTTGTTTTTACTTTTGTCATTATATAAAATAGATTCTAATGTTTTTAAAGGTTATTAACATCTTTACCCTCCCTTCTAAGTCCAAACTGAGAATATTCCTAGAAGAGTTTGAATAGTTTTTTAAACTGATTTATTCTTGGTGGGTTATGGTGAGCTTTTGGATTTATGATGTATCGTTTTTGATCTTGTTTAGTATTTGGGTGGCTTGGTTTTTGCGTTCGAGGAAGAAAGCATTGAGTCGTGAGGGAATTATTTTTATGTATCGGACTCAACTTGGTGTTAAGGCGATTAAATATATTGGAGATAATTTTAAGAAGACACTTCATGCGTTGAAATATGTGATTATTACTGTTGGATTTTTTTTAATGGGTACTATGGTTTGGATGTTATGGAAAACGCTTTCGATTTATATTTTTCATCCAGAGATTATTAAGGTAATCAAAGCTCCTCCGATTGCTCCTTTGATTCCTTACTTTCCGAAGCTGTTTGGGATGCAGAGTTTCTTCCCTCCATTTTATTTTACTTATTTTATTGTAGCCTTGGCTATTGTTGCGATTGTTCATGAATTTTCTCATGGGATTTTTATGAGGTTGTTTAAGGTTAAGATTAAGTCTACTGGGTTGGTTTTCCTTGGTCCTATTTTAGGGGCTTTTGTTGAGCAGGACGATAAGAGTTTTCAGAAGAAAACGAAGATTGAGCAGATGTCGGTTCTTGGCGCGGGAGTTTTTGCTAACATTGTTTTTGCGTTGATATTTTATGGGCTTTATGTTGCGTTCTTTTTTGTTTCGTTTAGTGCGGCTGGTTATGTGGTTAATTCTTATACCGCTGCTGCGATTCCGGTTGCGAATATAACTGGAATGGAAATGCAAGAAGGAAATTTGACGAAGATAATGACTACGGCAGGAACGGATTATTATATTAATACTGCGATGCTTGAACAGATTAATCTTAGTTCTTATGAATTGATTCCGGGATATTATGATGCTCCGGCGGTGAAGGTTCGTATGCAGGGGGCGATTGTGCAGATGAATGATGTTAAGATCCGGAATCAGGAAGATATTATTGTATTTATGTTGGGTACGGAACCGGGGGATGAAGTTAAAGTTATTACTGAAAATGATGAGGGGCGAACGGAATATGATGTTGTTTTGGGGGAGCATCCTTCTGGAAATGGGATTGGATATTTGGGCGTGGGTTATGGGCAGGTAGAGCCTAAGGGATTTATCCAGAACTCGTTGGTATTTTTTATGTCTTTTAAGGAGCCATCAACTCACTATAAGCCGACATGGGACGGGGAATTTGTTGAGTTTTTCTATCATTTGTTTTGGTGGATTATGATTATTAATTTGCTTGTGGCGATTTTTAATATGTTACCTTTGGGGATGCTCGACGGTGGGAGGTTCTTCTATCTTGCAATTTGGGGGGTTACTCGTTCTGAGAAAGTGGGAAAGATTGCGTCTAAGTTGATGAAGTGGTTTATCTTGTTGACATTCTTCTTGTTAATGTATTTCTGGTTCATTAGAATAGTTTAGAAAAGTTATTTAAAGGGTGTTGTAGTTGGTATTTTGAGTTGTAATGACTCTAACTAAATGAGGTGTGTGAAATGGTATTACCAAAAAGTCCAAAGGCGTGTACAATTAAGATTAACTCTCTTAAGAAGCAAGTGACTGCTATGGAAAAACGAAAGAAGGCTCTTTCTGCTGCTAAGAAACCTGCTAAGAAGAAAGCGGTTAAAAGAAAAGCGGCTAAGAGAAAACCTGCTAAGAGAAAAAAAAGAAGGTAGATAGGTAAATTTTTATTTTATTTTTTTAATTAATTGTTTTTGGGAAAGGTTTGAAGTTAAGTTTAAAAGAGATTGGTTGATTCTTTTGTTATGGAAAGGGAGAATAATTTAGAGAAGGTTCAGGAAGCTTTGAAGAAGATGGGTTATAGATTTGCTGGTAAACATTCGGCAGTGCAGATTTGTAGATGGACTAAGAACGCTTTGCGGGGAGACGGAGTTTGTTGGAAGGAAAAGTTTTATGGGATTTCTTGTGCAGGTTGTTGTCAGATGACTCCGTCGGTGATGTGGTGTGAGAATCAGTGTTTGCATTGTTGGAGGCCGATTGAGATGAATCTTGGGGCTGATTTGCCGACGGTTGATGACCCGATTGAGATTCTTGATGGGATTGTTGCGGCTCGGAAGAAGTTGTTGATGGGGTTTAAGGGACGACGTGGGATTGACATGAAGAAATTTAAAGAGGCGTTGGAGCCGAGTTTGTATACGATGAGTTTGTCTGGTGAGCCGACGATTTATCCGAGGCTGGGGGAGATGTTTGCGGAGATTCGTCGTCGGGGGGCTGTTAGTTTTTTGGTTACTAATGGTTTGAATCCGGATGTTGTAAAAAATCTTGAAACGTTGCCGACGCAGATTACTGTTTCTATGAATGCTCCGAATGAGAAGTTGTTTGATGTTTGGCATAGGTCTATTAAGAAAAATGCTTGGGAGGTTTTTAATGAAACTTTGGATGTGATTCGGGATTTGAAGAATGTTAGGAGGGTTGTTCGTTTGACTTTGGTTGATGTTGGGGAGGAAGGGAAGTTTAATGAGATGACGAATATGTCTGGGGAGAATGTTGGGGAGTATTGTGATTTGATTAGGAAGGCGTCGCCGGATTTTGTTCATGTGAAGGGGTATAAGTCTGTTGGGTATGCTCGGGCTCGGATGGGTTATGATAAACAGCCTTGGTTTGAAGCGATTAAGGAATATGCTTTGAAGATGAATGAGGAGTTGGATGATTATGAGGTTGGGGCTGAGGATGAGAGAAGTTGTGTTGTTATGTTGAAGCGGAAGGGTGGGATTGGGTTGAAGATTTTGGAGGTTTAGGCTCCTAATCTATATCCTCTATCAACCTCACTTGTTCGCATCAGAAATTCTTCACATAGAACCAAATACTCCTTGGCTTCTTCGAGCTCGTCTTTGTTGTCGACCATGCTGTATCTAACATTAAGTCGCGTATTATCGAATTGCTCTCCTGATGGAATTGATACTGACTTTCCCAAAATTGGATGGCAATGAAGCATGAAGCCTTTCTCTCTTAATGCTCTTCCTTTTTTGATGGCGTCGGCCATGCTTTCGATTCCTGAAATTATGGTTTCTCTTGATGGGAGACGATCTTCTACTGTCATTTTATAAAAATATTACTCCGTCTTTGGTTAGGGCGGTGAATCGGATTCCTACAGGTAGACCTAATAAAGCTGATTGGAGTGCCATGTGTTCTTTGCCGTTTCCTGATGCGATTGATAGTGCGACTTCGAGTCCGTCGAATTTTCCCTTGAGTTTTGTTGAGAGTTCTTTCTTTAATGGAATTAAAGGTTTATCTGTGTCGAATTCGATGAAGTCAAAAGCTTCGCCTTGGACTGTGAATTCTTTTGCGAATGCTGGTCCGAGGACTATTACTTTTTCCCATTCTCCTTTTTGGATTAATCCTGCGACTTGTCCCCATGTTCCTTTTCCTGTTGATAGTAATGCTACGAGTTCCATATTAAGAAGTTGAATGTTTGTTATTTAAGGATTATTGTGATGGGGGCGCCTTCGGGCATACCCTTTACTGCGGTAAAGGGCAAGTTTTATAAATGGAAATTTCGGTTATTAATTACTACTGTTAGTAGAAGGCTCACGCCGACACATAAATTCTAACAGTTTGTATATCATGGAAATTAAAAAAGCATTAGCTGAATTAAGAAATGAGAAGAAGCGGAAGTTTGTACAGACGGTGGACTTAGTTATGAACTTGAAGAATTTTGATGTTCGGAAAGAGGCTTTGAATACGTTTGTTAATGTTCCGCATCCGAGCGAGAAAAAGTTGGCGGCGTTTTTTATGAAGAGGTCGAAGTTGGTTGATACGATTACTCCTGAAGATTTTGTTAAGTATAAGGACGAAAAGGATATCAAGAAGTTGGCGAAGAAGTACGATTCGTTTATTGCGGTTGCTCCGTTGATGGGGAAGATTGCTACGACTTTTGGTAGGGTTTTTGGTCCGATGAATCGGATGCCGTCGCCGCAGGCTGGGATTATTCCGAAGGAAGAAGATGGTATGATTACTATGATGATTGACAAGATGAAGAAATCTATTAGGGTTAAGAATAAGGAGATGGCTATTAAGTTGGCTGTTGGGAAGGAGAGTATGAGTGATGATGAGTTGAAGGAAAATATTGAGGCTGTGATTAAGGGACTTGAGGGTAAGTTGCCGAGGGGTAGAGATAATGTTAAGGAAGTTTTGATTAAATTTACTATGACCAAGCCGGTTAAATTGGGGGAGGATAAGTAAGATGATATATAAAAAATTATGCAATGACGAAGTCCTTGCGGATCAAAAATCGGAGGATTTTTGCTAATGGAAGCTACTGTGGAACATGATACTACGACGCACGTTTCGGATGTAAAGAAAAAGAAGGTTAAGGAACTTGCTGAGTTGATGAAGAAGAAGACTGTTATGGTTATTTCGATTAAGGGTTTGCCGTCGGCGCAGTTTCAGGATATTAAGAAGAAGTTGAGAAGTAAGGCGAAGGTGCAGGTTGTTAAGAAGAGTTTGGTTAATTTTGCTTTGGACCATTGTGGGATTAAGGAGTTGCATGAGTTGGTTCCGTATGTTAATGATTCGACTGCTATGTTATTTTCTGACCACGATACGTTTGAGATTTCTGGGATTTTGGCTGACGAGAAGAGTCCTGCGAAAGCTAAGGCTGGGCAGATTGCTACTTCTGATATTGAGGTTAAGGCTGGGCCTACTGAATTGATTCCGGGTCCGGATATTTCGGCTTTGAGTGCTGTTGGTTTGGCTCCGAAGGTTGAGAATGGGAAGATTGCGGTTATGCAGGATAAGATTATTGTTAAGGCGGGTGGGGAGATTAGTGAGGCTTGTGCTTCGATTATGGCTAAGTTGGATATTATTCCTTTTGAGGTTGGTGTCGAGCCTGTTGCTGCTTTTGATGGTGAAGTTAAGAAGGTTTATGTTGATATTAAGATTGATAAGGAAGCTATGATTGAAGTTCTTATGAATGATTATGGTCGGGGGATTGCGTTCGCTGTTGAGATGGGGATTGTTAATGATTCTACTATTGATTTGATTTTGAGTAAGGCTGGAGTTGAAGGTTTGGTTATTGATGAGATTGTTGATGCTGGGGCGAGCGAGCCAGAGGCGAGTGAGGAAAAGGTTGAGGAAGTTGTAGAAGAGAAGGGTGAGGAGAATACTGAAGAAGTAAAGGCTTCGGAGGAAAAGGAATAAATGGAATACACATATGCGGCTCTTTTGTTGCACAAGGTTGGCAAGGATATCAACGAGGATAACTTGAAGGCTGTTATTTCCGCGACTGGCGCTGAGGTTGACGAGGCGAAGGTTAAGGTTATGGTAGCGAGTTTATCTGGCGTAGATATTGCTGACAAGCTTGCGAATGCGTCTATTGCAGCGGCTCCGGCGGCTGGTGGTAGTGCAGAAGCAGAGGCACCAAAGGAAGAGAAAAAGAAAGAAGAACCAAAGGCTGAAGCGGCTGAAGGTTTGGCTTCATTGTTCGGATAAATAATTGTTAAGATTATTTTGGAATAGTGAGGTCTAGTTGGCTTTGCTGTTCTTGTCGAAAGTGAGGTCGTTGTGGCTTGGCTTTTGATGTTGGATGATGTGGTCTAGTTAGATGAGAATTCTAAGATAATTAAATACGCCCACACCCGGAATCGAACCGGGATGCCTCGAAAGGCCTGGATTTCAAGTCCAGTGCAATACCATTATGCGATGTGGGCAATAGTGTTTTTGGGGAAGGAAGGTTTTTAAATTTGTTTAACTGGAATGTTTTATGGTAAAGAAGAAGTCGAAGAATATATTAAAGAATAAGGCGGTCGCAATATTTATAATAGCTGTCTTGCTTGTTGGTTTTACATTGTTTGTGATGAAAATGGTAGATAATATTTTTCCTGAGAATGTGAAGGTGAAGTTGGAGACTAATGTAGGGGATATAGTTATTGAATTGTATTCTGATATGCCGATTACTGCCGGGAATTTTCAGGGGCTTGTCGAGGATGGAACTTATGACGGGGTTATTTTTCATAGGGTGATTAAGAATTTTATGATTCAAGGGGGAGACCCTACTGGGACTGGAATGGGGGACCCGAGGATTCCTAGGATAAAGGATGAGTTTGTTGCGGGGCATTCTAATATTCGGGGGACGATTTCGATGGCTAATGCTGGGCCGAATACTGGGTCGAGTCAGTTCTTTATTAATTTAGTTGATAACTCTCAGTTAGATTATGATGATATGAGAGCGCCAGACAGTAAGCATCCGGTTTTTGGGGAAGTTGTTGAAGGAATGGATATTGTTGACCACATTAGTGAGGCTGCAACAGGTTCAAGAGATAAACCGATTCAAGAAATTAAGATAGTTAAGGCGAGTGTTATTTGATTTTAATTGGTTTAAATTCTTTGAGATATTCTACAGCTTCTTTTAACTTTGTTTTACTCTCGCTGTAAAGTGTAATTAATGGTTCTCCTTTTTTTATTTTTCCGATATGTTTATGCAAATATGCTCCTGCGGAAATTGTTTCGGGGGTTCCAAGTGTTCGGCATAAAGAATTAATTCCTTTGTTACTTATCTCGGTTATTCTTCCAGTTTTATTTGCCTTGATTATTTTTTTGTATTTTGCTAAATACAGGGCTTTGACTTTTTTATCAAAGTTATTTTTTCCATTTTGTGCATTAATTATTTCTTTGAATTTTTCATAAGCTTTTCCAGAAGATAAAATTTCTTCGGCTTTTTCTTTTGAGTTTTTTATATTACAAAGCTCCATTAATTCGGCTGAAAGAAATAGGGATTTTTTTCTTAGATCTTTTGGTTGCTCTGAATTATTTTGTAATATAGATAAAACATCCAACATTTCCAGAGAAGGGCCAAATCCATTCCCGATTGGTTCTGAACCTTTTGTGTAAACTACATTTATTTTTAAGTGAAAACTTTTCCCTATAAATTGGAATTTTTTGCCGAGATTTTTTGCTTTTTTTAGGGTCGCTATTTTTGAACCTTTTCCATAAGGGATGTCAATGAGAATATACTTTGAACCTGCTGCGATTTTTTTTGAAAGTATGGAAGCTAAAAGTTGTGGTTCAATGTCTAAGTTTAGAAGACGTTCAACACGAATAATTTTGTCGTCGGATGGAGCAAGCCCTAAGGAACCCCCCCATGCTAAACATGCCCCGGTTTTTTTTACTACAGATTTTATCTGATTTATGGAGAGCTCTACATTGGAAATAGTTTCTATTACATCTGCTGTTCCCGAGGCTGAAGTAATCGCCCGTGAGGAAGTTTTTGGCATTGTCAAACCGGCGGCAGCGCAGATTGCTATAACGAGAGGTGTTGTCCTATTCCCTGCGATCCCTCCGATACAATGTTTGTCTGCAATATATTTTCCATTAAACTTTAATTTGGCACCGGTTTTTACCATTGCACTTGTTAAGTCAATAGTCTCTTGCATTGACATCCCATTCAATTTTTCTGCGGCAGTAAAATATGCAATTTCAGCCTCGGTTAAATTATTATGAACTATTTCAGAAATTAAGTAAGTAAGTTCTTCTTTGGATAATGTTTTTCCTGAGACTTTCTTTTGGATTAGATGTGTTGCATCAGAAAGTTCTGAGGTGCTTACTTTTACATAAGACTTATTTTTTAAATTGAGAACATCAGATAACTCTTTGGACAATCCTATCTCTCCATTTTTTATTAATTTTGGGAAAATATCTACGATTGCATATACTTTCTTGGAATTCCTTATTTCTACTCGGTCATTTACAAATACGTTTAACTTCTTCGCGGTCTTATCGTTAAGAATCGCTACCGGCCTTCCAGCCAACCAGTTAAGATTTTTTATTCTGAGTTTCATCGCTCTTTTTGAATTATTATCTTGGCATGAATAATTCGTTTAGTTTACCTTGTTTGTAAAACTCTAGGATGATTAATACATAGGCTAAAATGAGTGGACCTAAGAGGAGCCCTGCAATTCCGAAGACTAATAGCCCTCCGATGGTTCCAATAACGCTTAGGACTATTGGGAGATTTGATTTTCGCGAAAGGAAATATGGTCTTAGGAAATTGTCAATTAACGAAACGAAGAATACCCCATATAAAAGGATAAAGATTCCAGAGAATACTTTTCCAGTTGCTAAGAGAATTACTCCGACAGGTAGCCAAACAAGCCAAGAACCGAGTACTGGAATCATTGAAACAATGCAAGTAATAACTGTTAGTAATAATACCTTTGGCACTCCTAAGAATAATAATCCCACACCGAGCGCAAGACCTTGAATGATTCCGATGAATACTTGTCCGAATACTATGGCATTAGTTATCCCCCTGAATTCTGTTAGGAATTTTTTTTCGGTAGATTTTGAAAATGGGGAAAGGTCTGAAATAAAATCTGTTAACTTGTCTAAGTCTCTTACTACGAAGTAGAATGTGAAAAGGAAAACTGCAAATTGAAGTAAGAATATTGGGAGATTCTTTAGAAAGTTTGAAACTCCGCCTACTAAGGCTGGGAAAATATTGCTGAAAATATTATCTAAATGAATTGCCATAGTTGTGGCGAGGTCTCCTTCGAATAAACGGCTGAAGATTTCGGTGAAATTTGTGTTTTGAAGTAATGCATAGATTTCAAAAATTTGACGACCAAGCAAAGGAATTAGAAATATTAGAGGTACTACAACTAAAATAGTTAGTCCACTCAAGAGGATAAATGCAGAGATGTTGCTTCCTTTTAGGAGATGTTTTATTCGCTTATAGACTGGGCTGAAAATGTATCCAAATAAAAGTCCAAAAATGATTGGGATAATAATTGGTTTTAAAACAAGGAATGCTAATATGAAGATACTGAGGATAAATAGACTTGCCAGTCCCTGTTTTACGATGTGGCTCTTTTCCATATAATTATAGTGATTAAGAATTTATAAATCTGTGTAATTTTGGGGGAAGTTTTATAAATTGATTTAATGTTTTGAATTTATGGTTATGAAGAAAATTTTTGATGGTGTTTTTGATGAAGAGGTTCATGCGAATTTTTTGAAGTTTGGTCGAGGAGAATATAAGAATAAATATTTGCTTGAAGGGAAAAAGCAGGTGAAAAAATGGGCGGTTAAAGCTGGGGCAGAGTATGCGAATCTTTTAGTAAGGAAATGTTTGGAGAAAGTCGGAAGGCCTGTAGAAGTTAAGGGAGTTATTGTTTCGACTTTGGACCTGAGGGATGAAATTAATTTTGAAGTTTCTAAGGTTAAGAATTTTCAGGGAGTTCGAAAGCATGTAATTGATTGCGAGGTTGAGCCTGCGCAGATTTTTGAATTGATGAATAAATATCCTAAGGCTTTTTTTGCGTTGAGTTTTAAGGGTGATGATTTTGTTTTGAAAATTAAGCCGAAGGCTCCATCGGACGGGAAGAAAAGTAAGAAAGAGGGTGAGGGTATTGTTGCGGATTTTTGTTCTTTGAAGACTGAAGACCAAACTCTTCTTGCGTATTTGTTTTTTGGGATTGGGAAATTTCAGGAAGTTAGAATTAATCATACTATTAATGTGACTGATATTGTTTATCCTTCTAATATGGATGAGTTGAAACCTACTGAGGTTCGGGAGATGGCGAAGAGAAAGGGTGTTGTTGTTCGGAATGCAACGGTTGATGGGAAGGAGCAGGTTAGTGAAGCTGAGTTTGTTGCTTAATTATTGGGAACTGTTCATCTAATACAAATTATGTGAAGTTTTCTATTGTGATAATGTTTAAATAAATGCTAATTTTAATATTAAAATGGGACTAGAGGATTATACTATAAAAGGATCTGAAATAGCGGTTTTACAATTAGATGAAAAAACAGAATTATATAGTGTGACTATTTCAGATTTATCTACTGGAAAAGTTAAAAGAGAATTGAATAATTGTTATAATAATTCTAGCTCTAGAGATTTTAGTGCCTCTGTAAGTGGAATTATGGGATTCTTAACTGGAGGAATTCTTTATTGTGCAATTCCTGATGAAAGAACTGCCCTAGGATGGGTAGCACTTACTACATTGGGATTAGTGGGGGCAGTAAAAATCAAATATACTCAAAGTAAATTTGAAAAGGTTTTAGAGGATTATAGCTTAAAAGTTAAAAATTCTTCACTTCATCTAAAAAATATTGATGGTAGTTTTTCACGGGCACCGTCCATTCTTTTCCAACGCAATAATATTTAGGATGATTTCGCATAACAAACCTTACATAAAGTTCAATCATTAAACCAATCTAGTTTGTCGTATTTTTGTAATTGCTTAATTTTGCATTCGGCTTTTTGTGCGTCGGATCTGTCTTTACATTCTTTTGACCTTAGTAAGCATTTGAATCTTTTTTGGCGGACGTATTTTGATCCTTTGCCTTCGGCGTGGGTTTTCATTCGTTTGTCTAGGTCATTTGTTACGCCGGTGTAGAAAGAACCGTCTTGGCATTCGAGGATGTAGACGAACCATGGTTTTTCCATTAGTTATTTAGTCCCTTATTTTTTGCACAAGCGGGGCAGATTAGGGCAGTATCTTTTAGGGACATATAATATCTATTTCCTTCTTCTAGAATGTCATTGAATTTTTCCCAGCCTTTTTCAATTGTTAATTTTCCTTTGATAACTTCTTGCGGGACTTTAGAAGCTTTTTCTAAAAGTTCTGTTCGCTTTTTGAACATCTTAAAATGATAAAGATTTGGTTTTGCAGTCTTAGAAATATTCTTTCCACATAGTTTGCATTTTTCTTGAGTCATAAGAAGTTCTTGTTCTCTAATTGCCCATTGAAGTTGGAAGTCTGCATCCTGAATTAAATGTTTGAAGTTCCCGATGCCTCCGAATCTTTGAAAAGTTAATTCAATTTCTTCTTGAGGGGTATCCTTACCTCTTATAGTTATTTCTCCGATTTTTTTGGAATATCTCCAAATTGGATATTTAATTTCTTTACGTGGAGTCGTTTTTGGTTTTCCTATCCTATATCTTTTGAATCCAGTTTTTATTTTTCCAAGATTCATATCTCTTTTTCTTTGTATTGCCTTTACTTTTTTTTCGGTAGATTTTTTCTTTGCTGTTTTTTCTTTTTTGGAGATGTAACCTTTTTCTCCTGGGAGGATTTTTGGAGTTTTGATGGCCATAATAGGTGGAATGAAAATTGGTTTAAAAGGTTGTTGAAAGTATAATTGTGAAGAAGATTAAAAGAATTTGTTGGATAGAACTTGAGGGCATACATTGTTAAGTTAAAGGGAGCTATATAAACTAAAAAAATTATTTCTTCTTCTTAGGTTTATTCCAGTAAGGAGATTTACATTTCGGACAGATGATAGGAGTTTCTTTTTTGTTTCGTGGAA
>Ga0208904_1000139_pt1 | contig 63162 bp, 88 predicted proteins | sample AntAceMetag02UKB_FD_184774 | JGI IMG/M metagenome (GOLD analysis project Ga0208904, IMG submission 184774) | Saline lake microbial communities from Ace Lake, Antarctica - Antarctic Ace Lake Metagenome 02UKB (SPAdes) (version 2) | ecosystem: Environmental > Aquatic > Non-marine Saline and...
ATTTTATCTTTATATTTAGGCCCTGCGAGTGTAGGGATAACAGAATTCTCTATAAGTTCCCTCATTCCTGACCCTGGCATTGTTAAAGCTTCGTGGATCCATAATTGAGCGGGTATTACCATTTGCCCAATAATACATACAGGATGATGCCAGGCGTCATAAAAACGAACGCCAATAGCATTTTTAAGAACAGGAAGCTCCGTGTCAGAATAGTGAATAGCTTTATTATAACCGGCAGTAACAGCCACTCCTTGAGAAACAGGCGCTGCCTTACCCTCTACATATCTGGCGTATTTACCAGCATCGTCTTTAAAAGCAGCGATATTTGCCGCTCTGGCTTTTTCGTTTAAAAACTTATTATCGCCATATGCGATTCGATAAACTTCTTTTATTATCTCAACACCCGTGTCCGGATCTTTTGCGATCACACTCGGCTCGTTTGCAAGCGATTCTGTCCAATGATCTTCATCTGCCGGGTTTTGCGTAATTTGCACCCGCATTTCAGTACCGGTTTGACGAGCGGCTCTGGCCACACACAACTGATAAGTGTCTCGAGACAGCCCGGCGTTTGCACGCTCGATAATAGGTGCTGGTTCCTCAAGCCATATACAAGCGTATTCAGGCCCTTGAAGTTTAGATAATGAAGCCGGGTCATCAATACCAAAAAGACTGCACTCAACTTTCGGAGTGCATTTTATTCTCATAATTTTATTATCGTCATGAAAAGATACCCAGTCACCCAGAATTTCTTTTAAACTGATAACTGTGGAGGTTTTAATGTTTTGGTGGGTGTCTCTGATTATTGCGGCTCGAATATCTCTTCCGCATCGTTGGGCGTGTCTGATTAATGCAGCGGCGCCGGCATGAGTTTTTCCTTCACCCATGGGTCCGTGTAAAATAACAACATCAGCGTTTGAATGAACGAACATACTTTGCGTTGGAGAAAGCTGCATAAACAGATCGTTTTTTGAAGCTGTTATTATATTATTTACTGTCATCAGGCCCTTCGCCTTTTATAAGAAACGGAACAAGCTCACCATCTTTTTTCTGGTGATAATCGGCTGAGCTATCCATAATAATAATATTGCCTTTTCCTTCACCTTCAAGGATCGCAATATGCTGTAGTTTTAATCCAATAATCCGGATCGCGGCGTTCATAGCCTCAATACGTTTCTTCTGAAGCCGTGAATCCATAAGGATATAACTTAAACTTTTCTTCATTATCCATTGAATTCGGCGTTCTTTTTCTTTTTCTCGTTTCCCTGGATCTGATTCGAAACCAGGCAGGGTTAAATTATCTGTCCACATACCCACATCTCTTGCGATGCCAGCTCTGGCTTCGGCTAATCGATCAGCAGCATCAATCGGATCCTCAGCGGCCCAGTCTAAAAGCTGAACCTCCATTGCCTCTAACGCCTTCATATCTTCAGGTATTACTGTATCAATATGATCAGATACGATTTTTAAGGCTTCAGGCTTTATTTTATCGACAGTTCTCTTAAGATAGGTAGTAACAGCGCTCTTAGATATCTTATATCCGCTGTTCGAAAGTATTAATCTGATTTGAGACGCAGAAATAATCCCGGAAGCGATCATTTTATTGACTTCTTCCGACTTACCATCACGTTCTATTTTGGTTAGCGTATTCAACGTATATCGTGAGATCTCAGCTTATGAGGGTGAATGTTCGTTTAACAGGTCACTTGTCGATCCTCGGTTAAATGGCGTAGCCTTACACATGCTTCGATGCCGAGTAGTATAACACAGGTTTTTTATATAAATAAGATTAGGCATATTTTGCTACTCAATAGTGTACCAGAATACAGTAGACGTTTATTATGGACTATTTTATTTTATTTTTTATTAAAAAAAGTTATTGACAATGAAATGAAAATCAGGCAAACACATCAAATCCCCCAGAATTTCAATGATTCAAATTACTGAAAATATTTGTCTTTTTTTATTTTTTACCCCGCACCCCTCTCCTTTCTTTTCCGATCACTGAAACTTAATGCTGTTTATTTTTGGCAAAATATTACACGTATACTATTATGAATGGGGGGATAGAGGCTCCAGTCTCCCGGTTTCGCTTTTGGTGTCCCAGGATAGGGGTCCCATTTTTTTTATTCGTACCAATTTAAACAGCCAGCAGCAGCAACGATCTTAAATAATACATAAAAGTTAAGACGATAGTAAACGCAACAATCAGCCATTAATCCAGATACTTGCGCCCATATCCACTTAATATAATACACACACCAGGCCGGAGACCTCCCAAGTTTTACAAGTATAATGATATAAGTTAAACCGCCGCCCCTCTGTTCTTCTCTAGCGATTAATAGAGAAAATCAACCAATAAACAGAGGCAAACCCGGCGAATGCTGCCGCGATCCAGGCAAAACTCACACACGAATAATAGTTTTGACTGCTTTCCGTGGTCATTTTAAAAATGGGCACGATTCAAAAATGGGCACAAAATGGGCACAACTATTTGCAATCAATCCAGGCCCCTGGCTGGCCGTGCCCCATTTGGACAGTTATTTTGCACTACTCTATAGCATTCTGTATATACCTATCTTTTTTTCTTTTTTAATTTCAAATCTAATAAGATTAGAAAAACTGGGCAAATAGGGCAACCCCTTGAAATCATTGGCCAGAGTGTGCCCATTTTTGGTAGTCAAAAATGACCACGGATGGCTCTGTGCCCATTTTCGCGAACCATCCGGCCAGTTTTACATGTTACCAAATTAACAAATGATACCTGGCAATCATTAAATAACTATTTATAAGAAATTTTCATATCTTTAAAAAAGAAAGGGTGCGGGTAAAACCCGCTTGACAAAGATTGCTATCTGTGATAGCTAGGATATAAAGATCAAGATAAACCTTAAACCGGAGGCGCAAACATGACAAAAATCGACAAAAAAGAATATTATCATAATTTGCGACAAAGATGGCAGCAAGCAAAAGAGCTGTCAAAAACTAAAGAGGATCAAATCAAGGCTATTATATCAACTCACGGTATGAACATCAGCCATACAGGGTTCATGCTTGTAGCTCAGCAGCTCAAAGAACAATCACTTGATGGCCTGCCATACCTGGACGCCAAAACATACAAAGGATGGATTGAAAACGGGTTCCAAGTTCAAAAGGGCCAAAAATCAACTCTATCAGGTGTAACATGGATATCTGTAAAAGGTAAGGCCGACAATGACGAGGACAACGGCTATATGATGCCTAAAGAATATAAGCTTTTTCACCGCTCCCAGGTCGAAGAGGTTATTTAATATTAAATGATTTTACCTAGGCGTCCGGACAACTCCAGGCGCCGAATAAAAACATTTAATAAATATCAACAAAAAAAAAGGGAGGCGCAAACATGACAAACGAAAATGGGTTTACTGCAACGTATTCACCGGACGATAATAAATTGCGACTGTATGCAGAATCAAGACTTGATAAGGACCTTTATAATAAAGTCAGGGCAGAGGGTTTTAGATGGGCACCATCACAAAAACTATTTGTTGCTCCCAAGTGGACCCCTGCAAGAGAAGACTTGCTCCTTGAGTTATGCGGCGAGGTAGGAGACGAGGACACCAGCCTAGTAGAACGGGCAGAAGAACGCGCGGACCGTTTTGATAATTACAGCGAGAAACGAGCAAAGGACGGAGACGCGGCCAGGAGCGGAGTTAAATCGATAACGGACCATATCCCACTTGGGCAGCCTATACTAATAGGACACCACAGTGAAAAACGAGCAAGAAAAGACGCGGAACGCATTGAAAACGGTATGAGAAAAGCCGTTAAAATGTGGGAAACGTCCGAATATTGGGAAAGGAGAGCAGCCGGAACGATCAGGCACGCAGAACGTAAAGAACGGCCAGACGTCCGCGCCCGGAGAATTAAAAAGATTGAAGCGCATATCCGCCGATGCAAATCCTATTACACGCAAAACATGAGAATAAAACCTATTATGCAAACAGGCTGGAGAGATCCAGAGGGAACCCCACCGAGTGAACATGTATGGTGCGGCAATGGTCGCGGCGGTAATTGGACAAAAAAAGCAAATCTTGAAGCAATAGAAAAAGGATATGCAAGATGGATTCAGCACTATGAAAACCGGTTGACCTATGAAAAAGCTTTACTTGAAGCCCAGGGAGGCAGCGAGCTGATTAAACCAAAACCCAGGCCCAAACAATTACCGATATGTAATTATTTAGCGCCGGACGGGATCAGGTTTGAAAATCAATATCATAGGGGTGAATTTATGGTTTATCCTCAAGTACAAATGACCAAGGCGGATTATTCAAAAATATACACAGATCATAAGGGAGGCCGCGAGGTTGAAAACTCCCACCGGGTACGGACCGCATTTTTAAAAGGTGGGTCAGTATGCGTATTTTTAACTGATAGTAAGACGCACAAAAAACCCGGACCAATAGAAAAACAACCACCGGCACAAAAAGCCAGGCCAAGAACTCAAAGCTATACCCCACCAGAAAAAACAAAGCTGGACGATATGCAAGAAGCTTTAAAAAAAGGCGTACAGGTTGTTGTAGCGCCGCAGCTGTTTCCGACGCCAAACGAGATAGCCGAAAAAATGGCAGAACATGCAGATATTTTAGCAGGTGAAAGCATTCTTGAGCCCAGTGCGGGTACCGGGGTTTTAATTGGTGCAGTTGGTTGCAAGTGTATGCCAGGCGGTAAAATGATTGCAGTTGAGATTAATAAAAATCTTTGTGATAAACTTGAAAATGATTTCCCACTCACCGAGATAATTAATCAGGATTTTTTAAGCTGCAACGGCAACCTGGATAAATTCGATAAAATCATAATGAACCCACCATATAAAAACGGCGAGGATATAAAGCATATCAGACACGCCATAAGTTTTCTAAAACCCGGCGGCCGGTTGGTTGCCTTATGTGCCAATGGACCCAGGCAGCAGGAAAAGATAAAACCATTAACAACCACTTGGGAGGATTTACCGGCCGGAACGTTTAAAGAGGCAGGAACGATGGTAAATACTGCTTTAATCACGATTGAGAAACAAGAATACATCCTATTAACCGATGAGGTTATTTAATCTTAACAAATTTCTATAACTTAAGACTGGCCGGGCACGGGTAAAAAAGCAGCTTGACATTGAGTGCTATCTGTGATAGCTTAGCTATAAAGATCAAGATAAATCTTAAAAAGGAGGTTAAAAAAAATGGAAAAAAGCACTTGTATTGAATGCCAGGAAAACGAAGCGGATATGGGATCAGATTTTTGTAGCGGGTGCCGGGAAGAAATATTGAAGGCTGCCGGTGTACTGGATCTAGAAAAGATTTTTAGTTAAATGGTTTTACCTAGGCGCCCGGATCACTCCAGGCGCCGAATAAAAATATTTAATAATATCAACCAAAAAAAAGAGGAGGCGCAACAATGACGAAACAAATTGAGATAGAAACAATTCACTATTCACTGGAAAAAGGACAAAGAGAACAGATGGTAAAACAAATTCAAGAATATGGGGAATATGATTTTTTTTCAGAATATGCCGCATACATTAAAAATTTATATCAATCCGGCGAATACCACTTTAAATACTTTACGGATGCTGTGATATCTTATTTTCGCATAACATCTGATTAAATGGTGTTAAATTATTTCTATAACTTAGGACTTGGCCGGGAACATACCCGGCCAGGCAAGGAGGTGCGGATCATGGACGAAAAAATCAAATGGAATGAATCATCATTTGCTATCAGAAAAGCAGTCGCCGAACTTATCGGATGGTGTACAAAAAAAGGCGAACTCACAAAAACAGGTAAACGAATTGCCGGTTCAGACTGGCAAGGATTAACACCAGCAGCAAGAAACATACTTATAAATCATGGTATTACAGCAGAGTAGGGAGGCGCAAACAATGAAATGGATCGTACAAATGAGGCAGGATGCAAATACATACGCCGTTATATTATCGCATCAAAAGAACGGCAGCGCAAAAGTGTGCGCATGCAATGATACTGACTTTCATCCGGCAATACGATCAACGCTTGGATGGTACCCGGAACCATTAGAAATTAATGTCTCCCTGGTGCCGGAACTGATTAGAAAAAAGATAGTAAACCATATCCGGCGGCGGGTTGATAAGAATCTTAATATCGATAACACTTAAAAAAAGAGGTGAGAAAATGGCAACAAAAAAACCGAAATTCACACCAGGCAAGTTCGAGAACGTTTATTTTGATGGTAGCTATATAGCAAATGGCAGCCTGATAGTAAGGCACGACCTTGCCGCTCTTCCAGAAGAAATACAGACATTGATTGATGCAGGGGTAAAGAAGTTCTCCAGAAAAAACAAAGAATTTAATACAGAGGACCCGACGCTGCCAGATATAGCCGGGCTGATAAATGGACTTGGCGAATTGTTTACACCTGAAAAACTCAAGATTGGTATCAATCTAGGTGATGGCTGGCTTTATCCATTTATTTATGAAGATGTTTTTGAAGAGAAAATGAGATGTTTAATGGTATTTATTAAGGAAAAGTATGAACCATTAACAAATATCCCCGGCGAGTTATTTATTAATAACGCTGACACGCTTATTATTAAAGATCTTAATGGTGAGGTGCTGCTGGTGGTTATGGGTTGCAGACCAGGGAACCGGGAAAACCTTATACAAGAAGCGGTCCAGTTAAAAAGGGGTTTAGATGCAGAACAAAGGAGGTGATATTATGAAATAAGCATTAAACCGCTTAATATTTCAGCAATGGCCGCCGGGATCGTCCGGCGGTCATAACGGAGACATTAATCTAACCCCAGGAGGCGCAACCATGAAGATAGAAGAAATACAACTCAAAGAATTTGCAAGGAATTACACAGGATATTTACCACAGATGGTATGCATATCGACAATTTATAAGCCAGAGCTTTCAATCTATACCCAGCTAAAAAGAATACCGCCGAAGATATCCGCTTTCTTTGACAGATCTAAAATAGCAAAGGTGTATAAAAGCAACCACGCACCGGACCCAAGGGATAACTATTATCTGATATTATCAACCGACGATACAATCTTTATGATTGAATACTAATTATTACCTAAAACTTAAAGGAGGCGGATCATGGGAGACAAAAAAGATTATTTAATAACGCATACACACAGGCATGGAGTAAGTTCTGGAATTTTAAATTGCGACCCGGACATTTTTCCCCAAAACGAACAAAAAATCGCGGATATCTTGGACATAGACTTTGAACCGGACCGAGACGAACGCATAGAGTGGATCCTGCTGGAAACCCTTGACGTCACCAAATACGCCGGACAGGATGCTATCCGTGACGATTTTTACGAAAAAGATTGGCCCGTGTCAGAGCTGGCTGGACTCTTAACCAGATACAGGGATTGGTGCAGCCGAAACAACCAGCTTCCAGAGGTTGAAAGCGTGGAAGAAATAAATGAAAGCAACATCAGCCATGTTGCATACCACGCGGAAATGCCAAGTTAACAACTATCTAAAACTTAAAGGAGGTGCGAAAATGAAGTTAAAAGAATACGCGCAGCGTATAAATGAACTATTGGAGGACGGAAACGGAGATCTACAGGTTGTTTATTCCCCATATTCTGAAGGATACCCCGTTGCGCGGGTTTATTGCAAACCAGATGTTGGACATTTTGACGACGCAAATGGAGAATTCACGAACAAAGCCGATGACTACACAGATGCAGTAAACGCTGTTTGTATTAATTAACGACTAACTAAAAGTTAAAGGAGGGAGGAGAATGTCAAAACTAATTCAAGTGCCAGGAACAAGTCAATTTGTTAATCCTGATTTTGTTACAAATGTATTCCTGATCCGGCCATCAGGAAAATACCGAACTGAATTATTTGTTATCGGTAACGAGGGATATACAACCAAAAGAATTGCAACAAAAGCCGACATATTAGACGTAGTTAAGGCTATAAACCAGAGATAACGGAGGCGAGGATCATGGACCAGGCGATACACACCAAAATAAACGAGTTAAGTCGCGCAGAAATTAAAACCATTTTCGAATCACGCTGCGAGTTTGAAATCATGGAGTACGAACGAACAGAGGACCTAAGAGAGATACTCCGGCAGGAAGTTGAAGCCGGTAAAATGACATTACCAGAATAAAACAAGGAGGTGCGGATCATGGCAGCATTGGTAAAAATACCAGGCACAGAGGAATGGGTAAACCCTGCTTATGTAACAAATACATGTAGAGTAGCAGAGAATTACCTTCTAAGGACTCACACAGAGCTATCTGTTATTGCCAGTAACAATGAGGGTGTTATTTTTGTAACAAAGGAGTACGGGGTCAAAAAAATAACAACATTAGCCGAGCTGGACGTGGTTATTGCAGCATTAAATCAAGATTAACGACTGACCACAACTTAAGGAGAAAATTATATGAGAAATTACAGGAGGCTTATAAAATCTATCAGAAAACAATGCTGGTTTTGTGGCGTTAAAGCCAATGCAAAATATGTATCGGACTATATGCATGAACATTCTGCTTTCGATGAGGAATGTCCAGGAGACTATTACCATGATGAATGTCTCAAAAAAATATTGTGCAGTTACAAAAGAGAGTGGGACAAGACTGCTTGGATGGCTTGGAATATAGCCAGTAGGATAAAGGAGGATAAAAGGAGAGATGCTTCAAGGGCAAGAGCCATGGAGGATTTGTGCAAAGCCATGGAGGATTGGTGTAAAGACATAAAATAAACCGTAACAACCGCCAATAACTTAAGGAGGTAAAAATGGTAAAAGCAAAAGATGTTTTTTTTCCACTTCATATCGAAAACGTGGATACGGAGATGCTGGAAGAACAAAGGATAATTATCAATAACATCCTGGACAGGAATACAAAAGAAGGATTTCTTTCCGGCAACGAAGAAGCAGCGCTTACAGGTGTGTGTAACATGCTCGATTACTGGTCAGATAAAAAATATTACGACCAGCATGGATCAAATACCGGCAGCAGGGGGCTGATAGGGATGAAAAAAAATCCCGATCGTCAATAACTTAACGATCGGCAATAACTTAAGGAGGTAAAACAAAAAAAATGACACGGACATATATAGACATTAAGTTTCATGGATGTATCGAAAAAGACTCGAAATGGAATGGAATGGTCAAAGCCTGGTATGCATGCAAAGCAGCAAAAACAGAAATACCATTAGAGGTTGATAACTATTTTAATGGGAATGAGCCGGATCGTGACGGCGGGATAATCGAGCTGGAGCCAATATCCGAAAGAACATCAGGACTGGATGAATCGGTACGATATCGGATAGACCTGAAATCCCTATCTAAAGATATAGAGTTCTTAGACGTTGAAATACTAAAACCTTAACCACCGCCAATAAATTGGGAGGGAAAAATCATGGAACGCAAAGATCAAAGGAGACGAATCATGGAATATGTCAGAATATCAGTATCCGGTGGAGTAGCGACGGTAACTAAAATGACAAAAGGCGTCACCGTAGAGATCAATGAATACGATATCGACGGTGCCGATGAATCACTCAATATCACAGTGGATGAACACGGTGCCCGGATGATCCAGGACATCATCAGAAGAGGATCGGCTCATAAAACAGGCATATTCGATGGAACAGTGGGTTTTTGCGGCCGCTGTGGGCACGGATACCCCATTGAAACGATGCATCTTCAACATGTAAACGAATACACGGATAAAGAGATGGGGATCCCTGACTCGTTCCTGTGTTCGTTGTGTAAGGTAGAAATAGCAAGGGATATAGCTGCGGACCAGCTGTAAAAACAGAACCGGGAACAAAGAGGTGAGGCTTTGTTCCCAGTCTGATTGAGGTGACACTAACCTTAAAGGAAAAACGAGTCAAAAATGGATCAAATTAAGCCTAACAGAATAAAAATGACTGTCAAATACTTTTAAACAAAAAAGGACACTTTAATATAACTATATTAATTGGAGAACCGTATGGACCAATCAACGATAGACGAAGCCGTAAAGATAGCGACAAGATCAGCTTTATATGGTCACCCTGTTAGCTCTATAACCTGGATCCCACCTGCAACTGCATCCAGCGACCCTAGAGGATCTTTTTTGATAGAAGACTATAGGTATTCAAGCGCAGCGGAGACGCCGCCATGGGAAGGATGAATCTATAACAAAAACCAACTAACAATAAAAATGGGGGAAGGACGGCAAAATGAAATCAATCAGAAATATTGGAATATTAGAAGCAAGAGTAAAAGGCCAGTCATATACCGAGATTGGAGAAAAACATAATATCTCAAAACAAAGATGCCAGAAAATATGCCAGGTCTTAATGGAAGAATACACGCGCCTGAAGAATAAAAAGCATGTTTATTGGAACGGAAGAAAGAAAAACCTAAAAATAGCCTAAAACTTAAGGAGGGAAAAATGAACAAACTTATAATTGAATTAAAGTATAGAGACCTTGTTGAAGAAGCCAGTGAAATATCAGCAATAGTTACACTTAAGGCAGAAGGGCCAAGAGAAGATATCGAAAGGATAACAAAAGCGATCCGAGATGCAATACCAGGAAACCAACCTGAATGGCCGGAAGGCACTATAAGCGAAAAACAGCCTAAAACTTAAGGAGGAAAAAGATATGAGCCTTTCATGCAGTTGTGATTATGATTATGACTATGAGCCAGGCGATTGGATGTATTGGTTTGAAAATAGCTCTGATTTTATCCCCCTAGATACAACCCGCCGAAAAAGGTGTTGTAGTTGTAACGAATTAATAGATATAGGGGCGTTGTGTATTAAATATCCAAGGCGTAGATATCCGCATGATGAAATAGAATCAAATATAAAAATGGGGACAGATTTAGAAAGCGCCTTTTGCGATGAACCCTGTATTTCTATATCTGACTATTATCACTGTGAAAAATGTGGAGAGATTTTTCTAAACCTGACAGACATTGGGTACGAGTGTCTTTTGCCCGAAGAAGACATGAGAGAAAGCTTAAAAGAATACCACGAATTAACGGGCTTTAGGTATACAAAGCCTTAATAACAACCTAAAACTTAGGAGGAAAAAATGCAGGAATTATGGAAAGGGATAGCAATATTTGGGATATGGGCGTCTATCGGAGCCGTAGGCGTGGCAAGTGGTGCCGTGCCGGTTGTCGGATTTCTGGCGTTTTGTGGCATGTTTGCGACCCTTGGAATATGCCTTTTTGGATAGAAAAACTCAATATAAACTTTAAAAGGAGGTGAGATCGTGGATTTCAAAGAACAAATCGCAAAGGCTATTATTAAAAAAGTTAAAACCCGCACAAAGATAATGGATTTTTCTAATAAGTTACAAAAAGCCATGTTGTTGGAAGATAAAGACATAAGGCTTGCGAGAGAGCATGACGTTCGGTGGAATTTTAAAGACTTTTTATTCCTTTTTCTATCATCCCATCGTCTAGGCCGTTTTTAAAACATGGTTGGGCAGACCTATTAGAATGTGTCCCAATAGACACTGACAATGATTTTGGGTTTTCAAATAGGCCAGATCCTAAGACCCCGGAGGGATGGCATTACAAGATGGAAGGAACAGCAACCGAAATCCTACCGCCGGATAATGTCCAAAAGCAGATATTAAAATATATTAAATCATTATAAAAAAACAACCTTAACGATAGTCAAAAAGGGAGGGAAAAATGTCAGACGCAGACAAATTACAGGTACTCGTTGTCGAGGCTCTTCGGTGTAGGTCTATTTATCGAAAAGCCCTGGATGAAATAGATAAATATGGAGATTTAATAAACATGCAGGCCACTGCGAGAAAGGCGATCTCCGATGCCTGCCAACCTGTCGGTGAAGCGGACACGAAAGAGCCAGAGATTAAAAAAAGTGGTTGCAAGTGGTTTGAGGAACCAGACTTTTGTCTCCGCGAACACGAATCGGTTCAGTAGCATCAACCCTATTAACCGTCAATAAGTTGGGAGGGAGGAATATGTCAGAATGTTGCGAAGATTATAAAAAAGGAGTTGAGAACATAAACGATTGTATGGCTTTTTGTGCAAATCAATATACTGGCCCTGTGGGTCAATATAAGTTTTTTATGTTTTGTCCGTGGTGTGGCTCGAAGCTAAAACCCACCGAACCTGACGTTGAAGCGGGTCCGAAAGAGACTATCATGGTAAACCATCCGCCTTGGTGTGGAAAGTGCAACAAGTTCCATACTAAAAATGAGCGCTGCAATGTGTATTAACCATCAGCAATAAGTTGGGAGGGATAATGATTGATTATGATAGCAATATTAACAACCAAGGAAAACTTATAGAACCCTCAACCATATTGATGTCAATGGCTATCGTTATATCTATATGGTTTTGGCATGAGAAAACTCTGGTGCTGGGGCCATTGATATGGGGTTTAGGATCTTGTTTTTTTATTATTCGAAACTCTATTAAAGGCAAAAAGTGCAAACGGTGCGATATAGACATAAGCAATTCGTTTTTTTGCCAGAGCTGTGTAGAAGATTATTTCTTCAACTTTCCGGTAATATACACAACATCTGCAATATTCTCTTTATTTGTTTGGTATTTTTTATTGCCGGAAATCTACAATATATTAATTAAATAGCACCGATAAGTTAGGAGGAAATTAAAAACATGAGTATGAAACCGGCGCAATGCCAAAAATCGAAAGAGGTAAAAACCCTGAGAATGAGCAATGGCCTTCAACGCTTCTATTACGGCGTGATAAGGCTCTTAACAATTAAAAAAGGACGGAGGTGCTAATGGGTAAAGAAAAAAACAAAGATGTTCTGATCAGAGATTTTCCTGCGGATCTTCACAAAAAAATCAAACATTATAAAATCGATAACAACGGAATAAGCGTTAGCGATTGTATGATAAAACTCATGAAAAAGGGGCTTAAAGATGATAAAAAATCAAAATCATCCTAAGAAGGGATCAGCGATAAAGGTGCAGCCTATCACCCGTATGAAGGACATAGCGACCCTTAAGCAGATATTAAGCCCAAGAGACCTATGCCTTTTTACTATTGGCATAAACACGGGCTTAAGGGCATCAGACCTTATCCGGATCAGATTAGATCAAGTTCAATATCTGGAGCCGATGGAAGAGCTTGAGCCAAAAGAGAAGAAAAATGCTAAATACAAACGAATCAATTTTAACAAAACGTGCGTTGAGGCTACGCAGGCATATCTCGCAACAAGAAAAGATGACTTCAAGTGGCTTTTCCCAAATCCGCAAGGAGAACATATCTCAGCGCCTTATGTAAACAGCCTGGTCAAAGGATGGTGTAAAAGATTAAATTTAAAGGGCAATTACGGTAGCCATACGCTGAGGAAGACGTTTGGATACATGCAGAGAACAAAATACAATGCCAGTGTTGCGCTATTGGTTTTTATTTTTAATCACAGGTCCGAGAAACAAACCCTAGATTATTTATGCATCCAGCCAGAAGAGATCAAGGAAGTTTACAGCAACAACATATAAAAAAACCCCGGCCTGTGAGCATAACCACAGACCGGGGGAAAATCGAAAAGGAGCCTTATCTACTTTGGACGATCCAAAGAGTATTGGGCCTTTTTATATATTAAACAATTCTTCTTAATTGTCAACTAAAAAATGCCCGATCGGACTTAGCAATCCTCCCTTAAAAAGATTCGTTGCTTAATCTCAAATCGGGCATTTAGCAAAGAAACGAAAACACAAATAATATAAATCAATTAATCTTAACTGTCAACAAAAAGTTAAGTCGCTATCACCATTTTTATCTCGCTGTCAGTAACTTCTCTGTAAGCAGTTTCAAACGTTTTCTTTGGACTCCAGGACACATATCCGTCCGGATACGTCACGCTATATCCAGGTTGGCCGAACTCGTTTTTACTGGGATATGCGGTGATAACCTTTGCGCCGATATACAGTTTTTTCTCGCTCATAACTCTATCCTTTCTTTTTAAGGTTAAACAGCCGAAGACGGTCCGCCGGCCAGGTTATCATCGATCTCGTCAGTAAGATCAATACCCGTAAACGCCCAGTATCGATTAGGACCTATCTTTCTTCTGGATTTATCCACGCCGTTAATCATTACAACTTGCTCGTAAAATCGATGCTTACCCCATGGTTTATATTGAGCTGCTTTACACCAATTAGTGAATTCCATATGAAACTTCGCGCACGACACATTACACTCTTCGTTGTCAGGCTCAACCACGCAGCGCTCTTCAACAAACTGAAGCACGTTATTAATATTCTTCATAAATCTTGCGTGATCTTTTTTAGCCTGATCAGACATAACAAACCCTTTGTTTAATATCAGACGATTTACAGAATGAAGCATCCACATAAAAATACCGTCCAGTTCTTTTTCTCTAAGATAATCCCTTAAATCAACGTCTTTGCTCGGTGATTTTTCAAAATCCTGGTTAAACTCCAACACCAGCACACGGCGCTCAAAACCGGGAGTTCTGTCTGTAATACCGGGGGGCTCGTTCATACCGAATATAAACTTAGCTGTGTTATTAAACTCCACTCGAGAAGAATGTTTATGCTCACCAGCGATAATCTCGCCGGATATAGCAGCTTTTAAAACGTCAGTAGCAACCTGCTTTTTAGAAGATTCTGTGCATAAATTAACGAGTTTGTGCTGCAACGCCGGGATAGAAAAACGCTCTGACAGCTGATCCAGGTTAACGCGGCATGTATTATGGATCCCAACGACCTGAGATAATGTATCTATCACAGTGGATTTACCGTTACCGCCAATACCGTAGCAAAACAGACATTTTTCGAACTTACACGTTGTCATAATACAATACGCCATAAAATCCTGTACTAACTGGCGCTTGCTTTCTCCAACACCGTCTGGTTCCGGGAAGATCTCTTGTAAAAAACGCTCCCACCGATTGCATTCTGCGTCCATATCGTAACTGACGTTTAGCTGTATCCTGGAGCCGTACTTATGATCGTGATCGATCAGTTCAAGTTTATCAGTGGTCATATCCACCATACCGTTTTTTACGTTTATAAGATCAGGCATGGCAGGCCAGTCTTTTTCTGATCTTCGGACTTTACCCTTAAATATCTTCTTAACAGAATCAATATAATTACCTTTTATTAATTCTCCCATGGCGGTGATAAGCACTGACTCTACTTTTTCTTCTTCGAATCGATCCCAAATACCGTTCTCGTATTTATAATACATGCCGTCAGTCCAGGCGATCGGATGCAAATATGCTGCTAAATAACTCGCAGCCCAGTCCTGGATCATCTCTTTTCTGCCGGACGCTGCATTTACTTTAAAAAACGAATCAGGATCGATGACGTGAGGAGGCTTAACCAATGCAGAATCGTACACTTCCATCTGGTTTATAAAGCTTAACTGAGATAAATCATCAGCGTATTCGCTTAATACAACCGCTGGCTTTGTCTTTTTCTTGGTTTTAGTGTCGGGCTTCCAGTTAGGATCGTAACCGGTCATAAACTCTGTGAGTTTTTCTGATCCGGATAGGAGTTGCTTTACGTCCTGCCATTTATATCCCTTACAAGAATCGTGAAAGCAGTTAAACGTGATTTTACCATCGTTATAAACAAAAATCTCTGCATCTCTTTTATGGTTCTCGCCAAACGGGCACTTCTCAAGGCCGTAGCTCATGCCATGGCCTTTGTTTTCTTCTTTATATAAATCCCATCCGTGATATTCTAAGTATTTTTTAACATCAAGTGATCCTAGAGAGTCTGACGGCATGCGAGTGGTTTTACCGACAGCAGGAACGTTACTTGCCGGTGCCGCGGGTCCGGCTTCAGCGGCCTTAGCGTCATCGTAGAATTTTACAAGGCTTTTGAGCTTTCTAAGATCCAATACCGGTACTTCATCTAACGATTTAACGGTGTTACTAAATAAATGAGACTGTCGGTGAGGACGATCTTCAGTGTGCTTGCCTTTTCTGGACATAGTGCCGTATAATTTACCGAGCTGCGCGATCTTTACAACACTTGTGTCGATCTCTACATTAAATTTTTCAGCCGGAAACTTCATATTAATCGCGCAAAGAGCTTTGTGCAGTAATCCGTCTTTTTTGCCTATATCGTCTGACACATCAAGATCGTTCAACCGGAACCAGATATGATACCCGTTACCGCTCATACCGCCTATATGCCCTTCGAACTTAAACTCGTCTCTTAGCCAAGACACAACCGCTTGCCCGGCCTTATGGCCATAATCAAGCTCTTTCTGGGTGGATGCTACACCAGAAACGTGCTCATCACCCTTAGGATCTATATCGATCATCAGCCAGCGAATACAACGAATATCGTTAGCGCTCGTTTGCTTAGATCGGTTGTGATCATAGATTTCTAATTCGTTTGGAGATCGTGACAGGCACGCTTTTTTGGGGGGATTTGCTGTAAACCAGATTGCTTCAGCTTCAAAACTATCAAGACTTTCAACAGCTTTAGCAAAATTTTGCTCGTTATCAAAATACCCGTATATTATAGAATTTTTACGAGCGTATTCGTTTTTCCAGGCGGGATCTTTACCGACAATCCCTTTCGCTCTTACCTCTACAACTTCGCCTTCTTTAAAAAACAGCCGATAAACCCATCCGTAGTCTATTTCTCCCATATTAAAAACACCTCCGCAGTATCACCTTGTTCTTATTTTCGATTTTTATCGGGTGTTAGCCTTCTGGCACGCCGGTTAGGCTGGCAACGTTATAGCTCGTTTTCATCCATTCATCTAAAACGTCTATATGATATTTTGGTTTGCCAACGCCGCCGGCTCTAGGAACGCCTTTTGTCTGCGTTAAAAAATACCCGCGAGACATATTACAGTACACAGCAGCCTCATCAGTGCTCAGCCACGGGGTACTGATTTCTTCACCCTTTTTTGTTGGTATTTTTTTCATCTTTTTTAGGACCGTCAACAGATTCGTTATATTGTATTCCTCCACACAAATCGCACTTAATCACATCAACCTGAACCAGCTGTTCCTTGCCTATCGGGCTTTGAATCGCTGATACGATCTTATACCGGGTAAGATGTACGAAAAACACCCCACCGCATTCAGTGCATTTTAAATCATTGCAATGCGGCAGATCGACTGTCAGTTTTACCTGCTGTGGAGCCCCAGGCGGCACAGGACCGCCTTTACTTCCGCTACCCATTGGTACTGGTTTCTTCATTTTTTCTCTCCTTTTTTACGATCGCGTTTTAAGCGTTTAAAGTGAAATTTTAAGAATTCAGGTGTATCGCCCGCTTTCTTATCGTGGGCTTTATATATACGTCTTGGCATATTAAGGTCATGGAACAAAAAACGCAAGGCATTATCTCTCATAATGTCAGACCAAAAGCCGGCCGGACATTTATAAATAAACGGCTTTACCCACTGTTCGAGTTTCCATGTGTGCCTCATCATAGGCCAATCGGATCCGTACATGATTTTTTTTAAGGCTTTTTCGCCAGAAGCCCATATATTTTTAAAATACGTGTCTACCAGTTTTTTATCATGCGCCTGATCGTTATACGCAAGATCCGTGTAAACGTTATCGAATTTTCTGCATAAATACAGTATTTTTTCTGCCCAAATGTTTTTAGAATACATTATCAAGCCAGGCTCTACATCCTGCAGATCCTGACCGAGATGCGCGAGATTTAAGCGAAGAGTTGGGTACAGATTTAATACATGCTCCCAGTTTACCGGGTCCGTATATCCGAGCCGGGCTTCTTCATCGCCCATGGTTTTATCAGAATACGCACCGCCCCTGGAGCAATGGATTGTAATAGGGATATTCTTAGAATCAGCGTATTCGTAAAACGTCCATAAATCATCGATCTGTTTTAAGGTGAGCTCCTTACCGGCATTACTGGAAGGCAAGGGGTTCCAGCCAAGCGCGGGATACATTTTAACGCCTAAAAACCCTTTATTTTCTAAGGCGTCTTTTACGATTTCAAGCGCATCGTCTCTTCTAGGATCGTAATGAACAAACGGCATTAAAACCCCGTAATGACGATTAGCTACGTCAGACATGGACGAGATCTGTGTTTTCCATGGTATCTCAGGCTTGTCTCCAAATGACGACTGCTCCAGATCCATCATATTTAAAATCATTAGCTGAGTGTTAGCCAGCTTCATTTCTTTACGAAGATCAACAGCCTGGCAATAAACCGGTTTTTCAATAAGGTTAAACAGATCTACAATATATCTGTATTTCTTACCGGGCCAGAGCCATGATATAATGCCAGCAGCCCATCTTGTGCGTTTATTTCTTAAAAACAACTCCCGGACAGGGGCCCTGGTCTTGATGTACTCGTCAGGGATATCACCCCAGCAAAACTCATGCCCGTGAACATCCACAAAACCCAGTTTTTCATTGTCCATAATGCTTTTTATTAAATCACTCATATCAATCCTCCCTCATATTTAAAAATCATCATATTCTCATATGGATAGATGTTTTGGAGCTTTTCTAAAGGTATTTGTTTTTCAATATCTTTTTTAATCTTACCAACTGTTTTTTCATCATAGACATATCCTAAATCCTCAAATTCATCTATCCAGTATTGTTTTGGCTGCTCGTTAACATGACCGTCTCCGCGCTGGCCTTTTCTAGCAGCAGAAAACAAAACCGTGCTGCTTAACGATATTATGTTTTGCAAGAAAACGTCGGTTCTATCCTCTGGTATATGCTCCGCAACTTCAAAGCTAATAGCGAGATCAAAAATGTCGTGGGCATGCAAAAAAGGCATGGACACGTCAGTCAAAACGATATTGTCTTTTACGTTCGACCGATCAATAGCCACCATGCTGCCTTCAAACCCCTGTACATCCACACCAATATTCTTAAATATTGATAGATACAGCCCCAGGCCGCAGCCTATATCAACTACCGATGCTGGCTGGATATGATGCATAACAGCAGCGGTTAGCGCAGGCACAAAATCATCATATTTCTTAATAATACGATCATAAAAATCCTCATCATACAGGTCTAACTCGACCTCACCTTTTTCAGCGGTGATTTCTTTATATAAAGTCTGAGCCTTGTCAGTTGCATCGGATATCAGCTTACTGATAATGTTAAAATCATCTTTTTCAAGAGACGCTTTAATCATCTTCCAGTACCTTAGCTGCAAAGGAATGGTAAGATTGCATACGATATCGTCTGCCGATAATATGTTTTTTTTTACGGTTTGATCGTTTCTTCTTAATGTTTTATTCATAGCCTCACTATCCACGAAGAACCAAAGGTTGCAAAGTCCGTATACATCTCTAATACGGCTTTTTTAACTGACGGGAACTCTATATCATGACCTGATATATATCCGCCGGATCTGGCCTTGACACTCCATGCGAGGATATCTGCTAAAACGTCCTCGTATTTATGAGACGCATCGATATAAACCATATCAAGAGTGTAATTTTCAATATTTTCACAGGCCTCCAAGCTAGGAATACATACCTGCTCAACCTTCTCATTATCAATAAACCTAAAAAAGAAGATAGCCCTGGCCGTATCCAGCCTGTCCTGATCATTAGAATTAACATCAGCATCATCATATCCTGCTAAATAAGGATCAACAGACAAAACGTTATCAAAGTAATTAGCAAATGTTTTTGTAGAAAACCCGACTAATGAGCCTACCTCCACCATAGAGTTAAACCGGGTCATAACCATATTTTCACACATGGTTTTCAGTTCATGCCTCTTACAATGAAACGTGTGATCATTAATGGTTATAGTGTTTGCATAATTCTTCAATATTAATTACTCCCTAAAAGTTAAGGTTCTATTATAAATACATAAACTCTATCCTGTTAACAATGGAGCCTGGCCTGCACTTATTATGTTTACAAAACATATCGATAAAATCAGCCACAGTCATACTGGGGAACCCTTCCAATTTAAGCTCGTTCGAATCGATCGCTTTAAGCCAATCAGTGCGGACCGACACAACTCCTATCTGGCAAATCTTCTTAACCTTTTCACCCTTCTTCAGGCCTTGGCATTTTTCGCAAGCATTTAGGATGTCGCCTGGCTTTAAAAACCACCATCCTATGCGGCGTGTGACAGTTTTGGTTTTATTTTTAATTTGCTCAGTAGTGAGCATAAAACTCATATTTCTAGCCATTAGTTATTCCCTATTAGTTAGTTGTTTTGTTTTATCTTGTAGCGATTATCGTTAATACAACACCTCCAGTCCATCCCAATAAATAAAAAGCCACAGGAACCTTTAATCCCAAACAGGCCTCTAAATAATATCCGACAGCCCCAAACAAAACACAACACAGTACTGATAAAAACACTCTCATAACATCTTCCTATAAGTTAGGATCGGGAATGCCTATGGTGCATCCGACTGTAACCCCTATGAACGGTACTTTCTTCATTCTTAACCCTAGAAACGATGTTTTGCAAAATCTCGTTTATCGATTTAGAAGCAGGTTCAGAAGCGGCATTACCGTCAACTGATTTTTTTTTATCTTCATCCATCATTTTCCTCCTATAAGTTGGGGTGGGAGACAGGGTTTGATACCTGCATTTGTTGGTTTGCGTAGCCTCTGCCCTACGCTCGTACCCGCATGGTAGCGATAAGCCCCAACAACCTCATGAATTCGCCATGCGATCCTTTTCAGCCAGACATAAGGCGTCTATCTTCCGCCACTCCCACCGTTAAGCTATTTACTTTTGGATGGTTCTTCTTTTTTTTCTAACAACTCTTTTTTTGCCGCCAGTCTGACTGCCTGATCCTCTGCCAGGAGCTCTTCCTGATCCTCCACCGCTTCCATCTCTCGGGCCGTTCGCGTTTCTCGGTGGTCCTGTCGTGTCTCGTCTTGGCATAACAACCTCCTTTTATACTGTTTAAAAGTTAAATTATATTCCTATAAGCTGGGGTGAGAAATCGGATTATCGGATTTCTCCTTTAACCGCAACTCTTTCATTTTATCGCCAATGTGTGTATCAACTAACATCTTAACGCAATACAGATCCCGTACAACGTCTCCGGATCCACCTCCGTATGTCGTAGCCAGCTTAAGCATTTTGTCTGATATCAAAGAGCACTCTTCAATCAACTTCCCATAATCATAGTCCTTAGACTCTGCCATATTAATTTATCTCCAAAAGTTAGGATTGCAGTCCGACTCGTGTCGCATTTCAGGGCTCGTGGGTCAGTACCGCCATGGCCTTGTTCCAAGGACAACCCGTTTTCACGGGACTACAAAATCCAAAATCATCTTCTCTCCAAAAATGAGGACTACGTCTTACCTAATGCACGGCCTGTGACAACATTGGGATCACTGGGAGCAGACGGATCAATGATTACCTTCACACCCGGTACAAAAACAAGGGCCTCAGCCACGTTATCGCCCTGCTGTGTAGTTACCTGAACCACGCATCCAACACCTGGGATCTCCATGGCTTTTGTTGATTTCATCCAGCCTTCTTCTTTTGAGCTGGCCTTACAAAGCACCTTGAACATATCGCCGTTGCCAAATGTTACCAGATCAGATACGTTTTTTTTCGCTCCTGACACATCCGAATTATGCAAAGTCTTACTCATGATACACCTCCTGTTTAAAAGTTTATGTTCTATGATGTTTCGCGATGACGGCCATAGAGCCTTCAACGCACTTACTACATATATACCCGTTTGCGCCTTTAACTAGATATTCGACCTCATTTTTAGGCTTCAGACAAAAATTACAAACGAGTTCACCTTCGTTTTTAGTTTCTGAATAAAAATCCTTTAGTTCAAACGAAAGAGGTTCCCAGTAATCCTCGGTCTTATTGTGGGCATCTGACGAGCGTGAGACAGACGCATCAGGGTTAAGATAATATCTGGTCCGGCCTTCTGCAACATACGGCTGGTTGGTTGATAGATCCTGAAATAGCCTACGAACGTATTTGCCGTTAAACTTAACATAGTTTCTGCCGAATAAATAATGAAATATGCGCCACATATTAATCACCTTTTAATGGTTATTCATATAATACGCTGCCCGAAGAAGATCGAAAAAGACTTGAGCGCCATTCGCCTTGACCAACCTCCTGACAGCGTTTAGAGACTTCCACTGGCCTGCATCAAACGTGAGATCTTTATCGTTAAAAAGAGGCACGAAGATTGTTTTTTCAGGGCGTTTATTAGAATCGTCAACAACTTCCGCGGTCGCATACACCCCGGTCATTCTCGGCGTTATTACATAAAGACAAAAATCACACGCTTCACGCTGCCGTAGCTCTTCGACCATACAAGCTGGAGTCCAATCGTCTACAACCGGATTAAAATAATCAATTTGCAGTACAGGGATGATCCTATCACGCCAATCAGACTCGTTACACGTTCCTCCTAAAAATACTTTTTTCATTATTAAATTCCCCCTAAAAGTTAGGTTATTAACCGATAGTAACCCAAACCCCACACCGCTTAGCCAGTTCTATGATAAGATCTGCCACCAAAACCTCCTCCACCTCAAACCTTGGAGCATTGACAAGTCTTATTGCATGCTGGAGGTCAGGGATGACCACCTTTGCCTCACCACCAATAAACGGAGTCGTATCCCCTTCAGGCCGTGAACGGTCTGCACAATCAATCATTTCTGACGCAGTTTCTATGACTATCTTTGTTTTCATAAAACCTCCTTCTTCTTTTAATTGTTAGACATCGTTGCTACATTAACCTGAACCCTTTGACGATCATTGACGCGTATATTTTTGCAGACTTCCAGCTGCCGCCATGAACAAAGAATCTTAGTGTAAGCCAATATATTTGTATTTTTGTTTTTATGAACTTCATACAGCTCTCCATGTGACGGTTAATCAGCCGTTAAAAACACCGTGCCCAACAGAGCAGAGCGGAAGATGGAAAATACCTGCATGTGCACCGCAAACGTGACATTGCCTTACGTCATCCGAATCACCGGGACGGCGGTTCCAATCCGCAGCCATGCGTTCTTTTTCTACATACATCCATACATAATTATGAAGATCTCTTTTTAGAACATCTGCCGGCAAATAAAAAATGCATAAATTATTAGAACAACCAACGCCGTATTTTGCTTCAAAGCGTTTTCTCTCAACGCATCTTGGTTTGCTGCCGCAGGACGGACAATTTTTTAATTTCATTTAACACATTCCCACATGAGTTTCATGGCAGTCGCTCTGGTTTTTCTAATCTGCTCGTTTAATATTTTTAAAGCCTCGTCATCTACCCCGAAACCTACAGGTTCAAAATCACCGTCGTAAGCAATAGAATTACCGTATTCCTTGATCTCTATCTTCATTGGCGGTGGTGGCTCGAGCTCGACAAGGATGTAATCATCTGGTTTTTTATCAAAAACAGATTTAGGTACCAGCACCAGGGCAGCAATGGCTTTTAAAAATGTACGTCGTTTCATTTTCCTTTACCAAATAAAAAAGTTACGGTTATACGCCCGGATCCAAGTTGATCCACAAGGGCCGTTCTCCAGCCTTTTACCTTATACACACGACTAATATAATGGTGGTCCGGATCATGAGGATGCTCATAGAACAGTCTCTTCCACCAGACAAAGTAAAACAAGGGGACTAGCAACCGTTGCCATTTACCAGATGGATATCTGACAGGGATGTTTTTCATTCGCCTTTACCTGTGATCTTAATTTCTTCTTTGCTCCAGTCCACATAAATTCTTTCTTTATCCTCTGTCCATTTCACAGGCCTTCGCTCTGTGGATCCGTCCGGATAATGGATAGTAACCCCATCACAGTCAAAAGCATAAGCCCACAGGCCCTTACGAGGCGTGAATGCAGGAAGCTTGGCGAAGATATCACCTGAAATCGGAGCAGCCTCATCGATCCATAGCATCTCACTTTTAATACCGTGACCGTCAGATTCGGACTTTATTAAAAACGTTGAACCACAGGCCCTGCATCTGAGCTTATGATAGATATTTTTTCGATAGAGTTGTATAATTTCACAAGTAAGACATTTATATGGGATCATTCGCCTTTACCTATGATCTTAATTTCTTGCCATATGTTGGACTGCAAATCTACCGGGAGTTCTTCGATACTCGCTCCTGGCTTTAAAACCACCACTAAAAACTCCGGATCATAACCGTCAATTACTTCAAGTTGCGCAGAACGCTTATCGGGGTCTTCAGATTCTTCGTACACGATCTCATATACTTTTTTATCGTGATGGCAGTAGCTCTTGTAAATCGCGTCGGATATTATATACCCGAGATCTCCGTAGTTTTCTGATTGAATATCTATGACTATGACCTTCATATCGTATCCTTTTTCTTAGGGCGTCTATATCGCGCCATATGATGTTTTTTACACCTTCCCTGGTGTCCTCTAAACCCGCTACGGTTTTTATAGAACTCCGATAACGGCCGTGGGTTCTCGCTCATTAAACAGTCAGGACAGTGTTTATATCCTTCCTTAACAGCTCCCTCACGGTTTAAATTATGAACGTATTTAGCAGGTCGTAAAGCTGATCGAGCCATGGATCCTTTCGGTCTTGGACAAAGCGGTTCGTCGGATGCAGCGAGCTTCTTTCTGTATTTTCGAGGATGAGCGATACTGCCTGCCAGTTCTTCGAGCGTGATCATGTCGTTACCGCGCAAGAACTGCTCAGGCAGTTTATACTCAGGGTCTTCCACAATACGGACGTAATACACACGTGCTTCACATATGGTAGAACACGGCTCATGGCCTTTATCCGCTTTTTCATATCTGCATCCTAAACAAAAACTCTTCACCATCATTCTTTAATCTGACCTCCATCCGATATAATAGCGAGAACAGTCTTTATATTATCAACCACGCCCTCAGTTATTTCATAATAAAAAGGACTGCCGTTCTTAATAATATAAGGCTTACTTAGCGCTCTTGCTGATATCAGACCGTGAAGCATCTTCTTAACGTCATGCAGGCGCATTAAACCCCTGTGGTCAGCATTATCTTTTAACGATACCTCTTTTAATTTATCATGTGCTAATTGAGCGTAATGAGATATCTTAAGCATATCCCTTAACTGATCCTCAAAACCTCGGGCGTTGCTTCCGAACCTGTCGCAGTACCTTCGTATCGCGTCAATACATTGCTGAGCAGTCCACGATTGAACCTGATCAGTGGTGCCATCCTCGCTTTCGTATTGTTTTCTGGTATACGATTCGATATGGTCTTCCACTCTTTTAGAGTACTTTACCCAGTCACCTCTCCGGTCTAATTTTGCTGCCGGCGGATTTGCCTGGCTGAGCATATCTGTGAGGAACTCATCAGATGATAATCTCAGTTCTTCTCTCCGGTTGATTATACCGTCTGCCTCTTCCAACACTTCATTCATTTTATCTGCGGTTGTTGTTCGCTGCGTGGTCGATATTTCTTGTTTTTTAAAAAGTTCGTTACCTGCTACCATTATTGCACCTCTTGTTTAAGGTTTTTGAATGTGGGTGTTGCCAGGAGCTACAACGACCCTTTCGACAATGCTCGGCCTTATCTCTCCAGCCATTTGTCTTAACACGTCCAGCTGAGCATGCTCCAATACACCCAGGAGTTCTAAGGCATCGAACCCACTATTTGTACGAGATAGACGCATCTTGCCCTTCTGCTCATAGTCATCATCTACCTCAATAATATATCTTTTTATCATCGGTTCTTCTATTTTGTTTTAAGATTAATGAAGTTATTGATTTCTTTCTTCTGCAAACGGATCCACAAAGCCGTATATATTATCTCGAGACCGAAACGGCCGGACTTTTATATATGCGTTCCTCTTAATGGCAGCCTGAACCGTTACGTTATCACTTCCGCCACCAGACGCGCCAATAGAAAGATAACTGTCAAGGCAATACTCAACATGGATGATCCGGCTGCAATCTAATCTTGAGTTCCAAAATACAAGATATCCTTCTTCCGGCATGCTCTCTGAATTCATAGCCGATTCAATAAATCTACCCTGAAGCATATTTGCATTCCAATCACCTGACCTTGGAAGCATGCCAACTGATTTTAATATCTCGATACAAAACCCGGAGCAATCAAACCCGGCTACCGGATCGTCACCGCCCCAAATATACGGTTGGCCGAGGAAATGCCAGGCGATTTTTGTGCATGTTTCTATTTTCGTCATTTTACCCACCTTTATTGTTTAATGAAAAGTCCGTTTAAACATATAATGTAAATTAACACCTTCAGAAATAGCCTTTCTAAGATTAAAGTTTTCAACCATCATACTGACCGTGCCAGAGTCCTCAGTATCAATGGCTCGCATAAACCGCTCGCGAACGTCTGCATCCGCTTTAAACTCAGGATAACAGCACGAATAATCAGGGCAGCATATCCCCTGAAAATCATGAACGGATTTACCGCTAACCCATAATTTTATCTGCTCATACGGGTCAATACTTGGGTTTACATCATTTTTCATTATCTACCGGCCTTCTAATTAAATATATAAACTCCCAGTAATTATCCATCACGACTTTAACAGCTCCTGGATCGTCTTTAAAAAAATACTCACTAAGGGCTGTATTGATATTGCCGTTTGATCTTTTCCATATAATACCCCACACGAATCCTGCTGATTTAATATTGTTTTCGTAATGAAACAAATCCTTTGCTTGTAATATTATCCCGGCGTTTACCAGCTCTTCTACAAACCCAATAGGAATAGCACATAAACCAGTCGCACGATTCTTTCCAAACCACGATTGCTGATATCCAGACCGTGACGCCAAAGCAAGAATAAACAACGGATGATCCGTACCCATGGCAGACAATACTATTTTATTACAGGTCTTGTATGGAGTTCTGGCTGCTTTATTATATATACTGTCCGTTAAAGATACCTGGATTTTAGTTAATGACTCCAGTCTTTTTTCTTGATGCTTGTACAAAAAATATCCAGCACCAAAAAAAAGAGCGAGCAATATAGTAACGAGGGATAAAAGGACAATGAGGCGTTTTGCTGTAACCCGGATGACTTTATGCTTTATTATACCGTTTAATGTGCTGCTTAACTTATCAAGATCCGCTTTGCTGGTTTTTTTAGCCATGACACTCCTTGTAAACTTTTATTCTTCCTCTCTTAAAAGATCTATCAGGTTCTTAATTAATGTTTTAATCTTAGCATAAGGTACGAGCTCGTAATCATTTTCCTTAATAAACGATATAGAACCGTGCAATAAGTTATATACGTCATAAAACTGTTTTTTAGTTATTGGGGATAAGTTCTCATCATCGGTTGGAGAAACATCAAGCACATCCGACCCTATAATTACATCTTCTTTTGGAGGTTTTTCTTTTTCGGCAGGGGCAGTTGGTTTTTCGTTTAATACGGCAGAAACAAAAGTTTTTACAAGGTCTCCGGTGATCGTAACTTCCGGGCTTTGTTCAACGCATTTTTCCCAGGTTTCTTTTTGAAGAGGTCCGCCGAGAGGGATAAGGGCTCTGACCTGTTTTTCGTTAGTAGGAAGAACCGGGCATCCTTTAAGGTTTTGTAAAGTCTCATGAGCGAGTATCAACTGATACGCCCTTGCTCTGCCTATGCCCCACTTATCATTAGCGTACTGTTCGAATGTATTACACTCACTCCTGAATAGTCTTTCGTCCCTGATACCCTTAAGCGCCTCACCGACTTTAAACGGTGCCATGGCAGCTTCTTCTATCATGTTTTCATAGACTCTTTTTCTATTCAGATCATGACTTGATAACTCTTTTGCTTCTACTTCACTTTTTCCTGCGCCTGATTCATCCACGATTCACCCTCCGATTTAAGATTTAAACATATCCTCATGCGGTATGCCAAGCTCCATGGCTATCGCTTTTTGTATATATTTTGTAGATCGTATATCCGAAAGAACCTTTGTAAAAGTAGACTCATCAATCCTTCCGCAGGCGTGTTTCTTGCCGATATCGTCAGATAAGCTCTTTTGGGTGTGCCCGGCCAGAGCGATGACCGCCCTTCTGATTCTCAGCTCAGAATAGCCCAAGCCCCTTAAGAACATATATGCTTTATGATGCTTAGTCATATTAAGCTGTATATCTTTCCCCAAGAGGCTTGTCAAGCAAAAAACGCCAATAAGTGGACAAATGTCTACCTAGGTAGACATTTGTCTATTTATGGACAACTATTTAATTTTCATAGCTGCAACCTTATCCAGTTCTTCCAGTAGTTTTTCGTCTAACTTGGTTTTATCGGTTGAAATAAGTTTTTTTAGAATACGTCTGCCAATAAGTTTGTATGCAAAGCACGCCAATGTAAAATAATTCATGATATTCTCCTTTGTTTTAGTTATTTTCTTTTTCTGTTCCGGCATCGTTTACTCGTCTTGTTGGGCATTCTGCTAATCCTTTTTCGCAAAAAAAAGGTATTAATAGCTGATACAGCACCCTGCAAAAATATAATGTACTTCCAACTGCCAGAAACAAATTTCGATGCAGCCACAACGGATTGTTAAATAAAAACCCCATACATTTATCTGGCGAATGAAGAAGCAGCCACCTCGCATACATTGCTGTGGCTATTGTTACTGCAAGACCGACTCTTTCTATTGTTAAGAACAGGTACACTACCGAGGTGTCACCTTTTTTATACATAAACCACGCAACAGAAATAATCGCAGTTGTTAAAACCACTACTAATACCTCTATATAAATAATAAAAGCAAAGACATCTTGGTCAAAGAGTTGATAACAAATTAAAAGAGTTGTAAAGATTAAACCTCCTAACCCGCAAATCAACTTTCCTAGCATATTTGGTTTTATTTTTCGCATTTGTCATCCTCCCTTCCAAACCATAAGTCCTCAGCGCCGCCGTTTAACATCTTTATCTCGTCAAGCAAATGCTTAGCATTGTCAGATATCAGCTGCCCTGCCTCTTTGATCTCAGCGTATTTTTTTTCAGCTTCGCCGTGTTTTAGTTTTTCTTGCGGGCTTGGGTTGATGATTTCTTTGATACTTCTTACCTTATGCATAAAGCTGTTCATCTTCCTGCCTCCTTTAGCCTGTCAAAAAATATCCGCATGGCCTCAGTTAAGCTGGCATTTGTTGTATTTGCCTTTTCGATTTCTTTTGTCAGGTCAGCAAGAAGAACGTCCTTTTTAGATTGAGATGCAATTATTTTTACCAATACATATGCCAGTACTCCGATTATAAAAAGACACACCATTAAAGTAGGGCTTGCAAGCTGTTCAATAAATTTTATTATAATGGCTTCCATTACTCATACCCCTGTATCGTTTTCTTACTTAAGACGGTTTTTTCCTTGTAGTCATTTCCTTTTCGTACTCATTCATATTATTTATCAAACGGCTATCCACAAAACCTTTTCGTCCGATGAGCGCTCTTGTCAGCTCAAATGCTCCCCACACATTGCCGAGTTTATGCATACATGTTGCCAGGTAATCCGCTGGAACTTCCCAGTACTCCCTCGGATCAATAAACAGCTGGCCATCAGGCTCTTGCAGAGTCATAGCCTCTTTAAAATAAAAAGACGCCACCGCCCATTGTTCCTGCAGATAATAAACCTGGCCTTTTAGATTATAGGCTTCCGCTCGTTTCGGATCCATCTCCAGAGCGCGATCGCAAGCGATAGAACACTCAGCATAGTCTTTAAGATAACTGTAGCATCTGGCGATATCGTAAACCGCCCACCATCTTTCTTCTGCAAATGTAGACGTAATTAACCCCAAATAATGCTGGAACGTTTTAATTGCTTTTTTAAAATCAGGTTTTGGTCCGAGCATGTACGTTCTTGCCAGGTAAAACCATCCACGACTATCGTTCGGATTTTTCTTAACAGCTGCTTCGAGCGGGCCGAGCGTTCGATTAACCTTGTCGGTCGCTTTAGTGTCATCACCTTTTTTATGATCGTGGGTGTGATACACAAGGACTGATCGATCGACAATAGCAGGACGCTTGCTTGCAACGTATCCATGCGCTCCGGGTCCGGTAAAGGCAGGGCCGTCATCCTCGTTTTTAAACATTCGATTTCTAAAATACTTATTCGTAACGATTGTCATATCCGCTGTTACGTCATGGATTCTGGTGGATACAACATCGATATCGTTATCAGCGTACTGTCTTAATTTATTTAAGTTGCTAACTACCCATTCGTCACCGTCCATTAAAAGCACGTAATCTCCTGTTGCAAACGCAATAGCTTTCTGGCGAGTTTCTACTTCTGTAGTGTACGGCAGTTCATACAGATGCCCGTATCTTTGTATGATTTCTTTTGTTTTATCCGTGGAGCCTGTATCCACGACAATAAACTCGTCTACAATACCTTTAACAGATTCAAGGCATCTTTCTAAAACAGCCTCTTCGTTTTTTACGATTGCTACCAACGATATTGTTTTCTTTTTTGGTGGCTGTACTTTAATAACTCGTTTTTGCGCCGTTTTTTTAGATACTTCTCCACCCACATTCGCCTTTTTCTTTTTGTGTCTTTGCACCTTTTTAGCCGACATTTAGCCTCCCTGTTGATTTAAGGTAATCGCGAAAAAACAATGTTTCGTCTTCCACTTCTTTTGGATCCCGGTCTTTTAAACGAATGATTTCTTTTAATTCGTTCGGACCGGTTTTTGAGTAAAAATAAAAATTATAATTCTCCAGGTTTCTATCGATTATTTCTACGCCGTATTTACCTGGATCATCCCATATTGCTGAACCGGGCAACGGAACGAACGTGGTACAGCAAATGATTGTAAAGGGCACGACTTTGAGCATTTTTATATTCGCAGGAACCGTGTCTTTTGTTTGGCCCGGAGTCCGGATCATAAAAAGAACTCTGGTTTTTATACCTGCGTCTGCAGCTGCTTTTAGCGCGATGGCGTTTTCTCTAGCGGTCGTGCCCTTTTTAAGAACTTTTAACACGTTATTATCAAAGGATTCTACTCCAAACGATATTTCTTTACAACCGGCGGCTGCCATAAGCTTAAACAGATCTTTATCTACTGGTTTTGTTCGAGTGGATATTCTCCATGAAACGCCTAACGGTCCGATCAGCTCGCACAGTTTACGAGCTCTCGGGATGCTTGCTGTAAACATATCGTCTGATATTCTAAACTGATAGATATTATAATTATCTATAACGTCTTTCATTTCTTTTACAACGTTTTCCGGCGATCTAAAGCGCACGTTTCTTTCACCGATAAATCTCGAAGAGCAAAACGCGCAGTTAAACGGGCAGCCTCTGGATGTCAGAATAACCGTGGATCCGTTTTCGTGATAGTTTTTACCGTAGGCGAAAATGTCACCACCTTGTTTAGTATCGTTTAAAAGATGTCTTGCCGGAAGAGGAAGCCAATCGAGGTTCGGAACGGGTACGCCGTGGTACAGAGGTGCGAGCTTATCTAATTGCACATCTTTAAGAACGTCTAAAATCGTTAGTTCAGCCTCGCCCATAACGATCGAATCAACAGCGGTAGTATCAACGTAATCAGGCGTGACAGTGCCAGGTCCGCCGATAAGTATTTTTGCTTTCGGGTATTTGTTTTTTAATAAAGCTGCAAAGACGTTTGCAATAGGGATTTCCAGGCTGGTAGCTGTAATGCCGAATACGTCTGATTCTTCGATATCGGCAATAGCAGCGTCCATGGTAAATGAAGAGTAGTTTTTTATATCGACTTCAAAATCCCTGATTTCTAATACAGCTGCTAAATACATCAGCCCGAGCGGCGCTTGCGCGTCCGGTTGCTTTAAATACGGATGAGGTAGATATATAAAAGTTACTTTCATTATTCTTTATAATCCTCCGGAAGTTCGCCTGCTTTTTTTAAGTCTTTAATAGCATTTTTTCTAATCTGCTGAGCTATTTTCTTTCTGTGTTTTTGACGAATCATATCGTCTGTTTCTTCGCCGTCGGCTAATGGCACCAAATTGCCATCAACGATTTTTACCGTATCAGGCTCCGGGATCTCTTGCAAGGGCAAAAATATCACACTCCGTTTTGGGTTTTTCTCCAGGATTCTTTCAACGCCTTTTGATGTTGTAGAATCATCGCCGACCTGCTTTGCATCCCACTTTCGATCGATTAAACCAATGCCGCCGTCTACAAAACCGGTGTCTTTATTATAACATACGAATATTTCTTTTGCTGACATATATCTCTCCTTTTTATTTACATACCATTTGATAGCCCAAAACCATAGGTATAAACATAAATCGTATGTGCTCCTGCAACACTATTTTTAATTTCCAGGATCTGTGAAGCATCTGTTTCAACCACCTGGCTATTATAAAGTATACCGCTGTTACGATTGGCATCGGTCATGACTATCGGTTGACCGGCGCCGGAGCCATTACGCCTCCAATAACCCGTACACGTTGCTCCATCTCCCCCTGGATGACCTCCAAGAACGCAATACGCCGATGTTGAAAAAGCGGGCATAGTTAAAGATACATCTGTCCAAGCAGTATCTATATCAATCCCACCTAGATCAGAAACCATAGCAAAAAACACTGTCTCGCCAGAAACAGAAAAAACGAACATTGTATCTGTAGCAGTTCCATAAACCGCGAATATACACCTATCATTTCCATTATACCAGCCATGCTTTGCATCTGACCATGCTGGTGCTGTAACGCTATCCACTAACTCTGAAGCGGATATTACGGCGGATCCGGCAGTAACAATCGCTGAATCATCGAGATATAAATAAGACCATGTATCGGCCACAATGGTTGTAAATGCATATGTCAACTGAGCATCGCAATAAACCAGCTGCTCAACCGTTCCCTGGTGATGATATGTAAAAGGGTTGATATATATCTCATCAGCATCCTTATATATAAATTGTCCTCGTATGACAAGACCTGGGGATAATCCGGCAACATCACCAGCTGCTCCGGTCGGCCCGACCGCTGTAGAAGCCGCTCCGGTGGCACCCGTATTTCCAGTGGGTCCAACCGCTGTTGAAGCTGCTCCGGTGGCGCCAACACTACCCGTTGGCCCGACCGCTGTTGAAGCTGCTCCGGCGGCACCCGTATTTCCCGTGGGCCCAACCGCTGTTGAAGCTGCTCCGGCGGCACCCGTACTTCCCGTTGGCCCGGTTACTGTAGAATCTGCTCCCGTTGGGCCTGTTATTCCTTGTATTCCCTGAGCACCCGTTGGGCCCGTATCACCGGTATGATGAATAGATGTACCGGCTGTGCCGGCGCTGGATACGGTCACGGTCGGGATAAACTCAACTTCACCGTACACATACGATTCATCGATTCCAGAATCATCGATTAACAAAAGATCCCAATGGCCTTTCATCTGCCTGACTGCTGCTGTCTGAAGATCCGACAAAGCAAGATATATTTTTCCGTCAGTCGGGCTCGGGATCGTGCAGGTAATGCCTACGATGAGCGTCGCCGTGCGTTTCTTTTCTTGTCTGATCTGAGCTTTTGCGGTCCAGCCGGTAAGATCGATCGGTGTGACATCATCATCTTCCGTCACCGTGAACATCTCCGAGTAGTCTCTGCCCTTATAAACATCCAGATCGTATCGTGCTGGTTTATCGTATTGAGTCATATTAACCTCGTCCTAAAACTTGGGATTTATTTATCATCCTGCTTAACACCTCCTATTTGGACGTTTCCGTTCTCGATCCTAGAGTATCTATTTGATAATGACACCCGACTGATAAAACAAACGGATCCGCTGTCGGGCCGGTTCCATCGGCAAGGGCAACTCTTTTAAATAAAAACCCCACCATCGCTCCGATCGCTACGCCCGTTCCGGAAATATCACCAATGTCTATATATTCATGATGCCCATCTGCATTAGTTAAGGCTTTATCAGCACTTGTCAGCGTAGCAGTAGTCACGCTTGCTTCTCCCATATCGGCCATCCAATACTCAAAAGAATATCGAGCCTCCTTAGAGGCTTCTGCTCCATTAGTAACTATATGACAATGAATATTAAGATCAGTTCCTTCTTTATAATCATGTTTTAGTTCGAATGAACCTTCTACGTAATCATCTATAGCAAATGTATATTGCTTAAGGTTCCCATGAAACGGAGCCCATGTAGGAGCTGTTCCTCCTGGTTTCGTAACTGAAATAGATAGATAAATGTCATCATAAACAGACACTCCAAGCAGAAACGTTTTCTCTGCCGGACAGGTTAAAAGCGTATCGCCGGCATCGTTTATTAAAAAGCCGTACCCGTCATCGTCATAAAGCTTAAGACCGGCAGCGTCAAACGCCCGGATCTGATCTATAATTAAGATATCGGTGTCTCGACCTGCCAGCAAAGCATATTGAGTATGAGCTGTTGGATCTGTTGTTGCCACATGTACAGATGGTCCCGTGGGTCCCGTTGGCCCAACCGCTGTTGAAGCTGCTCCGGCAGCACCCGTACTTCCCGTTGGCCCAACCGCTGTTGAAGCTGCTCCGGCAGCACCCGTATTTCCAGTTGGCCCGACCGCTGTTGAAGCTGCTCCGGCAGCACCCGTACTTCCCGTTGGCCCAACCGCTGTTGAAGCTGCTCCGGCAGCACCCGTATTTCCAGTTGGCCCGACCGCTGTTGAAGCTGCTCCGGTGGCGCCAACACTACCCGTTGGCCCGACCGCTGTTGAAGCTGCTCCGGCGGCACCCGTATTTCCAGTTGGCCCGACCGCTGTTGAAACTGCTCCGGTGGCACCCGTGCTGCCAGTTGGGCCGACCGCTGTAGAAACTGCACCAGTGGCACCTGTAGCACCTGTTGGCCCTGTGACTGTAGAATCTGCACCGGTTGGCCCGGTTAAACCCCTGTTCGCAGAAATAACGCGAGCGGTTTTTTGCGTGACAAGTATTTTAGTAGTCATGGTTTTACCGTAACTGTCGGTTTAAAGGTCACTTTTCCATAAACGTATATCTCGTCAAATGCGGCAGCATCGGTTAAAAGAAGATCCCAATGACCGGTAGAACGAGCTACCGCTGCAGTTTGAGTATCAGTTAAAGTTATAGTTACTTCACCGTCTGTTGCCGGACTGTCGATAGTCGCTGTAAACTCAACAACCAATCCAGCGTTTCTGCGCTGGCGAGTTCTGATCTGAGATTTAACCGTATAATTCGTTAAATCAAGAGCAACACCGGAAGACGTTTCTATCTCAAACGTTTTAGTATAATCGTTACCCTTATAAACGGTAAGATCCACCTCTGTTGGAGCTGTTAATACAGTCGTCATGAGACACCCCTTATGTTACGGTGACAGGTATCGGATAATCCGTGAAAATACAGATAATATCCCACTCGGCAGAATCAACCGTTTGGTTCGTAACAGTTAAAGTCAACGGACCGATAAGAGGGATGCCTGACAGATACGTAGAAAAAATCGGTAGAAGACCCGAGTTCGTCGCAGAGTCAAGAGCGTTTGCTCCAAGACCTCCGAGAACGTCAAAACCGTATTCGTCGGTAAACGTTATATCCGCGTCATCGTCAGGTGCAGGGCTTCCGAACGTTACGATAAACCGGGATAAATACGTGCCCATAAGTAATTTTAAATTAGCAGCGTTAATAGCTGTGGCCGCTATACTGCCGTCGCTATCACCGATACATGTAAACGTCAGCTCCCTGTGAGTTCTCCATTCGCCGGATAAAGCATTCAGCGATCCTTTAAAATCTACAGCTTGTCCTGGCGTAAGTGCCATAATAGTAACCTCCTACTAAAAGTTAGAATGTTATTTATTTTAATATTATTTTTAAGCCAAGGCGTTTTATCTCAGCGTCAACTTCTTTTTCTGTCCCGCAAAAGATCGTGTTGGCGGTGTAAACAGTTCCTTTTTCTATATATCCTTTATTAATAACTGTTTTATCGTTATGCACTAATACATAATGACCCTTGCCTGTTTTAGCGTGAGTGCGTAACGAATTAGCTTTTGGAATGACTTTATCTTTTAAGCTCAACGTGGCTTCTCTCACTATCGAAATATCTGCTTTCGGGTCGATCTTATCTGCTATACTTATTATATCAGCCATTATTTATTCTCCTTGGTGTGTACGTCTGTATCGTTAGCAGGTATGCCGTTATGAAATGGTAAAGTAGGATCAGCGTAATGCCATATCAAAGTATCTGGATTTTGATATTTAACTAATGCGTAATATTGCTGTTCTACTCGATGTAGTATCTCGTCATAAGTATTAATTTTTACAACAATCACCTTGGCTTTGATGCCGTTTTTTACAAGATGGTTTTTATAAAGCTCAGCTTTATCAGAGCAGTCGAATACATCTTTTTCAGTTTCCATTTTCTTGATAGAATAGAACCTGTCCTGATGTGGCAGATAATACGAAGCACAACCAGTTAAAAAGATAAGTGTTAATATTATTATTAATTTTTTCATCCTATTCCACTCCTAATTTGAATAAATAGCGTATGTGTAACCGCTTACATCGTTATAATCAAAACCTGCTTCTACGTCTGCCCAATTCTGAGTACTTCCGTCAACTGTTGATATGATGTGTACTCCGTTGGTGTGGCAGTCTGTGTAAGCTTTGTATGATGCATTGTCTAGATAATATTCTCCATCACCATTATTTGTTCTTATCCTCACCTGACCACTTGGCCCCGCTTCGGGATTGCACATATGTACAGTTTGAGTAGTGTATGAAGTCGGTATCGTAGGGCTATAAACTATGGTTGTCGCACCAGAGCCACTATACAAAAGAAACTGAGGACTAACCCCATCAACTTTTTTTACGTCAAGTTCAAGTTTATATAAACTACCAAGTGTTTGCGTAAGTAGAACTACTCTACACCCCATGTATCCACCACTATTATTATCTACCCTAAAATGATATGTTCCGACATTAGGATCAACAATAGATGATTCAAAAACATCAGGGGTTAGTGTTTCAACCCATCCAGCGGTATCATCTGCTTCCGTTCCACCATCACTAACGGCAGTGTTGTCTGGCAGTAAGTCTGCTCCAAAAGTCTCCCCACCACCTTTAGCACCAATATGCCCACTTGCTATCTTGCCAGTGCTGTTACTCTTTACCTCGATAAAATGATCGTGATCGCCTGTGTCTGCTCCTGCGTAGTCTGTGGATATGTCTATTCCGATGTCTATAAAAGCAGTACCATCAACGAGGCTTTGCTTCATGTTGGCTTGAGTTACTGAGCCATACTTCTCAAGGTTACTGGCAACTACCGTCCAACCCTTTACCACCAAGTTAAGAATACCCTCTCTACCTGCTACATTTGGCGCTGGTGTAGTGCCTCCTGCATCAACGGTTTCTGTACTGGAAGTAGAGGCCGTGTTCAATCTTGTAAAGTAATTACTAATTTCTGTTGAGGATATTCCAAGATTAGCTAAGTCCTGCTCACAAGCATCCCTGTCTGGTAATACTCCATCTGTAAAATCCGTAATACCAGAGCTGTCCAAGAAAAGAGAAGTCAGAGCAGTCATGCTATTAAAATCCGCAATATCGCCTGTTACGTTCGAGCAACTTCTAAGGATCATAGAGATCATTGCTGTAAACAAGACAAGATCGCTTGTATTAATAGTAATGTCTGTACCGGTAAGGTCCAGCAGGGTTAGCTTTGTTACAGAAAACTGATCTGCCATCCAGGAGCCGTCACCGCTTATCGTTGTCTCCTGACAGGTAAATTCTGTTATCTCGTCTAAATCACCGGTAAACGAGACGTTATAAGTCCCCTCTTTGCCAACCCCGTAATCTATATCGTAATCGTGCGTGGATCCGTCCATGGATATAACCGTCTCGGACTCGTCGCCATGATGCATTGTTACGGTTTTACCGTTTGTGCCGTTGATCGTAAATGTAGTAGTAGCAAGAGTGGTCTGATCGTTTGTAAAATGAATTGGATTACCAAAGCCTAAGAAAGTAGGCTTTTTAGTAAAAACACATACGATATTAAACTGAGCTAAGCTCACGCTTTGATTACCAACAGATAGAGTTAACGTGCCTGTGAGCGGATGACATTGTAAATACCCGGCGAACATCGGCAAAATCGCTTTGCTTGCTGTAGCGCCAAGAGCGTTTGTTCCCTGGCCGCCAAGAACGTCAAAGCCATATTGATCCTTAAGAGTTACGTCAGAGGCTGGTGTTGGGTTCGGAGTGCCGGGGTTAATAATAACCGCAGAAAGATACGTACCTGATAAAAGAGCAAGGTTCGCAGCGTTGATGGCTGTATCGGGTATTGATCCGTCTGATACATCTCCAACGCATGTAAACGTTAGCTCCTGGCACGTTGTCCAGGAGAAATCAACCGGATTTTTAGAACCGATTAATTCTAGCGGTTGTTTTACTTCTCCGGTAGTGGGTGCGGTCATGATCTTAATCTCCTGCAAAAAGTTAATATATCATTCATGTTATTTTTTACTCGAAAGAAAACGTTTTATCAATTCAGTACGCTTTGATTTAAGAACATCGATTTCTTTTTGACGTCTATCGGTTTTTTTAAATTTCTCAAGCAGGTTTATCCTTCTTTTATAAGAATTTAAAGTGCCTTGAAGGGCTTTGATCTTATCGTATCTATCTATCTCACGTCTGTTCTCAGCGGCAAACTGTTGCTTATCTGACGGCGGAGTTTCATCATATTCTTCTTTGATATCCGAATATTTCTTTTTTTCTTTTCTAAATCTTCTGTCCCACAAATCTTCTCTCTTTGATACTCCGCGACCGATATGCCAATATAACAGCTTTCCCATTACAGGAAGTGACGCAAGTGTTTCAAAGCCCTTACCGTCACCAAAAGTTATCAGGTCCTTTGTAAGCGCGTTGATAAACTTAAACGGTGGTAGCCCCTGCTTTGCTAATGCTGTACCAATGCCCTCGGTTCTTGCCTGCCAGGTAATAAACTTTGAAACCCCGAAGAGCCTTAATATATTATCTACTACACGATCACTAATATCTGTTTTTCTGCCAAGCAGCAAATCTTTAAGCTCATCAGCACCTGCATTGCACAAAACAAAATAAAACGCTAAACGAACAAGATTTTTAACCCCTTGTATTTTTTCTGCCCTGTTTCCGTTTTTTATCTTATTATACGATTCATTTCTTGCAACATCGAATTGCTTTAGCGTAAATGTCTTAAGCATATAAAAGATACGACCGTTTCCGGCAGTTAAATATTTTTGCGGCATTTCAGACAACGCAACGGGTTGAAAATCCAGAATTCTATTAAAGATCAATAGTTTTACATTTTGGGTTACTTCTCCACTTACAAGATCCTCAATTACGCTATCTGTTTCTTGCTCGAAAACCGGCAGGAGCTCAGCCTTTAATCCTTCCGGGTCTTTTTTTGCCTGACGCATATATTTTTCATGGGCGGTATTTGCGAGAGCTTCCTTTCCGATAGCGTCAATTTTTTCAAGTCCAACCCATTTAAAAACTTTTGAAACAGCCTTGCCAAACGTTCCCGGATCTGCAAACTCCTGTGCAATTAGTTCAAGACCAAGATCTTTTCTGGTAATGTTTGATCTGCCTACTAACGATTTAAAAGCGTTTTTAAGAGCCCTTTGCGGAGCCCACTCGGCTTCATAAAGTGCCCAGGTAAGATCGCCAACCTGAGTTAAAGCAGATGTCTGAGAACCCATGGTATCTATATACGATAGGTTCTTGTATGCCTGAACTATTCCTCTTGTGCCTACTGCGTGAAACCGTGCGCTAAGTATGTCTTGAACTGTCTTTTCGTCTTGCGGCTGGATCTCTTTTTTAATTATTAATTCATTAATATATGAACCAATATTTTCTGTGTAATCTCTTTGTAATGCGTATTGTTCTAAATAAGCTTTATACTGCCTCGCATTACCGTAAAGACCGTTAAGTCTCTTTTTTATTTTAGCCATTTCTGCAGGGGTTTCTTTTTTACTCTTAAACCGCCTTAACAAGCTACGCATTTCTGCCTGGGTTCGGTGAAGGCTGGTTCTTATAGCTGAAACTCTTTGAGGGATTTTACCGAAAAATTTCCTGGCTTCAATGCCTGATACCATTGAATTAATATGCGACATAAGAGCTGAATCAGAATCCATATAAAACTTATTTAACCGCGGCGGTATTTTTTGGATTTTCCTTTTCTTACTTGATGGGATCCCGCCAAGCCCTGTTTCGTTAAAAAGAATCATGTTTGAGATCAAAGAGGCTTTCATGTCAGGAGTCATATCTGAAACAGAGATACCCATCTCCATCGCTCTTTCTTGCAATCGACGTGTATAAATCGGCCATTCTGGAGCCTTACCCATTTCTTTTAAAAAGCCACGGGTGTTTTTTAATATCCTTGGAGCGTACTCGTTAATCAATCCAATCTCTAACCCAACGTCTACCCCTTCAGCCCTCAACCCGTCAAGGGTCTCTCTATATGCAATATATTCGTCCCTAAGACTGTATTTTTTTATTAATTCATCTATCTTTTCTGTGTCTGAATTTTTTCTTGCATAATCCCAATCCAAATAATCATCCCTTGACATCTTGCTTTTTGCTTTTTTTAGCAACGGTGCGACCTTTTCTACAGCCGCTGCGGTCTTAGTGTTAATATCAGAATCAAGTCTTCTATATTTATGTTTTAGTTTTTTACTTATATTGCCTAACCGTGTCGATGTTGTTCCTAAAAACTTATCGAGCCCGCCAACGATCTCAGATATTGTTTCTGTCATGGCAGTCGTAGCAGAAAGCTTTACATTTTTTCTATCCTTTCTATTATTTACATAATCACTGTCGGTTAATGGCTCCTGCGTTTCTGCGAATGTAACAGGGCCAGCGCCGGTCTCTACAGTTTTTCCGCTCACAACGCTTTGAGGGCTATTGGTTTTTAGCTCAAACTCATGAGAGACAGCATCGTCTATAGCACCTGAAGCATCAGCCTCAGTCATAAGGCCCAAGCCTACAAGATCCTTTTTAAGCTTATTAATTTTCTTTTGAATACTGATAGCGGCAGCGTATCTTTTTGGAACAGCGGTTAAGCCTCCTTTTGCTACCTGCCGAAAGCGCTTGCGTTCTGCCTGCGAGAATTCTATTATCTGCTTGGCCTGCTCTTCAATAGAGTCTCTGAATTGATCTATTTTTTCTTTTGCCGCGGCAATATCCTCAGCTGTTTTAAGTTTTGACGGCTTGCCATCTGCCCTTGAATACCGCTCCAGGCCTTTTTCAGCATTTTCTGCCGCCTTTAACATTTTTTGTGCGTGAATATAATACGGCTGCTTATTAACTTTCTTTTCATATCCTTCGGCCAGTGATCCGGATTGTACATCTCTGACAACACTTGCTGCAGTTCGAACCCCGAACAGATTAAGCAAAGCATCAATAAAATCCTGTATCTTCTGCACGATCTTAGCCACCGGTCCGTCAACAGCCTGTCGGTTCATAATAGCTTCTGAGATAAAATAAGCTCTGTCTTCTGATCCGCCTGGTTTTTCCTTTTTGTTGGCCTTAACTGTACCGGCTTTAATCAGCTTCTGGACATGTTTTTTCACAGTGACAATATCAGAACCGCCTATAATACCCACCTCTTCAAAAAAATGAATGAGTTCGTGCCAGGCGGTTTTTTCTGTAGCAAGGATCCTGTGCAGCTCAATATTTAAGTTAGAATACTTACCTGCGGTTAGCTGATCAACAGACAAAGTGCTGTCATACCCTTCAAGTGCTGATAGTTTTTTCTCGTTTATTTCATCTGAAAACCTGATATGCAGCATTATCTTTGGATTATATTGTACCCACATGACATTGGGATCTTTTGCTGAAACACCAAACGCATTAGCGCCTTTTAACATCGTCTGTATTTTTGGAAAATCCAAAGGGGTAATCGATGCATCTTCTTTTAAACCTGAAATACGCTCGTATCTTTCTACCTTATCAAGATCTTTTTTATCTGCTTTCCTGGCTGCCTGTTTTGCATCAATTTTATCAAGATAATAAGATTCAACAGTATCTATTAAATCCGGAAGATCATTTTCATATAGACTGATGATATCGCTAGAAACATCTAACTTCTTTAAATCTTCTATGAGCTTATCTGTTTTCTTTTTTAAAAATTTTGCAGCAGTTTCCACCTCACTTTTATCGGCTGATCTCTGTTCACCCTCATAAACGATATTATAAATTTGGCGAAAATACTCATTACCATCAATCTTATTTTCGCTTAAAAGACCGTCAAGGAAGCCAACATCAATATTGTTTAAAGGTGTAATAAAGTCTGCTATTTTTTCACCACGGGCAATAGCCCCCTCTGCGTCTTGGACTGAACCTACAAATCCATCGATCGATTTAGCCGCTGCAACTGCTTTTTTTACGGCAGCAAGTACTTTAGTTTTTATAGTATCGACAGGCTCAGAGGCGGAGGGTGCCGGTTCTGATTCAAATGAAACACCTTCGGTTTCTGGTAACTTGGTTTTTGACGATTCTTTAAGTTGAGCTTGGGTCTGTTCAACGCCTGTTATCCGTTCATATCCTTCAACAACTACTTCAGACATTTCCTCTATAGGAAATCCTTCTTTTGAGCTGTAAGGAGATACAATACCAACAACATCGCCCTTGCTGTCCTTAAAGATTACGTTGTTATCGGAAGATACGGATACCTTAGCGTTTGGATGCTTGGTTAAAATAATATCTACGAACCTCGCATCAATCTCGTCATGCTTATTATCTTCAGTAACTACATGAACCTTTACGTCCGGGCCTTCAGAAAATTCTCCAACGATCTCTGCAGGTGTGCCTTCTTTTTGGGCATCTTCTAAAATATCTTCCGCCTGTTCTTTAGGATAGTTTTTCTCAACGGGTTTCTTTAGTTTTGGCTTAGCCATCTTTACAACATACGCGCCTTGCCAATACATGCCATCTGCATAAAACTGATTGTCTGATTCAATAAGAGTAGTTTTCTTTCGAGGCCTAAACGGATTATAATAATTACCTTCTTCGCCGTCATATGCAAATGTCATCCGGGCTTGAGAAGGTTTTATAGATGGCACTGCCATCCCGGGTATTGATTTTGGCTGTGCTTTTTTAACCTGTTTTTTAAACGTCTCCAAAACCGATTTTACGTTTAATACGTTAAACTCGCCATCGTTCGGTACTTCAATCGTGACAAAATCTTTCGTATCGGATATTTCTTCAGACGCTGTTTTAATAGCCTCATCGATTTCAGCGATAAGATATTTCTTTACTTCAGTTTGAGTTAAGGCCTTTTCTTCTTTTTTAGTTAAATCAGCTTTAACGGTCTTGTCTTTTTCAGTGCCGGTGACTTTAACTTCTGGCTCAACTTTAAGATCAATATCGCTAATTATTTCATTTTTCAAAGCAACCAGCTGAGACGTTTTGTCTATGTTCAATTCGTAGGCGTCAAAGCCAGAATCAATCATTTGGCTGCCAAGCTTTTCGATATTTGGTGTCCAGTCGGACCACGACCTGACAGTCCTTACAGAATCAAGCTTGAATTCTCCTTTAAGAAATTCTTCGGTGGTGGCTTTCACACCTCGATCGGACAATATTTTTATAATCTCTGAAGCATTAAATTCCTTGCTGGCATCTATATCTGTTAAATCCAAGTTCTTCTTAGGGCTTACAATATATTGTTTTGTTATAGGGCCATAGCCTTTGGAATATTCTTCGTCTTTGGTAAAAAACACACCGATAACATCATCATCGGATGCCATTTTATCTTCAGCATTAGGGTCCAGATCCTTTGCTGCCAGGTCCTTATTTGTAGAATGATAGTATGCATCTGTCTTAACTTTTAGAGGTACTTTGGTTTTGGGTTCGGCTATGCTTGCGGTGGCATCCATATAAACAATATGGCGCTTAAAACCGCCGGCAAGATCGATAGCACCTTTTGCTATTTCCGAAGTGACCTCAACCGGACTTCCCAATTTATCGAGATGAATATCTTTATTTTCATTTTGCACGCGCAGCACAAGCTTATCGAATTCGGATCGAGAAAGGTGGGGCATTTTTTCGCGTAGATCGCTTAAGTTTATCCGGACACTTGCCTCTCCGCCGGATAACTCAAAATAGGATTTTATCAGAGCTGATTCGTCAAGATCACTGGTTTCTACCTTAACTTCTGGTGATACTTTGGGTTTCAAATCAGGGTAGTCTTTTAAGACTTCGGCAGATACGAATTTGCCTTCTTTTAATGCACGTGCTATTTCACCCTTATGATTTCTATCTGATTGATATTTGTACCAAGATTCGGGCTGGTCAGTTGCAGCGGATTTAGATGCTGGCAAGCCTATTTTTTCGGCAAATTCATCCTTCGTCATCTCCCACGGTTCTTTGGATGTTTCTGTCTTAACTTTTGGAACTACTTTGGGTTCGGGTTCTTCCTTAACCTTGGCCGTTTTCTTAAGACCGACTATTGGTGATGGTTTTTCTTTGGATTTTGTTTTAGCTTTCTTTTTAAGCTTTAAACCGGGAACAAGCGATGGTTCGGCCTTTTCCTGCTCATCTTTTTTCTCGCCTTCTTGTTGCAGTTCTTTGCCGATAGACTCGATTTCTTTATCGAGATCGTCAAGGCTGAGTTCTTTTTCTACAGCTCCAGCCGTGCTTTTTTTATCGACTTTCGCTACAAAATGACCGCCTTTTTTACCTGTCTTTTCAATCACAATACCGTCAACGGATTCTAAAGCTCCCCAGGCGGCGTCTTTTGTTGCTCCTAACCCAAGCTGGCTGGATCCGATCCAAAGATCAGGCTGATGATTATATACAGCGTCAAACAGCATTTTGCCAAAACCTTTGCCTTGAAGATCATCGTCAACACTGATCTCAAATAAACGCCATACAGTATCTTTATCTCCAACAGCGGAGTATTTTTTTCTGGAAGAACTCTGGAACATACGGTCCGGGCCGATCTGAGCAAAACCAATGGCGCCGACTTTATCAGCGACAAGTTCTATGACTGTTTTACCGGCCTCATCGGTTGATGTTTTAATCTTTACATCTTCAACATCGAGGTTTTTTAAAATCGCCGCGCGTTCGTTTGTGAGGGTATTTAGTTTTTCTGATACTTTTTTAAGCTCATCGAGAAGTTCTGTCTCGTTGGCTTTTGTCTCGAAACCGATATCTGTTATTCGCTGCTTAAGGTCTTTGACGTCTTGTTCAAAAAGGGGAATATCGGCCTGATCAGCCTCATCAATTTGTTTTGAAAGTTCTTTTATTTTTGCGGATTCTTCGTCAACCTGCTCCTGCTGCACGCCCTCTAGTTCTCTTTCGAGCTCGTCGAGGTCAACGGTTTCTTCTGCAGGTTTGGAAACTGACTTCTTTTGTTCTTTTTTATCGGTAGCCGGTGTGGTCTCTTCTTCCTCGAACAATGCCTGCCAGGTGTCAACGCCTTGGGGGTGTGCTGCGTCATAGTAAACGTCCTCGTATTTTACGAACGTATGCTCGACTGGCGTTTGGGTCTCAAAAACCTGCATACCGTCAACGCCTTCTGCGAGTTCTTCAGCGAAAGCTTGAGAATTCTCTCCGCCGGGTTTTAATGATTTGAGTGTTTTTTTCTCGACATTGCGGGTGAATTCTACTTCCTGCTCTATGCGATCAGTGAGTTCATCAGGTGCTAGTACACGGTTAAATCCTAAATCAGTGGTACTAACCAGGGTGGGTTTTTCTGTTTCTTTGGCTACTTCGCCTTCTCGGTCTTCGGCAGCCAGCCCCTCGCCTTCATCTCTTGATATATCATCTTTTGTGCTTCTCTTATATACTTCAGTCTTAGCTGGTCTTTTTGCCGTGGGCTTTGCTGCTGCTTCTGCATTCTTTTCCCTTTCTTTTATTGTGTTCTTTGCTGTGTTGAGACCCGTTAAAAGACCCAACATACTTTGTTGAGATGCACCCTCGCCTTGAAGATAGTCCTTAAACGTACTGCCAACCGACTTAGGGTGCTCCCCGAGTATAGCATTAAACATCTGAGCCTGCTCTCTAAACGCGTGAATCAGCTGTCTTTGGACTTTGCCGGTGGAAGGATCTGTCTCCAGTAGTACCTCAACCCGCGATTCGAATATCTCTCTTGCGCGTTTGATAGTATTGGCAATATTTGGATTTGTCAAGGACTTCACGGCGAGCGCGTAACCCCACCCGGTCATATTCCTGGTATTAGCGAGTGATTCTGCAAGTATCTCAGCGGCCTGTGGGCTCTCAAGTATTTTGTCTATATTTGCCATAACTTCCGGATCATAAGATTTCTGAAGCATGGTATAAACTTCGCCAATGCCTTTTGGAGGCTCAAAGGCTTCTTCAATTTTCTCAACCTCCTCAACGAACGGTTCCGGCAGCTCTATAATATCATCATCTAAATCCGCCTCTGGCTTGTTAGCCTGAGCGACAGGCGCAATAGATTCAATATCAACCGGCGGTGCCGGCTGTGCCGGCGGAGGCTGTGGCTGCACTGGCGGAGCGACAGCCGGTGGCTGTTGCGGCGGACGTATCCCGGTGACAGCCTGTAACGGAGTGCGTGGCTGTGGCGTATCCTCAACGAACGGTTCGATAAGCTCTATAGGCTCATCCTCAACGAACGGTTCATCCAAAAGTATAGTATCATCGCCTTCCAAAAATTCCTGAGACTCAGGCGGCGCAACCTGAGTCTCAGGACCCGGTGCCGGAGGTGCTGACTCGGCGTTGGGTGGCTGTTGTCGCTGTTTAGCGAGTTTTTCGTTATGACGTTTTATAGATTTATCAGTAGCCTGGTCTGTTGATTCTTGCCCCGGAGATCCCATGGGTGATGCTAAAGGCGTTCCAGGCGGTTGTTTACCATCTTCCGCAGGTCTAGAAAGAGGCGACTTATTCGCCCGTTCTTGCTCAATATCAACTTTCAACGATTGTGCTGAAGTTGACATTGGTTTACTTTTCTTTACGTCGTCAATCCTTTTCTTTTCTGACTCAATGCTAGCCCCCATACCAAGCAGAGCAAACGGCACAGTTATAAGACCTTCATACATCCCTTCCCATGTTGCATTTAACAAGCCATCCCAAAACATCTCGATCCGTTTTTCCATCGACTGACCTTCAGTTCTGGCCCATATTTTAGATCCGAGTTCCGGATATTTTTGAAACCACTCAGTAAAGAATTCTGACCCAAATTTAGCTAAAACCACTTTTGCGACCTGAGTTGCTTCACCGGTTGGTGTCCATTTTTTCATCACCTTCATTAACGCAAACTGCTCCATAGGAGCCTGCATATATGCGTTTAAAATACTTGATGTATAATTTCTGATGGGTTCAATAGAATCTTCTTGCTCAAGATACTGCCCACCGGCTATCTGAGAAGCCATGAATTTCATACTTGCACGACCGCCGCCAAAACGAGCGGCTGCAAACTGCATCATTATTTGAGGGGCCAGCTTTACAACATCCTGACCATACCCTGCAAAGCCGGATAACTTAACAAATTCAGGGTCGTCGCTTAAAAGATCGGCCTTAATCAACTCGCCAATACCTTTACTCATTTTATCCAAAGCTTCTTCATCAAAATGTTGGTAAAAAGGATTCGTACCGGTCAAGGGAGGGATATTTATATACTTATCATAATCCTCCATTATCTTTCGATCTCTTGGGCTCCATCCTTCATACGCTTTTTTCTTTACCGCTGCGTGATAAGCAAACTGACCTTTCACGTCCCCAAGACTAGATTTTACTACATCCTTAGACCCCTCCTTTAATGTTATCCCTGCACCGCTTGGGCCTCTGGTGAGCTTAGAGACTGCATGGCCGTATCTGGAAGAAACATCATAAGTGCTTGGCGTTCCAGGATGATCTTCTGTAGCCTCTGGAAACTTTGGGCTAGGGGTTATAGTAGGCAACGGCCTTTCAAAGTGACGCTTGTCGCCAGAGATTTCCTGCTTTTGTTTCTCGTCCCATTTGGATTTATATTTCTTAGAAAAAGCTTCAGCTTCTTTTGAGGTATCAAACATTATAAAGTTGTTATTTTCAACGGCAAATTTAAACGCGTCTCTCGGCTTTTTCTTTACTAACTCACCATCATCCATAACGATAAGAGGAAAGACAGGATATTTCCCATATATAGGCTCATCAGAATATGCCATCAAATGAGTGGCTTCTTTTCCTTCTCCGAGATCTAATACCGGATAATCATGATAATTAACAACCCTATCAACAAATGGCTTGTCTTTGTTTTTATCTAAAACGGCATTCACCCATTCATTTTCCGAAAAACCCATCTTAGTTAATCCAAAACCCTGTGCTGTTTTAGGCAGTTCTCCGAACCCGGAGTCAGGAGCGTAGACCTGGCTTAAATCCATACCATCCACCGGCGACTCATGAAAATATTCGCTTAAAAGAGCGTCTGGACTAATATGCCCGTCGTCACGATAGGTAGGAGTTTGCTGTTGGTCAACAGGATCTTTATATGTGCGTGCTTGAGGATCCTGTTCATACGGATCAAAAACGCCTTCCGAACCGCCGAACGTTTCGTTATATAAATCATCTACATAAGAATAAGGATCAGGATCAGACATAAGTTACCCCTTTAAAGCATTAGTCCAAATAATCTTCTTGTTTTACTGGTACAAATCCATATTCTTTTTGAAACCTATCGTTCCAGCGGTTTAGGGCTTCCGGAGGAACAACACCATCGGCATTTTTCAATTTTTCAGTCGCAGCCCAGTATAATTTTTCATTTCTTAGAACCCAGTTTTGAGACACAGTAACAAGCTCTGAAGGAGAGTATTTTGGAGATCCGTCGTCGTTCTTTTGTTTTCTCTTCTGGTTATAAATCTGTACCTCGGCCCTGGATCTAACCTTTGCAGCTTCACCGGCGGCTACTGAAGAACCAAACGGACCAGTTTGCTGATGTGCCTTTTTCATATTACTGATAGAGCTACGATAATCTGATTCGCTGTATTTTTCGCCGGCTTTCTTTTTGTCCGCTGTTTTTTCGGCTTTTATAATCGGAGCTAAATTTCTTCTCTTTGCCAGATCAGGAAAGGCCTTTGCAAGCCCGGACGTTGACGGATTTTGCTTCTGGATAATACCGATGTCTTCTTTGCGTTTTTTAGCCTGTTTCTTTTGATCTTCTTCGATTTCCCTAGCTTCTGCCATCACAACTTTTTGGGCATTGTTAAGAATACCGGTGTGTTTCTTTTTTAGATTTGAATACAGCTGGCCTCGAGCCTTGCGGTAGTGAGCAAGCTGGCCCTCGTCCATCTGATTTTCGCCAAGATCCGCACCGAATAAATGAGCGGATAACCCCGGAGCTGCTTGGCCGAATTCTTGCTGAGCTTCAAAATCCACGTTATAATCCCGAGGATCACGACCAAGGTTCTTAACGGCCATGTCATACGGGTTAGTGGATGTCGGCTGTGGCTGTTGTTGCCGTGGCTGCTGTTGGACTCCTGGCTGTCCGTTCTGCTGCGGTGGCTGTGATGGCTGAGTCTGTCCGCCGCGACCGAACTCTTTATAAACCTCGTTCAAAGGCGGGTTGTTCGGATCGTGCTGTCTGGAAGGACCTTGCCCCTGACTCGGACGGTCAGAAAACCCTCTGTATGGTTGCCCTGTTTCAGGGTTCATGCCTTGCTCCCATTCATAATATCCTTGCTGGGCCATAATGGCCTCCTTTTTTTTAAGCGTATTTATCCTTGTCTAAAGCGGTCATAAGCTGATTTTTGTCTCATATAATCGCCGCTTTCAAAATTATACATATCCCTAAGCCGGGTCATATTTTGATTAGCGTTTGCCGTTACCTCGTTGATATGGCTCTGATAATTAGCTGCTGCTTCTTGTTTTTGATCACCAAACTCTCTCTCATACAGATCAGAACCTGACTTAATCGCTCCTGATTGTATTTGAGCAAGCGATCCACCGTAACTCGATAAAGCGTTTCTGATGAACTGATCTCGCTGTCCTGCAGGAAGCTTACCGGCTTCCATCATAATCCGGCGCATCACATCGTTTCTGAGCTGGCCGCGACTCGCGGCGCCAGCCTGTTCTGTAAGAAATTCCTGGCGGTCTTTATCACGATCAGGCAGGTTAAATTCATCGAATTTAATCTGAGGAAGCTCACCGTATGTAGGACGCTCGGCGTTCATCATATCATCAATCCATTCTTGTCGCTCGGGCGTGCTGCCGGTGTATCCGCCACCATACGACTGAGCAACGTTATAGCCAGCGCTGGACCTACCTCCTCCGCCACTCATATTAACCGGTTGCCGGGAACCTCCGCTACCGCCGTCTCCGCCAGAGGTTGTTCCACCGTAAGGAGAAATACCTGCGTATGCGTCGGATCCGGCATCGTCAGCGCTTGCCCACCTAGGATATACAGACGCAAGACCCGTTTCATCGTACTGCGGACCATAAGTTTTTTCCAGTTCTCGATCGACCAGCCAATTTCTTCCGGCTATATCAGACGGTGCCTCACCGACCGCCCAGGTTTTACCTCGGCTACTCATTGGAGTCATAGACTGAGATGAATCGGTTCTTAGGTTGGATGCGTTCCAATCACTTTGGCTTAACATTTCTTACCTCCTTTATAATACCGTACATTGCATAAGACGCTTCTATTGTTTCTGTATTTAATTTCTCGTATCCGCAAAGACCGTCTGGATTATCGGATTCAAACCCTGCCGGACAAAACCATCGGGTCTTATAATTATTATCGTTATCGGGATCAACATGCGAGATAGCTAGAGTTGTACCACACTCAGGACATTTTGGGGAGTTCTTTTGAATGAGCTCTGTTAATTCTTTTTGCTCGTCAGCAACAGCCTTAATCGATATTTTCCTCTCGATCTGAGCAAACTCTATATAATCAAGAATATCGTCCATAGAAAGTTTTATCTTTTTAGCTTCTTTTAAAAAAGCCCCGATTGATTGCAGCTGACCAAAGCCCATAGGTCCTGCAGCGGCTAATACTTTTTCTTTTGTTTTTTCGTTCATTAGCATTGCCATTGCTCCGTTTTTAAACGACAACAGCCATATATTACCTTCCAGGAGTGTGTCGGAACGGTACCGTCAGGAAACTGCGCAAGGAAAGCCGCTTTTAAAGCAGCCGTGTACATGTTTGTGCAGGGCCAGTACATCACATCGGGAACGCTAATAATCTTGTTAGCCATAAGCCAGACATAATAGGGGTATTGAGGTGAGTCCGGGTCCTGCCCACACATTTCGTCAATATACCCATGACCTCCGACATAATCACCCCAGTATCTGTGGTTTCCAGAATATACCCAGCCGCTATTAGCACCCCAACAGAGATAGCATCCGATACTGCTGGCCGATTGGCCTTCATCTGAAATCTCAACCCACTGCCCAGAAGTACACTTAATATAACCCTCTACCACATTGCCACACCGGTCAGTAACAGTTACAGTCGCTGAGCCACACGCCACACCATTGGTAACAACGACATTGCTCTTGCCCGTGGTTTTTTCTACAGAAAGAGAAAAACCCGTACCAGTAATGGACCACGTAAACGGAGCGAGACCATAATTACCAAAATAATCGTCAGCTTTTAATTCAACGATACCTGAATCGTTTCTGCCGATCGTTTCAATACTGCCGGTGCCCCACTCTGGAAGTTCGTAATCATCATCTACGCAACAGTCCGAACATTCACCGATAACGGACTCTCCTAGGCCAGGATACGTGCCGTAAACAGGCACTCCGTTACATGAAGATTTAAGAGTTATAACTATACCAGGAGAAAATGTATCAGGATCAGCAGAACTGATACAAATGGTACCACCCTCCCCGAAGCTTAATGAGTAATATTCTGGATAGTCGGAAAACCAATGAAAAGCAACACCGACTATAGGGTAGCTGCACGGGACATCCCAACACAACGTTTCTCCAGGACAATAGCACATATCGCTCGTATCGCACCAGAAATAATGATTACAAGGATTACTGGATTCTCCAAGATCCGGAAGAGGGTACCCCATCCACGGATAATCAAAACCAGGATAATAAAAAGATATATCTCCGCCTGGATCCCACCAGTACTCCATTTCTTGATATTCCGGCCATAGATACGGTTTTTTAAACTCAGAATGCCTGGTGATGACCTTTAATGCCACGCCGTAATCCGTATACAGCTTTTGCTGCTCAGCGTATGGCTTATTAGAAACGTAAGGTCTATATCCGAATTCCTGGGTCAATTACATACCCCTTTCGCCGTATCCGTCAATGTCAAGCATGAGCGCTTCAAGCGCAAACGTTTCATCTGCTTTGTTATGACCTATTTTTAAAGATATATGAGTGCTCTTCATAGCCTTAAAATTAAGGCGCTCTCTTTTAATAAGATAATCTTCTTTTTTCTCAGGATATTCCATATCAAGCGTTTGAACATAATCAGAGTCCGTAACTCCGTTTAAATACGGTGTGAGCGTTATATCACCGTCCTCTTGAGCTCTGACTCTCAGCCATGCAGCATTTAGCTGGATCGGAATACCGCCGGCCTGGAGTTCGATCGTAATATAAGCATCAATGGCAGTTCCTTCATCGTCATCATCATCATTAAGAATATAAACATAACCGTCTGCCGCACCGCCGCCTATCGGGACTATAATTGATGTCCCGCTTTCTGCTTCTACTTCAGCAATACACGAAAGAGCCGGCGTTAATGCATCAAAAGACCAAACATTATCGACCAGATCATATACGGGAAATATATTCGGAACGGTTGCTGTGGATCCGGATACAAGACCTAATCTTAAACAATGATACGAGGAATCGTATGCAAGCCACATCTGGTCTTCATAGCCTCTTCGCACGCACTCGGATTTTGTCGGATCAAAATAATTTTGAATATCGTCTGAAATACCCGTTACGGTAGTTCCGGAAGATGCAAACACACCATACCGGGACAAGAAAAAAGCGATTGTCTGAACGTTCGCCTGAGTAGATGTAGTAAAATTAGACCCGTCTATAACAACAGCGCATTTAGCGTTCATAATACCTGTTTTTGTAGACAGTACCAGCTTACCGAACGTTGTTGGATTGTACCCCTGAAAAAGAGTTAAACACCCGCCTTCATCTCCTTTTTCTTGTTGCCACACCATTAATTCGTTATGAAATTTCCTCATGCATAAAACACGATTTGAGCGACCATCGCCAGCTTCAAGTGTTGTAGAGTCTATCCCGCTTAATACTTGTGGCGATCCTGCACCGGACACATAAAGTATATTATCGTTATATCCGTAAATACCCCGGTCTTTCCATACCGTGCTGCACACGCCGACAGTTCCGATATCCGTTATATCGAAATACGGCATGGTTTTCATGGTAACGGTTATATCTTCTCCAAGCGTTGTATCCACTGTGAAGTAAAACCAATGAGCGAAATAAGGCAGATCGTTAAATTGAGTTTGTTCTGCCGTGGTTTTTAAATCCCATGTAATCCAACCGGACTTTGTAAAGCCGTCTGTTCCGTCAACAATATTGGATACAGATTCAAAAGCGACACCGGTCCATGTCCTGATATCATCAACAGTGGCTGTTTCTACCGTATTCGGCGTGGCGCCAACGTCAACGTAAACACCGATAATATTATCAAAACTGGAAAAATAGCCTTTATCATTTGCGGTCATTTCTGAAAGGGTGATCAATGCCGCTGAATAATTCTTATAAGTGCCTCCGGTAGCCGAGTAAACATATTTTTGGCATTCTATGATATCCACAGCTATGCCATCCCAAAGATTTGCTATGTCCTGAAAATCAGCCTCATACGTTACAGAACTTATTTCAACAGAGGATCCAAGATCAGGATCACCTGACTTTATATAAAGCTGGTACCACCACCCGTTTTCTCCGAACAAATAACGAGGCTTCTCATCAGATGGAGACGCCCATGTCATAGCACCTGAAGCGGCAAGCGTCACGCCCGCTGCCGCAGTACCATCCGTTATAGCTACATTTGTCCATGCACCGTTATTATAATTTAACTCGAATATGGTTGTTGCATCATTGGCAGATTTCACGACAAAATTAAAAGCGTCCGCTCGAACGGCCGTTTTAATAAATATACAGTCATAATCATTGGCGAGATCAGCTAAAGCAGATAGTGTTGCGTATGTGGTTGTTAGACCATCAACGAGGTTCTTTGTTGCGTCTTCTCCCTTTGTCGGGATTTTAGGAATAGCCTCTGTAGCCTTAACGATCATAACCTTGTCTACATATTCTGACTCGCCAGGGTAAATCTGATGCTGATCTGCAGCGTTAGAAAATATCAGTTTATCTCGGATAACGCTCCATGAAGCAGGGGAACCACCGGTGGTTCCGGCAAAAATGCTACTTCCGAATGTTGCTGGGCTTACAGCCGGTGGAGCGGTGGTGGCTTCTAAAACATCACCATCGTTCATTTGAGCAAATACATGCCGCTCAACTTTTTTACCCTTACTAAACTGATAAAGCGTCATAGCCTGATTGGTACCGTCAGCAGTCACATGCTGCCTTGTCTGCCCCAGACGAGGTTTAAAACCCGGATGCGTTGGCCTCATATTCTGAATCATAGAAAAAGAGCCCATGGGAAGAAGAGTTTTGTTTTTGGACGTTACCACTCCTCCGCGTAAACCATCTTTTAATATAGGCTGCTTAACCGAAAACCTGGCCTCGTTACCGCCTGTTTTTGGACCCGGACGACTTTTATTAGATCCTGACCCTAAAGCCCCTCTCATATCAGCCATTTATCGATTCCTTCTGCTTTGTTTTAAAACCCTTTGTGCGATTTCCTGCTTGGTTTTGTTAACTTCCATGGCAAATAAACCGCCGATTTCGTCAGCGCCTGCATAATCCTTTACGGGCACCTTAAAAAGACTCGCCGCTCCGTAACAGATTCCTTTACATACTCGGGGAGAAAACCGCCAGAAGGCGTAATCCGAATATACAGGAGAAGGCATACACACATACGGTAGAGTGAACGTATCACCTGCATTTTCGATCGGAGCGTCAAAAACAAGCTGAGACTCTGAGGACGGCTGAATAACGTAGTTATCGTTTTCAGCAAAATTGTTTTCACAATCAGACTCTCCAAACAAGGCAGCTTCAAGATGAGTGGCATCTGTTACGGTCAGGACATACCCGGACGAGCCATTTTCGCCATCGTCCTTATTGTGAATGATATCTCGCTCATAAACTTTGTCTGTGGTAAGAAAAAGCTTAGTGGAGTCTGTAAGCGTGGCCTGGCCACCCGATCCTTCGTCAGCGGTCGTTATTGTGCTTTCAATTAATGTTTCTTTGGTAGGCTTATCTATAATAGAAAAACTGCCAGGGGTGGATTTTGAATCTGTCTGGTTAGCCATGAAAATATTAGCATATTCAACCATGACAGGATAGGTCGTCTGCTCTTCCGTTGCATTGTAATAACGACCGAACCATCTACCGTTAACCGTTTTCATGTACGGCCGGATAAAGTCCGGAGGGATATCATATTCCTGGGTATCTTCCAGCGTGGTTATTGCCAGGTTTTTATGAAGTATCCCGGTCTCTCTTAGAAAAATAGAGGCGGCAAGATCAAGATTTTCGTATAAACGAAGATAAGACGCGTATGCGTTTGTTACCCTTAACTCATCGGCATAGTCAAGGGTGAGACTAATCAGTTTTTTGCCATCCATTATTACCTCACTCGCTATTTACATAGCCAGCAAGAACCCACGAACGTAGAAAAATAACACAACGGCAAAAACAATCGCCGGAGTTATCCAGTTTCTGAGAAAAACTCTAAATCCTCCCCAATAGAATCAGACATATCATATCCGCACCTCGGACATATATTCACGTTTGGGCTTAACTGGAAATCTTCAACAATAACGGCATCACAATTCGGACATACGCGGACGCCTCCATCGTTACTTGCCATTTAAAATTCCTTATCTTTAACATCTTTCGATTCGGATCCAGCATCTCCCTGAACCGAGCCTTGAGATGGTACGTTTTTGGAGTTCTCGCTTGTTTCTGTTTTTTGTTCTACAACTTCGGCCTCTGGCGGTTTTTTGGATTGATCGAGTTTTTCGTAAATCCAGTCGTTAAAAGACAAAGAGTTTGCCTGACCCCACCAGTCCGGCCGTTCCTTAAAAAATTCTGTCCAAGGGCATGGCTCTACGTTTTCAGGTCTTTTTTCATCCGCCGCATAGCGAGCATATAAGATATTATCGAGATCAGCACTGTCGGGCGATTCTTCTTCGCTGAAATCACCGGCAAGAACCCTGCTTTTTTCTTCTTCTTTTGCATAAAAATCTTCTGACAGTTTCTTGCCTAAACGTCTCCACCAGCTTTTAGCGGCTTCTCTGTGAACTCCTTCTGGTATAACATCTAATTCACCCATTCCTTTAACCGGGTTTCCGTTCTTATACCCGTATAATCCGCCCATATGCAAAAATATATGACGACCTGACGATTCACTCCAAGACCTTAAGACTTCAACAGTTACCAGTTGTTCCTTACCGTTAATCATCTTTTTTACTTTTAATTCCTGAGTCATGCTGTTCCCTTTCGGCGTTATCCCGGCAAAAGCCAGGGGCCTGATTGTTGACTGCCGGGCCGGCTAAAAATGCCGGCACGGCCCGTTAGTCAATATTCTTTTTTTTATGCTCCAAACAAAACCATCTTAAAAGATACGGCTGTAGGAGTAATTCCGGAAGTTGCGTTTGTTCCGGAAATTGCGATTTTAATTTTATGATTAGTGGAATCATACCGGTGGAAATAAGTAGCAACTCCGTTATAGGGATCCTCAATAATCCCCATTTGTATTTGTTTCTTAAAACCAAATACACTCTTATCGGGGAGAGGTACACCTCCGGTAGGATATGTCAACGAGCCGTCACCAAAAGTAACAGTCGCCATTACTATCTTCTTCGGCCCTGATGGCACAAGATCATTATCAGCCTGTGACGCAGTAACCGTAACATCGGTGGATGCTAAAGCGGTCATGATTAGTTCTCCTTAAGTATTAAGTAAGTGGGATGCTATATAAGCACCCCACGGTTAAATTACTCTTTACGCAGTTGCGACCATATCAGATTGATTGGCAATCGTTTCTGGCCAATACTTAACCAATAGATGCGGATAGAAATGCCCGGCCGCTCCCGTGCCAGCAGCAGCGACAGTCATATCGACTATTACCTGATCGCCGGCGTTCAGAATCCCGGCTGTTTCTCCAACAGCCACAAGGTCGTACATAAGTTTACCAGCGACTGCCGTTCCAACGGTGAGTGCCGCGATCGTACCTGTGGTCATTGATGCGTCGGATCCTGCTGTCGGTCGAAAATTAAAATTGACAGTAGGGGTACTGGTGGTTCCTGCACACGTTTCCGTAACAACGATACCCGCCATATACACCTGGCATTTAAAAGGGATGTTAAAAACAGCTATATCCCCTGTAGATGCAGAGCAGTCAACACCGAGAGCATCGGCATAATCCAGCGGGAGAAAAGCTTGGATTGGTATTACAACATTTGATAACATGGCTTAAAGCCCTCCTTTATAGTTATAACTTAACCGAACAAGCAGGTTAAGAAGATGAAACTCGAACGATCTTTGCTTCAAGATCGGTCGCAGTATTCCATGTGGTAGCGAATGAGACGATCCCGTACCAAATAACAGCCTTTACTCGTCCGAAATCTCCGGAGAAGTTTGGATCTGCTCTAAGATGCGGAAAATCAACCTCGATTCTCGTTACCGCTTCATCACCGAATACAACACCCTCGCCGAGGACAGACCCATCTCCAACGCCGTTTGAAAGAGCGCTTTCATGGGTAACTTCAAGTAAACGGACGGATTCGCATTGCCCGATCTCAGAATTGTATATAAGATCACCCTTCCTCAGATACATGTTCCAAGCTTCAATTACTCGATCATCCTTTAACCCTCTAAGACCCTTTGTTGCAAACGCACCGATATAATGATTCCCGGTGTAGAAAGGAACGTGCAGGTCGTTAGTCATATAATCTCGAATGGTTCCGAGATGGGCTTTTGTGAGGTTAAACGTTGCTTGGGTACTTGCGGTACCGTCCGTGTCCCACGTTCCACCGGTCAACGAGGTAGGAATAAAAATAACCTTTGCCTCATTAAACGCGGTCGCTGCTGCCGTGTCCATAACCTTGCCCATCTGACGAGCGAGGGTTTTTTGAGCCCCTTGCTTTGGATCGAACATGGAAAGTTCCTGAGCAAGGTTAGTGTATTCAATGCCACGGCCCCATTCATAAATAGTAATAGCCCGGGTGCCCATTTCTAACTTATCGATCGGAACGCGGGTTCTCTCTTCCAATTTAGCGCTTGTTGGCTCTGATGTTTCTTTGTAATGAAAAATATTTACCGTTTCACCCATTCTTTTTCCGTACCCTGGGAGCTTATCGGTAAATGGCACAAAGATGAACTTTTCAGCCGCCAATTCAAGTAACTTTGCCGAAATGTGATGGTTCTTATAAACGCCATCTGTGGCGTCATAGGTCCAAGTATATACCTGGCTCATAGTTCATTCTCCTTATCAATAGCTGTTCGGAGCTAAATCCTTCGCTTTTCCGCAGCAGAGTTTATAGCACCTTCCAGCGTCAACGGCTGATCTGCCCCTGCCGCTGATCCGGGAAGAACACGATTTCCCTTTCCAAGAGGTGCTTTGCTGTCATGGATAATCTCAGTTTTTTTCTCCGCATTGTATTTTAGTGTTTGATCTATCGCCCAAACAGTCTGATCCTGAACTGTAATTGGAACTTTATTTTCATCAACCATCGGAGCTTGAGCGATAAAGTGCATTAACACCGGATCGTTTTTTGTTAAACCCGGAGTATCTGCTGCATTTAATCTGGATTCGAGATAGTCTGCTCTTGTTTGATCCACGGCCCATTTCACTTGAGCATCAAAATCAAGTGGATTCCCCTGAGAATCTGATACGGGCGCTTTTTGAGCATATGAAACATAAACTTCATCATCAGGATTTACACCTAAAGATGATGCAACGCTGTTCGCGTACTTCAATGCATCACCGCTGGCGGGCTGATCATCGATCGTTGATGTGTCTTGTGATTGCGTTATCGGGCCTGCGGTTGTCGCCGGCTGTGAAGTTGGTATGTCACTTTCTTCTGGCGGCGCAGATCCGGGCTCTGGCACATACTTAAACCCTCTCAAATCAACGGCAACATCAGATTGCAAACTAGCTACATTCTTATGATAGTCATCGCTGTCTGGATCGAGATCTTCCATATCCTTGATTAGTTTTTCATTACGCTCTGTTGCGAATTGTTTAAAAGCATCATTCTCTTTTACCTCCTGTTCAGCCTCTAGCGCTTCACGTTTTTCTTTCGAACGCAAAGACTCTGTTTCTTGCTCAAGAGTGGCATACTTACTTTCCAGCTCTGTAACGTACCGACGCTGGTTAAGATACCCCTTCTCGGCGGCAGGATGGTTTTTAAACCTAAAGTGTCCCGGAACATCATCTAACGTACCGGCGGTTGCCCCGGTTACTATCGGTTCTGGTGCTGCTGTCGGGTCCACAACAACATCGGGAGCAGGCTGCCCTATTGGAGATGGTCCAACTACGTTTGCTCCATCTTCGGAGGGTAGTTCGAACATATCCAGGCCCTTCACGATCAACGCTTCAGAATCCAACGATTCTTGACCTGCTGTTGCCCCTTCGTCTTGAGGACTAAAATATTTTGGTGACATTTGCTTTTCCCTTTCGCGTTATCCCCGTTTACGGGGGGCTACTTTGGAGTATAATTTCGGAGCCTGCTGTTTTTTAGACGTTCTCCACCCGGAGAAACAAACCCCAACTCTAATCTTTTGGCCGAAAAACTCACAATTCATATTTTTTTATTTGATCTTTCATTTTACGATATATCTTTTATTTTTAACCTGGAGCCTTTGGACTCCCGGATTCGCAGTCCGGTACCTTTTTTCGAAGTTGCCCATTAGACTCCAGGGGCCTTGCCGGGCTCAAAATATCTACTAGCCAATTCTTCGGCTGCTTTTTTCCCATCAACTTCTGTTGCTCCAACCCTGTTAAGCATGTCATTAAAAGCCTTTGCCTCCGGATCGTTTTGTATTAATACATTTATCCGAGCCGTAAGACTCTTCTTAATCATAGAAATTAAAATTGCCCCGGCCTCTGTTTTAGACAAAGACGACAGCTTGGCTTTTTGCTCTAACTTCGATTTTGCCGCGTTATCCCTTTCAGCATCAACCGAAGCGATCGGCCTGTTTGTTTGAATATCTGTATGTGCTCCTTTATCCATAATATACCCTTAATTGTCCTGTTCAGCCGCTGCTGCTCTTTCTGCGGCCCTTTTTTCCAGATCGGCAGTATACTCCCCCTCTAACTGTTCCAACATTCTTCGTCCTGCCGGACGGAGCCCCCATTTTCGCCGGGGATCATTTGGCGCATAAGGCTTAATCTTTTTTGGTGCTGCTGGTTTTACTGCTGCCATTTTATCTTCCTCCCGTATTGTCAGGTTTATTTGCTTCTGTTGCCATTTTCTTTATTTCAGCTGCAACCTTTTTAGCCTCGAGTAAAAATTCTTTTTCAGCGAGTACAAGCTCTTCTCTTTGAGTAGCTATACTCTCTAAGACTTTTTGAGTTTTAGCTTGGACAGCTTCAACATCAGCATCCTGTTTTGAAGCTTCCAATTGAGTAAACGTAGCTTTTATGTGCTCGCCTTTTTTCATCGCTTCATTTTCTGCCTGTCCGATTTGCTGAGCGGTTTCTTCATCCACGAATACACCTTCATCTTCCAGCTGTATTCTGGATTCGAGTGCTTTAAGGGTTTTATACGGATCAACATATGGAGCAAAACGAGGGGTGCTCGCAAGCGGGATGACAACTTCTTTTAAGTGAGAAAGAGTTTCCTGCTCTCTCATCAATGCCTGCATGCCGGATACATGAAAACTTCCTGACGGTTCTGGAAGATTTGTAATCGTTTTTCCGGGCTCTTCGCTCCCGGGTATAATTCCTAGAGTTTTAAGGGCTTCAGGACCGAGAATTCTTTCATAATCACTAAAACCTGCGTATGTCTGCATAGCGTCTCTGGCAGCGACTAATGCCCATTTTGCGCCGGCCTCGATATTAGAGCCCATCAGGCTGAACACGCCTAAAGACTGGTTTAGATTCTGTGCGCTTTCTCTGAACGTCATATCCTGTCTATACCCTGGTAATCCCTGGACAGAATCATTAACAAATGATCCTCTTTGAAAATTCTGATCATAATACTGCAAATTAGATAAAATAGAGTTTGATACGTCTCTTCGATCAACAGTTCTTACAGCTGCGTTTCCATGAACAGATGCATTAGCAAGATATTCCTTTCCGGGCCACATCTGAACATCTGTTGGATCTACAAGCTGATCAACAACGATTTCAGACGGTGGGTTTACAACCCATTTATAATTATCTTCGTGGAGACACATAAGCTGATTCATAGCCAGCCATAAAGATTGGACGGACTTCAATAAGCCTCTACCTCCAAACGTTAAAAGATCCGGAAGAACAGAAAAACTAATGCCGGGCCATCTTAAAGTAGAATACGGAGAGTTGGTGGGTTTTTCTATTACGCGATGACCGGCAACCGTATAAGTGCCTTTTTCCAGCAGCATCTCGCCGTTCGGGCTTAATACCGATCCCCAAAACTCACCGGTCAATACCATAGTCCTGAACTCTGATCGCTGAATAAGCTGGTCTTTTCTTATTGCGCATGCCTCTTTGGTCATAAGATCATCGTTTACAGATGAATCACCGGCTTCCGTGGCTTTCGCTCTTTCAACGTCAAAATATTTCCCACCTTTTTGGCCTGCTTGCAAAACGAAATAATCCATCCATTCTTCATGGATCCAAAACAAACCGGATTGAGGATCTCTTGAAAGAGCGTCCGGATCTCTATGGATTTTCCATGGCTCGATTAAATCAAACCGCAGACCGACACCTGGAGTGTATTGAGGTATCATCTCCATAGAATCACCAATCGCAAGACCCATGGTAGTGGCGTCACCGAACCGAGTTACAAAATCAGCGTTCTGATCGTTAAGCTCAATCGTCATTGCATCCTGCCAGAACTCTGCAGCTCCTTTATTCAACTTATCAGTGATCGTTAAGAACTCAGGCGTAAACGCTTTTTTCACACTTGCCGCACCAAACTGCACAGCTGAAAAAGGCTTAGGGATTACAGTTTTAGACTGCCAGCTTTCTTTTTGACTATAAAACTCAGGCTCATCCTCTTTATACATTTTATAAAGGTCGTCCTGCTCTTTTCTTATATCAGCATTCGCTTCAACAGACGTTTTTTTACAATCCATATAATAATCGACAAAATGCTTTTCGTTCTCTCCAGCGTATGCATCTGCGGCTTCTTCACGCTCAGCTAGTTCTTTAGGATCGATAATTGTGGATCCAGCATGACTGGCCTTAATGATATCATCATTTAGTTCGTCAAAAGCTTTATTTATAGGTTCAGCCATAACATTACCCTCTAAAGCCCGGCTCCTGGTGAGTCGGGGAATATTTTATCGAATTGTTCACTATAAGTTTTTTTCTGGTTACTGACCGCGTTCCAATCTCCATGTGATGCTTGACATTGAGGCGTACACACATGTTTATCAGGCTCTCCGTTATGACCCTTTACCGTATGAGTTGTTTGGTCACACTGAGTACATTTAAAAACTTCAGCTGGTGGCTGGCCTTTTCCCATGTACTGCTCCATTGGCCAATATTTTTTATAGCTCATGCCCGAACCTCCGAGTTTAGTATTTTAGGCTTTTGGCCTGAAGTTCTACTTGTTGCGTAACTATTTGCAATCGCCCTTGGATCCCTGCGGCGGGTCTTGTTTTGTTCTGATTTTGGCCTTACATATGGAAAAATCATACTGACTCCGTAAGAAAAAGCATCACCAAGATCGGCGTAACTATCCTTTACGGGTATCGGACCTATAGTCCTTCCGTTATTATCTTTTTTAAAATGCCAACCACCGTTCAAAGCTCTATGAAGATTATAAGCTGTGGAGGATAGCTTTATTTTTGGACCTGAACCGTCAGGAGCCATCTGGCTAAGAGCGGTTCGTGTTGGATCAATTCTGTGATGCCATCGCGTAGGGCCAGCTTCAAAGCGTGTTTTTAAAAGATCCTCAACCACTTTTGCTGTGTTTCTTGTAACAGTTGACTGATCAGGCTGGTACATAGACGGATCGCCTATATCACGCCATGTCTGGATTTTATCTTTATATTTAGGCCCTGCGAGTGTAGGGATAACAGAATTCTCTATAAGTTCCCTCATTCCTGACCCTGGCATTGTTAAAGCTTCGTGGATCCATAATTGAGCGGGTATTACCATTTGCC
>Ga0208904_1000142_pt1 | contig 61918 bp, 71 predicted proteins | sample AntAceMetag02UKB_FD_184774 | JGI IMG/M metagenome (GOLD analysis project Ga0208904, IMG submission 184774) | Saline lake microbial communities from Ace Lake, Antarctica - Antarctic Ace Lake Metagenome 02UKB (SPAdes) (version 2) | ecosystem: Environmental > Aquatic > Non-marine Saline and...
GATTTTATGCTAACTTAATCATAAGTTAAAGAGAGTATGATTTGAATAGTTATAAAAGTATGAATAAATTCCGGTTGAGTCATACACCCATTAATTCAATCTTTTAAATCCTTAAGAATTATCAATTAATCCCTTTACTTCAGAGCTACTCAATACCCTTAATTTACCAACACCAAGATTTCCCAATTCAATATCCATTATTCTAATTCTCTTTAATTTTTTCACCTTGTACCCAAGCGTCTCGCACATTCTACGAATTTGTCTATTAATTCCTTGAGTCAGAATAATTCCAAACTCATACTTTCCAATTTTATAGACTTCACATTTCTTTGTTACTGTGTCTAAAATATTAACTCCGCTAGACATTTTATCTAAAAAATCTTCTGTCACTTCTAAATCTACTTTAACAACATATTCTTTTTTATTTTCATTCTCGGATCTAAGAATTTTATTTACTATATCTCCATTATTAGTCAAAAAAATTAATCCTTCAGACATCTTATCTAGCCTACCAATAGGAAAAATTCTTTCCTTATACCCTATGAAATCTATAATATTATCTGGATCACGAGAATCAGTGGTACAAGTAACTAGGACTGGCTTATTGAAAGCTAAATAAATTTTCTTAACATTAGTATCAATTGGTTTACCATTTACAAGAACAGTATCTGCATCTGAAATTTTTGTGCCAATCTCAGCAACTTTTCCATTAACAAAAACCCGGCCACCTGTAACTAAATCGTCAGCAGCACGTCTGGAACAAAAACCTGATTCGCTAATATACTTATTAATACGTTTTAATCCATCCATAAATAAGCAAGATTATTTAGGTATAAGTAGTTACCTTTGAATAATCTTTAAAAAATTTGAGGAGACTTATCCAGAAGTTGGCAAGTAGGTTAAAGAACTAAAAATATTTCTTAAAACATAAATGTTCCTAAATCCCAAAGGATTCCTCTATTCACTTGGGGCAAAATGAGAAGATGTAATTTCCTTTATTTTTTTATATTATCTTTCTACCCAAATATTCTTCAAAAGCTCTAGTCTTCATAAGAATTTTTTCCGAATCACTATTATCCTCTCTATTTGCGCTAATATATATTTTTTCTATTGTTTTAACATCAATAATATTCACAGATTCCCCATAAAAATCAATATTAATATAATCCTTGAGATTAGAATTTGGTAGTAATTCATTATATTTCGAACCAAATTCATCAACCTCTATCATTAGAGCATTTTTTTTAATAAAAATTTCTTCATGTTTGGGTTTATACTTGTATTCAATTTTCGCTTCATCAAGTAGTTTTAGAAACTTAGGGTAATCATTTTTTTGAATCATTACATCAATATCATTAACATTAATGTTTTGTTTTGTATGATAAAAATGCGCAAAGCTACCATATATAACCATATGAATATCATTTTTATTACATAATTTAATAATCTCTTTTGCGAATACAATCAATTTTTTAAAATACTCTCTGTTCTTGGGGTATTTGTTTTGCATCTTTATTCTTTCAGCTCCAAATACTTTAAATAAGTTCCTAAAAATTTTAAGATATAAGATAAAACTTCTCCACTATTATCGGCTAACTCCCCTACCGTCCACTTCTAGCTCTTCCATGTCTCACTCGACTTGAAGTTGGTCTTCTGGCTTTCGATTGCAAATTACGGCCATTCTTACTATTATTAGTTCTACTACGACCTCGTCTTGAATTCACTCTTGGTTTTGCATCTCGTCCATTTCCTCTTCCACGAGCAGGTTTCGAACCTCTTGGCTTTGGTCTCGCATCTGCTCCTTCAGCGTTCTTCGCATTTATTGAATGGTATTTGTGTTCAGCATGCCCAATTCTCTTCTTTGTTATTCTTTCTATCTGATTAAGAAAATTCCTATCTTCTGCCGCACAAAATGAATATGCCGTTCCATCACTTCCCGCCCTTGCAGTTCTCCCAATCCTATGAATATAATTCTCCGCCTCGTTTGGCAAATCATAATTAATCACGTGGCTAATATTATTGATATCTATTCCTCTCGCCGCAATATCTGTAGCCACTAGGACTCGTGTTTTCTTTGTCTTAAAATCTTGCAAAGCTTTCGTCCTCTGGAATTGCGACTTATTTCCATGTATCGCATCAGCCGAAACCCCATTATCCTTTAATATCCTTGCAACTTTATTCGCCTTATGTTTCATACTCACAAATACCAAAACACAATCCATCTTTTGTTGTTTAATTAAATCCAGCAGCAATTCACTTTTCCTTCCCTGGTCTACAAAAAATACACATTGTTCTATCTTATCAACCGGAGTAGCTTGAGGTGTTACTTCCACTCTTACCGGGTTTTTCAAAAAATCCATTGTTAATTCCGCGATTTGGTTAGACATCGTTGCAGAAAAAAACGAAGATTGTTTTTCCACTGGTAGCGCCGAAGCAATTTTCTTAACATCTTTCATAAATCCCATATCAAGCATCCTATCTGCCTCATCGAATACCATAAATTCAACTTTCCTAAAATCCATTTTCCCCTGATTCATTAGATCGAGAAGTCTCCCAGGAGTTGCAATCAAAATATCTATTCCTCTTTGAAGCGCTTTTATCTGCGGCATTATCCCAACTCCACCATAAATTGCTATATGTTTGAAATCCAAATATTTTCCATATACTTTGAAGCTCTCTGAAATTTGTGCCGCCAATTCTCTAGTTGGAGCAAGAATCAATGCTCGCGGCGTCGATGTTTTCATAGGCTTTGCGTGTAATTTCTGCAAAATCGGTATAGCAAAAGCCGCCGTCTTCCCAGTTCCCGTCTGAGCAATCCCAATAATATCTTTATTTTCTAAAAGTAAAGGGATTGTTTTCTCTTGTATCGGAGTTGGCTCTACGTAGTTTCTCTCTTTAAGGACCCTTAATATCGGGTCAATAATGTTTAATTCCTTAAATTCCATTACTTTTGAGTGAATACACGACTTATAAAGGAACTGGTTAAGAAATTAGGCCTAAAAATGGCGTCCAGATAATAACAAGTTACTGGGAAACAGCATTAATCTCACTAGCTGGTTTCATCATGTTATTCATTTCTTTGAATGTTCTAAACAGTTTAGCTCGAGCCTCCGGATTACTCACAAAATTCTTATTGGGAAAACCGGCTAAAAAAAAATAATTTCATCTAGTTAAATTTTTATAGTATAAAATTACAGATGTAATTTAGGTAATTCAATCAAGCACATTCAAATCCACCTTGCCAGAACCACCAACCAGTCGAAACCCATCTACAATTATTAGAACTACATTGATTATTTGAAAAACAACTACTTCCACTCGACTTACCATCCAAACATTTATACCAATTACATCTTAAATTTCCTGAACAATCGTCATTTGTAAAACAACCCTCCCCTGCATCTTTAAGTCCACAAGTAAACAAATGGCAGCCGTCTTCTTGGTTACAACAATTATCATTTACAACACAAAATTTGTCTTTTAGATTACAATCAAGCTCTCCTCCTATTGTAGCCCCTTCATCAATCTCTCCGTCGCAATCGTTGTCTAATCCGTCATATACTTCAACTATCGGGTCTTTAGCCACAGCATTACATTCTGTATCAAATCCATCTTTGGAACAAACAAACAACCCTTTATTGACACACTCTCCAACGCCTGCGGAACAAGAAGTTCCTAAATTTGTAAAATCTTCATCAATTTTTCCATCGCAGTCATTGTCCAATCCATCACAGATTTCATCTGTAGAGATACAAGCATCTGAATCATAACCATCCCAACCAGTACGTTGATAATCATGGCGATTAGTAGTCCAATATAAATTGCTTTTATTATAAGAAAAACCAAGGTCAAACACGTAAATCTTTCCACCAGAATACTGAATAATGCCTCCAAGTCCTTCAAGAGGACTAGTAGAAATAATTAAATCGGTGAATCCATCTTTATCTTTATCATCTATAATAACATCATATATATAATCCACTTCACCTTGTGTAGGAATCATAATTTCCTTTTCTAAAATTCCCGAAATATCATAAATTCTAATAAATGATGGACCTCCTTGCCACCACCTACTACGGGTAGTAACTAATATTTCAGGAACTTTATCATTATCAAAATCCCCAGTTCTAAGAATACTTTCCGCAGAATCTTCTGGGTACATCTTCCTTTCAAATACTGAATCAAGTTCCAGAGTTTCCAAATTAATAATATTTACTTTATCCACGTCTTCTATTTTTGTATATGTTGGGACAACTAGAAACGAATCTCCATTATTTTTTAAAGTTGCAAGATTTGTTTCTATACTTTCTCCCTTTAAAATAAGTGAGTTCAAAGTAGAACCAACACCGTCAAGCAATATAATTTCTGTAGAAAAAGCTTTTTCTGATTCATTATATATATTTAATGCAACTATTATTTTCGTGTTCTCTCCGTCGTCAAAAGCAATAAAATGAAGTCCATATAAAGTGCCTACTGAATGAGAAATTTCTTTTTTAGAAATTAAATCTCCTGTATTAAGATCATAAATTTCAACCATCAATTTGTTATCATAAATAATATGATCAACTTCAGATTTAATAAATTTTAGAAGACCAATATAATTATTGTTTTTATTTTCAAATAAAATAATATTCTGAACACTATACTGAAAACGAAAAGAGTTATATTCTCCTTCAGGAAAATTTTCCCACAAAGATATTCTATTTTCAAACAACATTTCTCCAGAATAAGATCTTACCTGGAGTATTCCCTCCATTGATTTTATGAAAGAAAGGATATCATCTATCATGCTCCAATTTTCATAAAATCCTAAATTGATTACCTTATCCCCAAAAGACATTAAATTCCCACCCCCGACATATTTACCTAAAGGAATAGGCCAATCAAATTTATATTGAGATTCAGAATCAATTAACCCAATTTTTCTATAATTTTTATCCGCTTCTCCATCCCTAGCACTTATATCTAAAATATAGTCTTCACTAAAAGCATTGAAGATGGAATAACGAATATGCCCATTACCTATTAAAGAGAATTCCTTAGAATCTTTATATGTTTCCTCAATAATTTTTTTTTCATTTGCATTTTTCCATAATTCAATTCTTCCTATGGGAGTATACCATCCACCCCCCAAAGAAACATGTTCTGAGCTTGAAAAAGTGACATAGTCTTCATTATTAAAATTCCCGATAGCTAAGGAATGTGGTTCAACAAAAGGAGTCTCTATAAGATAATTCCCTTCTTCTTTCAATGATTTCATAACTATAACATTGTCAAAGGATTCACTTTCTACTCTTAGTCCATTGTTATTTAATGCAGAAATTTTAAACATATATTTCCCATCTTCTAAGTCATCAACATTAATCTTGGCAATTTCTCCACTTTCTAAATTTTTATCTGAAGAATAGATATTTTTCCAATCATCATAAACTATTTCCTCTCTTTTCCCAGATAAAAATTTTCTTGCATAAATATCAAAACTAGAATAATCTCCAACTAACACTTCTGCAAGAATATCCCCACTAGAATAATATAGATAATTTGAATCATCTCCAACCTGAGAAATATGAAAATTATCTACATTAATTAAAGCCACATCCTTGAACACATTAGAATCTTTATCCAAAACATGTAGTTCAAATCCATTAATTCCACCATTAAGATCTTCTAAAGGATAATCAATTGAAAATTCATTTTTTCCTGAGTTTAAAGTTCCTTCATTAATAATTTTTCCTGAATTTTGCATGAATAAAATATATTTTTCTAAATCTTTTCCCTCTATATTAATGTTAATGGAAACATATTCAAGATTTTTACTTGTACTGATCTCCATTGTTTTAGGAACTGATTTTAATTCTATAGCTTTTTTAATATTTAATCTTCCTTGTCCTTGAAGATTAATCCATTCAAGATTTTCAGTTTCTACGCCACCGTTCACTTTTGATTCTCCTTTAAGAATATTCATCAAAGATTTTAAGTTATTTATTTGTAAAAAATTTGTAATCCCTAATGAAGCTTTTTCTGAACTAATATTAAGTTTATAATTTCCCTTCCAAGATTCATCACTAAAGTTGGCTATATTCTCATCTCCGAATATAATAATTCGATATTTACCTGCATCAAGCCCTTTCATTGAAATCACAGATTGATGTCCACATTCATCAGAGTCATCCCCCGAACCTAATATTTCTAAAGATTCACAATCTTCTCCTAAAAGAGCGAGAGCTGTATCAAAATCAGAACCACATAAAGAGATAGTAACAGCTTCAGACAAACCATCATAATCAAAAGTCCACCAATCAGGACCTTCAATAGTAGAACCTTCTACCAAATGACCGTCAACATTTCCATAATAAGCTGCTTCCTCACATCCTTGGATTAAACAATTATTAGCATTAAAACAATTCCAAGAATCATCACAGTCTATTAGACCATCATTATCATTATCTATGCCATCATCGCATCTATTCTCTCTACAGGCATTATCCCATTTACAATCTCCATCTTCACAGTCTATATCACCATCTTTATCATTATCGTCACCATCATCACAAACAGTTTCCCTGCAAACGTCATACCATTTACAATCATCGTCTTCACAATCTGTTAATCCATCGCCTTCGTTATCAATCCCATCATCGCAAATGTTTTCCATGCAAGCCCTATTATATTTACAATCTCCATCTTCACAATCTGTTAACCCATCCTTATCACCATCATTATCATCATCACAAATAGTTTCTCTACAAGGCTCATACCACATACAATTATCATCATCACAGTCTATTAGCTCATCACCATCATTATCTATGCCATCATCACAAACCTTTTCAATGCAGGCATCATTCCGATAACAATCATTATCTTCACAATCTGTTAACCCATCTCCTTCATTATCAATTCCATCATCACATATGTTTTCTCTACAAGCCCTATCATATCTACAATCATTATCTTCACAATCTGTTAATCCATCGCCTTCATTATCAATTCCATCATCACATATATTTTCTCTGCAGGCATCATCCCATCTACAGTCATCATCTTCACAGTCTATTAATCCATTATTATTATCATCAACCCCATCATCACATATGTTTTCCATACAGGCATCATCCCATCTACAGTCATCATCTTCACAGTCTATTAGCCCATCACCATCACCATCAATCCCATTATCACAAACAGATTCTCTGCAAGGTTCTTTCCACATACAGTCATCATCTTCACAATCTATTAATCCATTATTATTATCATCAATCCCATTATCACATATGTTTTCTCTACAAGCATCATACCATCTACAATCATTATCTTCACAATCTATTAATCCATCTCCTTCATTATCAATTCCATCATCGCAATATAATTCCCTACAAGCCCCATTATATTTACAATCATCATCTTCACAATCTGTGTCGCCATCGCCTTCGTTGTCTATTCCATCATTGCAAATGTTTTCTCTGCAGGCATCATCCTGATTACAATCATCATCTTCACAATCTATTAATCCATTATTATTATCATCAATCCCATTATCACATATGTTTTCTCTACAAGCATCATACCATCTACAATCATTATCTTTACAATCTATTAATCCATCATTATCGCCGTCGTTACCATCATTACATATAGTCTCACTACAAGGTTCTTCCCACATACAGTCATAATCTTCACAATCTATTAATCCATCTCCTTCATTATCAATCCCATCATCACATATGTTTTCAGGGCTAATATCCACAGCGGTATTTTTTAAACTAAGTTTAATTTCCTCTGGGCCCCAATCAGGATTTTTCTGCAACAATAATGCTACCGCCCCAGCAACGTGAGGAGTCGCCATACTTGTACCAGAAATTGAAACATGTTCATCATCAAGACATTGACTATAACCATAATTTAGAAAAGCATCCTCCCACTGAGCAGCACAAATATCAACACCCGGAGCAACAATATCCGGCTTAACTAGATATTGAATATTTCCATCATAATCCTCCCACTTAACAGGACCCCTAGAACTAAAACTTGCCATATTATCATATTTATTAGAAGCTCCCACGGTTATTGCTTTTCTAGCTGTTCCGGGAGAATCGATAGTCTCTTCTCCTGGTCCCTCATTTCCCGCAGCAATAACAGCAACAACCCCAGCTTTTACAGCTCTATCTACCGCCATACTTATAAAATCATCAGGATTTCCGCCAGAACTTCCTAGGCTTAAACTAATAATGTCTAAATGATCTGAAAAATTTCCATCTTGGTTTGGGTCAACAGCTCTCTCAATAGCAGACAGAACACCACTCCAAGATCCACTCCCACTAGAGCTAAGAACTTTATAAGCATAAATCTCAGCGTCAGGAGCAACCCCTTTTAACACACCATTTCCAGCAGCCGTAGCAGCACAATGTGTTCCATGCCCATTGTCATCCATAGGGTCTTTATCACCATTTACAAAATCATAACCACCAACAATTTTGTCACATACGCTCCAATCTATTAAATTTTCAACATGTCCATTAATAACCTTATCAATTTCAAATCCCCAATTTTTAACATTAGCATCTGTAACTAGTTGTATTTTAATCGTATCTCCTTTAATAGAGTCAGACCAAAAATTTTGATGATAACCAGAAATAGTCTGTACTATCTCATTATCATTATTTAGAATATTTATAGTATCCCATTTAGACTCAGTATCAATTTTGTCAAAATGCACTGCAATTTCCGTAAATCCAGGTCTAGTTATTTCCCATATATTGTTATAATCATTTTCATAATAATGAGGAGATTCTAAAGAATAGTCTTCTATCTCTCCTTCAATAATCTCAGAAAAAGGATTGCACCCACCCAAATCTCCGTGAGTATAATCGACTCCTGTATCTATTACTCCAATAGTAATACCCTCTCCACTTAAACACTCTTCCCCACTTGTAGAACAATTATCCCCATTTCTATCTAATTGCCAAACATCATCAGCATTAATTATTGGAACAGAATCCATCAAAGTTATATTTACAAAATAATTGGGAGAAACACTCTTTACTCCTTTTATCTTTTCAACCTCTAAAGCTTCTTCTTCTGTAATATCCAAAGCCAATCCATTAAACACATTCTCATACTCCGCCAAAACAATCAAGTCATTTTTAGAATCAGCAACGGCATTTCCCGTAATAATACTTGTTTTACTCAGTTCTTTCAAAGCGCCCTGTTTAAAATCTTCTCTTTCTCTTTCTAGATTCTCCTTCCTACCTTCCAATTTGCTTTCTATATTTTCAAAAGTTGTTGGAGCAATCACTCCTGGCAATATCTTGGATAACAATCTTGCGACGAAGCTATCTTTATTTTTTTCTGCATATTCTTCTAACTCTATATTTTCAACAGTCAAGGGTTTGCTTTTAAGTTCAACGATATAACCATTAGAAATAGAATTTTGTTTAACAGGAATGTTATTTATTAATTTTTCAAAATTATCATTTGTTATAGTTTTAAACTCATTTCCTATATTTTCAACATAATTATCGTTATCACTTTTATACCAATTAGAAATAAAGTTGCCTTCAGTGGACATATAGTTATTAAGTTCTCTAAAATCTTTTTTAACAACTTCTGAAGGAATTCCCGCAATCACTCCAATTGTCTTAGCAATACTAAAAGCAACATCAAAAGCATTTAATATTCCATTGCCATCAATATCCCTATCATTAATATTTATAATACCATCCCCATCAATATCTCCATTAAGATTAATACTTCGATAAGGTAAATCTAAAATACCATCATTATTAGCATCAGGACTATGCATATCTAAAATTTTACTTATTTTTACTGGTTCTCTAATAAAGATAACTTCCTCCACTTCCCTCTCAACACATTTTCCATCTAAACAATTATACCCATCAAGACATCCACACTTCGAACAATCATCAACCAAAATTTCTCCCTCTCCACAATACTTAGGTTTGGTCGCAGAACATTTTCCAACTAAAGTCCCATCAGAACATTTATATTCAACAACTTCAAAATTACTAAACAACCACTTGTTCTCGTTGTGAGAATAAACAGCTATCTTATAATTTCCTAAATCAAAATCATCAATTAAATATTGAAAAGTTGTCTTTTTAGAACACAAATTATCTTCACAACCTAAACTGTAAGAACTTATCATGTTTTCAGCGTCATCATAAAAATAAACATAACTCCCGTAATTATTCATATCAATAGTAATTTCAATCTCTTTCCCAAGTTCTACATTGCTAGGATTAATATCAATAGATGCCGAGGCGAGACTCGTAACTAACAAAAGGAAAAATAAAGCAAAGCAAAAAAGCTTTTTCATGGAATACAAAACAAAGGCTAGCTTAAAAACATTATGTCTCGTCTAGTTAAACTTTTATAGTTATTATCCCTATATAATATATGATTCCGACTCCATGGTTGCTAATAACAATAGCTTCACTAATAATTTTAACCGGATTAGCTTTTACTATAATTTCTAGGAAATATCCTCAAAAAAAATTCACCGGGAAACATCCCGAAGGATACTTTGTAAATAAAGGCATGGCAGTTTTTCTAGCCGTAGGTCTTGCAATGGGTGTAGCTCTAGATAATATAGCAATAGGAATCGCTGTAGGTGTGGTAATAGGAGCCGCCATGGGTTCTGCATGGGAAAAGAAAGCAGAAAAAGAAGGGAAAATTCGCCCAATGACAAAAGACGAGAAGGCAAGAAAAGATATCTCTCTTAAGTTTGTATTAGGTATAGGATTTTTAATGCTAATACTAATGTTTATATGTTTCCTTATTACTAGATAATTAGAATATTATTCCCAAGCAACTTTCGAATAAACGGCTGATCCGCTTCGGTAATATCATAATCTTTCATCTCTTCGGGAGATACCCATTTAAAATCAGATATATCTTTTTTCTGAATTTCACCAGATAAATATTTACAACGAAACCCTAAAAGAACAACATGCTTATGCTCATCATACACATGTGAAGAATAATCAAAAGGTTCTCCCGCCTCAATTTTGACTTCCAATTCTTCTCCAATCTCTCTTACTAAACATATACGTAAATCTTCACCAAAATCTACTTTCCCTCCTGGAAATTCCCAACGACCTCCGTTATGTCTACCCAATGGTCTCTGTGTAATAAGATATTTACCATCTTTCTCGATAATCGCAGCAGTAACTATCAATTGAAATTTTTCCATACCATATAAAACAGTTTACACTTTAAAAATTCTTTCCAAAAATTATTATTGGCAACAATATATATAAGCTAATAATATTCTTATAATATATGGCAGAGATAATTCAAAAAGCAAAAGAAGAATTTTTGAGGATGATAGATGATTTTGGTTCTGATCCATATCATGTGTCGGTGCATGTCCCAGAAGTAGAGAAGTGGGCAAAACATTTGTTTTTAAAATATCCAGAAGCAGACCAAGAAATAATTCTTTTATCAGTTTGGTTTCATGATATAGGACACTATCCAGTCTCAAAAGAAATCGATCACGCAATAAGAAGCGAAGAACGAGCAAGAAAATTCCTAGAAAAAGAAAATTACCCTAATGATAAAATAAAAAAAGTACTGCATTGCGTGAGGGCTCACAGGTGTCGAGACATAATCCCGGAAACACTTGAAGCCAAGATTATAGCACTAGTAGATTCTGCAAGTCATATGACAAGTACCATGTATCTTGATATAGCGAGAAACCACAAAGGAAGAGACAGTAATTACTCACTCTACGATAAAATGAAACGAGATATAAGAGATTTAACAGCGTTTCCAGAAATTAAAGATGAGCTAAAAGAATTATATGAAGCATGGGAAAAATTAATTAAGGCTTATAATAAGATTAATCTAAAATAAAAAAATAAAAAAAGAGGTCTAATCGACCTAAAAATTATAACTCCCCAGTTTCTTCAACTTCAGCTTCTTCTATATCAATAGCAACTTCAGCTTCATCACTAGCAACAGAATCATCTTCAGCTTCTCTAGCTAAAAATGCCCACCATGGTTTTCTTGTTCGGATAATTTCTCCTGTCTCAGCATCAACTTGTGCCTCAACGTTCATCCTAGCTCTAAACAATCCAAAAATTCTCGAAGCCTTCTGAGTTTTAACTTGATAAACTAATTTTGCCCCGTCTCCAGCTCCAACTTCTTTTAATTCGATAGAACAGCCATCTTCTGCTACGCAGTTTTTCAATTGAAGTCTTTCCAAAGCTTTTTCACTAGCAACATCTGGCATAATTTTCATCTGAACATTTCTGCCGTTAGAAAGTTCAGTACTTAAAACAACCTCTCCACTAGTAGAATCAGAAGTAATCTCTAAACTAGTTTCAACTTTAGTTCCTCCAATCCCTAATTCAAATCGGTTATTAGTTATTTCTTGGACTTGCATTCTTAATCCACTAGCTGTCAAGTAACTACCATTTTTAACCCGAGCTCTCTCTTGAACTTGTGGTTCACTTATTATTTTCATATTTGCAGTTTCTACGCTATTTTGAAGTGCTTGTCCATTTCCCGCAGGCGCAGCAAAAACAAATCCAGCAAAACCTAACATTAGAACACTCACCATAAATAAATTATATGTCTTTTTCATTTCATACCTCCTTTCAAATTTTATTTAACAAAATTTGCATGAACCTTTTTTAAAGGCACCTTCAGTTTACATAGTTTATATCAAACTTATACATCTCTAATACAACTGTTGTTTAAAAAACTATTCACCCTACAAGTTTTCATTAACCTTAAATCATAAACAATTTAATCATATAACTTACAGAAATAATTATCATCGTGACTATGGCTATTCCATACTTATACAAATAATAATACCAATTGCTCTTTTTAGAAATTAGATGATACACAAAAATCAAGCTAGTAATTAATAAAAATATACCCATTATTTGATGCACCAACACGGGCATTCCATTACCGCCGAAAAAATTAAACGCGATAACCCAGTCCGGAGAGTTTGCAATCAGATTTTCTAAAGGAGAGGTGAAGTGAAAATATCCGTCAATAAAAATCACGGGTAATAAAATATAATTTGAGATATTAAATTTTTTCATCAAAACAACAAGTCCGATAGCCAAAACAATTACCAAAGGGATAACCACCGACGCTTTAATTCCTAAATCAAACTTCTCATTGAGGACAAAAAAAGACATTATAAAAATCGACAGCAAAATAACTAAACCATTTCCTACTAACTCAAAAATTTTCTTATTATCCATAAATCACCTTCCTTTGAATGGATAACCTTATTTATTAATCTATTTACCCTAATCTTTATATATCCGACTAACCATATTCTAATATGAACACAACGAGCAGAATATTGACGGGAATTTTAATGGTGATCCTTGGTATCTGCCTATTAATTTTCATAAGAGAATTAATTCTTCTTTTTATTTACGCAATACCGATTATAATTATAGGATTTATTATTTTCTTCAACAAAAAAGAAGACCAGATTGAAAAAATAAAAACAAAGGGAGGTAAAAAATAATGGCAGACATAATAATAGCAACTACAAATGATATTCCTGGTAAAAAAATCACTGAAATTCTTGGACTTGTAAAAGGTAGTACTGTAAGAGCACGAAATATCGGAAGAGATTTGGGAGCAAGTTTTAAAAGTATAATCGGAGGAGAAGTTAAAACTTATACCGAGATGACAAAAGACTCACGAGAAGAAGCATATAATAGAATGGTCAACGAAGCAATTTCCCTAGGCGCTAACGCAATTATTGGAGTTAGATTTACAACTTCTATGGTAATGGCAGGAGCTTCTGAAATGCTAGCATACGGAACAGCAGTTAAAATAAATTAACTTTTATAAGGATACTAAATACAATGGGAATATTCAACTTTTTCAAGAAAATAATCAAGACAGATGAAGCAGAAGAGATAGTTTCGAAAAAATTAAAGTTTTCTGAGTTAGATAAGTGGATAGAACAAGAAATTTCTAAAAAAGAAACCGAAGAAACCGAAATATTGTCAAAAATTAGAGGAGATATAGAAAATTTCATCAAAAAGCTTGAAGAAAAAATAATAATTCTGAAAAATTTCGATTTGGAATCAAAAAAAGAGAGCGAAAGAATGAAAAAAGTTGTAAACGACAGCAGAAAATTATATATTGCCTCAGTAGAGGACCTATTTTGGAGACTAAATGAGATAAATGAACTGAAATTAGAAAATTTCATAGAAAAAATAAATAAAATCTTCATAAATTTCAATAAAAGCTCATTTAAAAATTACGAGAGGGCAACAATTCTAATAGGAAAGGAAATGGTCAGCATAAAAGAAGGTTTTGGCGAATTTTCTAGAAATTTATTGAAAACTTTTAAAGAAAATAAAAATATTACAGACTTTTTTAAAGAAATTCGAAAAATTAAAGAAAAATTAAAGATAATTTCATCAAACGGCAGGATTTTGAACGGAATTATTGAAAAAAAATCAAATTTAAACAAAAATTTAGAAGAAAAAGAAGAATTAAACACGGTTTTAGAGAAAAATTTAGAAGAAATTAAAAAAAGTTCCGAATATTTGGAGAATATATCCAAACAAAAGGCATTCCAGCACCAAAAAACCACACTAAGGGAAGCAATTTTAGAGTTCAAGCACCTAATTGATTTCAAATCTCTCGCAAACTTCTTTCATAGCAACTCAAAACAGATGAGAACCGTTCAAAATTACAGAGATGACTTTGAAATCAGCTTCAAAAGAGATAAAGGTGAGATAATTTTGAAATTAATTAATGAAGCTAAGTTAAATAACGAAAAAATTCCAAAAAAACTTGAGGAAATTGAAAATAAAACGAAAGAAATTAAAAACTACGAGAAAAATTTAGGAAAAGATGAAACTCAAGAGGTATACTTCAAAATAAAAAAGAATAATTCCGAAATTGAGGATCTCGCGATAGAAAAAGTCAAAGACAAACGTAGAGAAGTCAAACTTAAAGACGAAAAGAAAGAATTAATGAGTGAGTTAAGAGAAGAACTGAGAAAAATCAATATAGAACTGGAAACTCTATAACAAATCATATAAAATTTTATAAGACGAAGCGAACTGATTCAGAGATGGACTATGATGGAGTTGCTTTTAGGGATAAAGAAGAGGGAAGAATTATATTTCTTGTAGGAAAGGAAGGCAGGAAAGGAGTCTATAAGTCTAGCGGATTTTCACAAGAACATTTAATTGGAAGCCCTAGAGACGTTTATATTCTTTCTAATATTACCAATCTCTTTGAGCCAAGTAAGTATTATTTAAAAAACGCACAAATTGAAAATAGAATCAAAGAAGGAATATATGTCCCATTATCTAATAGAGAACTATGTTCGATAGCAAAATTAACCCAAGATAGCAATTTGTTCAATAAGGAAATGGATCTCAATCATTATGAAAAATGGAAATCATTCCCAGAAACACAGGAAGAGAAAAAAGTAAGCTAAATTTTTACGAAAGTTGCATTAGAACCCATAAATCTTTTTAAATCTCTTAATCTAACCACTTCTATGGACATTCAAGAAGAATCTGCTTGGGAGTTACATCCTGGAGAAATAGAATTGGTGAAACAAAGGTGGCGTCTTATCTAAGAAGGTCCGTATTTGTCTTTTACAGGTATGGAAAAAAGAGAATTTCTGGAACAATATACTGGATGCAGAAAAATCATGGAATATGTAGAAGAGACACAGCAGCGAAATGTAATATCAGACAGAACTAAACTTTTTTAAACAATTAAATTCTATTTATCCTATGCAAGATTAGTTTAGTGGTAGAACGGGACGTTGCCAACGTTCAGACGGGAGTTCGATTCTCCCATTTTGCATTCTTTGAGAATCGTACCGTTCGATTTAAGGCATCGCAATGCCGAATGCCCGCAGGCCTCCCATTTTGCATTCTTTTAACTTAATTTTGGACAAAAGAATGCTAGAATTGCACCAATACCATATATTAATGCACAAATAAAGAAAAATATTTTCGCATTTTTCGCGAAAATATCTAAAAAGGAAAGAGCCGTTAAGGTTAAAGACACTCCAAAAAGTGTAGCTCCATTCATAACAGATTTATTAAAAAATACCATTTTTTACTTTTTCTCAATCAAAACATCAACCAACTTCGCCATCTGCCCCAAGAATGCATCCGTTTTTTCAAACCAGTCGTCTAAATGTTTGCCTTTTATAGAAGTAACTTTCCCATGAACAATATCTTTAGCGACTGAATGAATTTCTGTATAATAAGAAACATATTTTCTATCTAGCTTTCTTGTCTTAACAAAATTTTCCATCAAAACTTCAGGAATAGCTTCGGGAGACGAGGGCATAATATCTGCTGCAATCAAAGCCGCGTGCGCTGCATCAACCATAGTCCAATAAAGTCCATCAACAACTGCAAGCATAGATTGTTTAGCTCGTGTCATGTGCCGAGGAGCTCTTTGCAATAAAGTGTAAATAGATTCCGGAGTTGCTCTAATTTTTCCTTCCTTTAATAAAATTCTTAACGGGTTAAAAAATCCACCATAATCAATCAACGCATCTCCATATCGAAGAACATTCAAAACAACCGGGTCGCCCCTCATCATATCGTCCCACCATGTAGAAAGTTTTACTGTATTAACATGTAATGCTTTAGCGTAAGGATTGACAGAAATAATTTTTCCAAGCTCTTCACGGTACCAAGCAATCAATTCTTCGTCCCACCTAACGGAAACATCATCAATAATAATTATAATATCAATATCAGAATCAGGAGTGGAAACTTTCTTTGCAGAAGAACCAAATAAAACAACCGACTTAACCATCTGATCAAATTTATCTACAACTTTAGTAGCAAAATCAGAAGCAATTTCACGCTCACCCGTAATCTTCAACGTAGGAGCAACTTCTTTTTTAGGTTCCGCCTTAGGATTTTTGGCACTCTTTGCCTTAACAATTTTTTTCACCATCTTTTTTTATGCAATAATAAAGTTCCATTACTACTTTAATATCTAGCAATTATATTTTATAAAGGTTGTTGTAAATTCCACAAACTAAGCCATCGGAGTTCCACCAAATCGTGAGTTCGTATCGCCCATCTGTCCACCTAAATCAACTGGCATTGTAGTAAATCCAGCTCCATAAATAGATTGATGCTGTGAAGGATTAGATGTTCCATAACCTCCAAAATATGCACCTTGCATATCCATAACTTGATTCCAATACGGAGCAGATTTCATTCCATATATTGGAGAACCAAATGCCGCCAGAGTCATTGCGTGTGGAACAGTCTTAAAATGCTGAACGAAATTACCAGCCTCGGTGATTTTTCTCATTTCAGCGAATTGTCCGTTCTTTTCTAATTCTTCTAATATCCCTTTAATCGGGGTATTTCCCATTCCAGGAGCCAAATGCGTATCTGCATAACCAAAGTTATCCGTAAGATGAATATGTTTAACTAAAGGATTAATTTTCTTGGTTTGTTCAACTAAGTCTTTATCAGTAAAACCTTTTTTCTTCAAAATATTCAAATGTCCAACATCCCAAGTCACACCTAAATGTTTCTCCGCAATTTCCTTAGCTTCATCCTCTCCTAATCCTTTTTTGTCAACTAACTGCTTAACAAATTTTTCCCTAGAAGTCTCAACAAGTTCTTTCAAATCTTCCGCCCTAGAAAAAGCAAATCCCTGGAACATATTTTCAACCGCAATAACCGGAGCAGTTTTACCAAACTTATCATAAGATTTCATAGCTAAATTTCCAAAAGTATCAGCTGCTTTTCCCATAGCAAATTTTTCGGTTTCTTGAAAAACTTCTGGAGAATTACCCCCTACAATCCCTCTTAATCGTCCAAGAGATACATCAAGAAGTTTTTGTCTTTCAATAGGTCCCCAAATATTAGTTGCCTCTCTTCCATCATGAAGAACAGTTTGAGAAACCTTTACTTTTTCTTCTGAATATTTAGTAGCTAAACTCTTTAATTTCTCTTTTTGCCCTGGCGTGCCATATTTGTATGCTTGATGAAAAGCCCCCTTAAAAGATAATTCTGCATTATCAAGAAAAAGTCCTGCGTTTCTAACTTGATTATAAGAACTCATTACTCCTTCGTTTTCATTAAGGCTAACGAGTTTCTGTCCAGTTTTGATATCTACAACCTCAGAAGTATTATCATCATACATCACAGCATTTTTGTATTCTCCTAAAACAACGGATGACGCTCCAAGAATTTCCTGCGCATGTTTATTCATTTGTGCAACTTCAGTTAATTTATTTTCCCACTCTCCTCGATTTACGGCACCAACGCTACTCTCTGTATCAAATAATAACCCTGGTTCCCCACCTTTAACTTCTTCAATCCCCTTATCACCAAATTTAAAACTTTTAGTTAGGTCAAATTCTGGCCTAAATTTATATTCTCGTTTAATAGAAATTGCCTGCCCCGTTTCTCGGTTAATAGCGCTACTTTTTTCCATAATAAATTCATCTTCTCCAAGTTTCTTGTCTCCAGGTTTCCATTCTGCTCCAGGCGCTCCATTAGAAGAATGAAAAACAATTGGAATGTTCCCGTTAGGATCTAAAATATGTGCTTTTTCAATAGAATCAAACATTCTTCTTTCATTGTCTGCTCGTCCCTCATCTCCTCCCCATCCCTTATCGGTAAAACCAGCAGCATCAATAACCGGGCCGTGAACAGAAGGCTTAACCCCACTAAGTTTCATCAACGCTCGCATTTCTTTAAAGTGTTGAACAGGAATTGTTTCACCAGTATCCGGCATAACCATTGAAACCTCAAAAGCTTTAACTCCTTGCTTTAAAGCAGTAACAGTCTCCCCTAATTGATTAGCAGTTTGAGCCGAACCCGGGAATCCCAGTTGCGCAGCAGTCATTCTATATCCAGTAAAATTTCCGTAATCAGGACTAAGAGAAGTAACACCACCATCGTAAAAAGATTCGTAACTCGCCATTTTCACCTTAAAGATTAAATCAATCTGATTATTTAAATATATTCCTAATCCATTTTACTATCGTACTGAACAAACGACCTCATTTCTCGATTCTTCTGTTTTTCTTTATCCTCAAATCCAGCAATCTCCAACATTGAACGTCCCGAACGTCTAGTATCAGTAAATTCTTCATAACCCTTAGTGTGTTTTTTACCAGGGGAATAAATTTTACCTTGTTCTTTATTTTCGTTATATACATCGCTACTTTTCTGGGTATATATGTCGCTACTTTTTTGAGTGTATAAATCACTATCTCTATCTCTAGGAGAATCTTCTCCTTCATTTACACCATAAGAATTACTAGAACTATTATAGAAATCTTTTTCATTTTTCTCTTCTGCGAATTCGTCAGATTCTTCCCAATCTTTTTCATCTTGATGCTCTTCCGCTATTTCTTCCAACCTAGGTGACTGCCTATTTACAACAACGTTAGCCGTGGATAAAATTGTGCTACTAATATTAAAATCACTAACATCATCATCGACAGGGTTCTCAGCAAAAACTTCTTCTTCAATATCTTTAGAAACATCTACTTCTTCAGATTCATCATCTTTAATATTTTCATCTTCTGTCATATAATTATATAGAAATAAAGTTTATTTACTTTTCTAATTCTTACCTTTTTTCTTAAAAGCCCCTTTAAACCCTACATTACCACCTTCACTTAAATCATCAACAGATTCAGCGTCATGTGTATCAAATCCATATCCATGTGCGGAAGCCATCTTATGAGCTTTCTTGTAAACATCATAGGCCAAATATAATTTATCGGCCGCACCAGTAGCTGCTTCTGCCCTCATCATGTTTTCTATAAAGTTATCTTTCTTAATTTCTTCAGCCGTCAAAACTTTCTTGTCATCTTTAGGTTTCTTTTTATGCTTAATCTTTCCAATACCAAATAATGCAGAGAATGGATTAACATCATTAGTATTTTTCTTAGCTCTCTTTTCACTCTCAGTTTTCTCCTCAACTTCCTTCTTTCCTTCCTTATCCATTAAAAAATAATCCAAATCTTCTTTCAAAGCTTCTAATGCTTCTCCAGCTACATCCCCAGAGAACTCCAAACTTTTTTCCATATCTGATTTTTCCAACAATGCCCAAGCAGCATTCAGCTCTTCATCATTTAATGCATAACAATCAAAGGTCATATCAACCCTGCCACCCATAGCAAATCCATAATCACCCTTTTGAGTAACTCGTTGAGATACGTGACCTCTAAATCTAAGACCAATAACTAATATTTTATTATAGGTTCTTTTAGGATTATATTTTAAAATGGACCGATCATTACCTTCATAAGCATCGTCCAGTTTTACTGCCTGTTTCCCAAAGAGTTGCAATTCAAACATTGAAGTAGAAAAAGCATTAACTAGAGCGGCATCCTTATCAAACCCTTTTTGTCTCAATTTTTCTGCAGCGGCCAGATAAGGTTTCATCCAAGCAGAATATAATTTAATAGTTTCAACCTGCGATTTTAAATAATTTTTTTCAATGCTAAATCTTTTTCTTAATTCTTTTTCGGAATGATCGGTCCATTTCAAAAATTCACTTAATCTCGGAATTAAAATTCTCATAACTTGGTCATTAATTAATCCTCCTTCGGCATCATTGTTCATTTTTTTCAAATCTTCCTGCGTATTAGCCATCATAAAAGCTTCTCTTAAAGTTGTAAAACCAAGCTCGACCGACATCTGATGTATAGAACCCCGACCTCTCTTTAAATCAACATTATCTAACCAAATTTGTTTAAGTGCCAATAATCCTTCTTCTTTTACCTTAGGTTCACTTGAATTAGCATCATCATAATGAGCCAATCTCAATTCAAACTCTTTCAAATCATAAACTAAATTCAAAACAGACTTTATTACCTGGTTTAAACCTCCAAGAATTTTCATACCTTCTTCTTGTAATTTTGTCGCCTTTGTACTCATCTCCGAAAATTGCCCCGAACCAGGAGATGCAGTAAAATTATCAACTATCTTTTTCAAATCCCAACCAATCTGAGCTAAAAAATCAAGTATCCAATAATAATCCGGTTCCAACTGATTTTGCTGAGAATCGAATCCTAATTTATAAGAAGAAACTGGTTTGAAAGAATTTTCCTCAAAATCATACATCCCCATTTTAGACAAATCATTTTTAGATTTGGACATAACCTCCTTAATCGCCCACTTCATGTCTTCAGTTTTATCAACCGTATACTTATCCTCACCACTTCCTGCCATAATAACATTTGGCATAAAGAGTATTTAATATTAACGCTAAATAGAATTTTTAACAATTAATCCAATATTTTATATACCCTTCACCCCTAATTTAATTATGTTATTCAAAAAGGAGAAAAAAATGATAGATGTACGGGAACTCCAAAAAAGAGGAGTAGTAAGAATTCCAAAAGATGATATAGTAATTCCAACAAATCAAGACGGTTTTGTAGAATTAGGAAAACAATCACCTTCTTCAGGTAATTCATCTTCAAACGCAGAATTCTTTGGGTTCATGGGTTCTTCATCCACACCAGCTCCATCTCCAAATTCTTTTGCTACACAAAGCGAAGGTTATAATAAGAGAGAAGTAGATGAAAAAATAACAGAATTAGATAACAAAGTATACAAATTAGAAAACAGAATAGAGCTTTTAGAAAGAAAATTAGATATAAACCACTCGTCTCAAAATTCAGGTAGTGAAAATTCTTCAGTTGGCGTAATGGGTTGGTAACATTTAAAACCCAGCATTGCTTTTATATAAGATGTCAGAAATAGACAAAAACGTGATAAAAGCTTATGCTCTAGAAAACGCAATTAAGCATAGAGGCAAAGCAAATCAAGGAGCAGTCCTAGCGGGACTATTCGCAGAAGGTCTAGAAAAATCAGGAATAAAAGAAATTATACCAACAATCCAAAAAATTCTCAAAGAAGTAAATTCACTTTCTCCAAAAAAACAGGAAGAGCAACTTTCAAAATTAGATGTTAAAGCTTCTAAAAGAGAAGTTAGAGAAGGATTAAAGGAATTAGAAAATGCTGAAAAAGGAAAAGTTGTTATGAGAATTGCTCCATATCCTTCAGGCTCTTTACATATTGGGAACGCAAGACCATTAATTTTGAACGATGAATATTGTAAGATGTACAAAGGGAAACTTCTACTTGTTATGGATGACACAATTGGGAATAAAGCAAAACCAATCGAACCAGAAGCGTACAAATTAATCGAAGAAGGAGCTAGATGGCTCGGAGTGAATTTTGATAAAAAAATAATTTACAAATCTGATAGAATAGAAAAATATTATGGGTATGCAGAAGAGATGCTCAAAAAAGGGTATATGTATGTTTGTGATTGTGCCAATGGAAAATGGAAAGAACTCAAGGATAAAGGAATCGACTGTTCATGTAGGCACTTGCCACCAACAGCTCAAATTATAAGATGGAAAAAAATGTTTGATGCGGAAGAGGGTTCAATGTGTGTAAGATTAAAAACTTCTATGCAAGATTCGGATCCAGCTTTTAGAGATAGAGTTATGTTTAAAATTTCCGATAGAGTACACGCAAGAATAGGTAAAAAATTCAGAGTATATCCATCAATGGAATTCTCATGGGGGATAGATGATCATATTTTCGGAGTAACTCATATATTAAGAGGAATAGAGCATCAAATGTCCACAAGAGTTCAGGATTTTATTAGAAATATTTTCAAATGGGAAAACCCAGTATCAATATATAATGGACTATTCCAAATTGAGGGTGTAAAAGTTTCTAAATCAAAAAGTGCGACAGAGGTTCATTCTGGAGAGTACCGAGGATGGAATGATCCAAGAACATGGTCTTTACAATCTTTAAGAGACAGAGGAATTAAACCAGAAGCAATAAGACAATTTATTATAAGTTTAGGAATAAAGAAAACAAATATCACCGTGCCTGTTGAAGCATTATATATGTTAAACAAAAAACTTCTCGAAAATGCACCTAGATATTTCTTTGTAGAGCAACCAGAAAAAATAACAGTTAAGGGATGCCCAGAATTGATAACAAAAATTCCACTTCACCCAAATGGAAAACTCGGGACAAGAAAATACAAAACAAAACAAGATTTTTTAATTTCAAAAATGGATTATGACTTAATGCAAAACGAAAACTATAGATTAATGCATCTCCTTAATTTCAAATCTTACAATGTAGAGAGGATAAAACCAAGAACATTCTCTTTTATTTCTGAAGAACCAGATAACGAACTAAAGACAAAATTCATCCAATGGTTACCAGAACATTCGACTAATATAAAAGTTGAAATTGTAATGCCAGATGGGGGCACTAGAAAAGGACTAGGAGAAGCTGAATTAGGAAAGTTAAAAGTTGGAACAGTTATACAATTTGAGAGATTTGGTTTTGTTAGATTGCATAAAAAGACAAAAGACAGCTTAGAATTTTGGTTTGCACATAATTAAACAAAACCTTATAACTTTCAACTTCTCTGTTTTCATATGAAAATAAAAAAGCTTCTTCCAGATTCCAGGCCAAGAGAAAAATTTCTAAAACATGGACCAGAATTTTTAAGTAACTCCGAACTTTTTGCAATTTTATTAAGAACGGGCTATGCTGGAGAAAATGTCATAGATATGTCAAATAGATTGATCAGCGAATATGGTTTAAATAAATTATTCGAATGTTCTCTGAAAGAGCTTCAACAAATCAAAGGAATTGGTCCAACGAAAGCAATGCAAATTTTGTCAATTGCCGAAATTGGGAAAAGACATACTCTATCAGAAAAATCACCAAGAAAAATAAGCTGTGCCGAAGATGTTTTTAATTTATTCCACAAAAAATTAAAAGACAAAAAAGAAGAACACTTTTATATTATTATGCTAAACACCCAAAACATTATCATAGGCGAAGAATTAATTTCTAAAGGAATCCTCGATGCCTCAATCATCCATCCTCGAGAAATTTTCAGACCAGCAATTAGAAATTCCGCTTCCAAAATTATTTTAGTGCATAATCATCCCAGCGGAAATCCAACACCGAGCAAAGAAGATTTACAAATTACAAAACAACTGATGAAAGCAGGAGAAGAAATTGGGATTAGGGTTATTGACCACGTTATAATTGGAAATGGGGAGTTTTGGAATTGGAGTGAGAGGAATTAAATTAATTCTCTTTTTATTTTGCAATTTAAAAAGATTTTTCTCAATCTTTTTTGCTCTTTCTTAAAGTGTTTTTTGCACAAATAACTCCAACCTTTTTTATTTTTATTTATAAGAGATGGATAAACTTCCTTATACGCAAGATTTTCACAATTACCATTATAATCACATAATGGTTTTCTTTTCCCTCAAGCAATTTTATATTTTTCACTCATTTTTATTTTTCCCTTTATGTCTCCCACTTTTATGCCAAGAAAACATATCTCTACGTAACTTTGCCATTCTCCCGTCGGGATGCGTAAAAACAATACCTTCAACAAATCCTTCTCTACTTCCTTTCATGGAAGCATAAAGTGGCATCAATTCTTCAAACCATTTGGATATACTTTCAAACGTTTTGGGATATTCCCCCCAGCATTTATATTTTAAATGTTTTTGACAAAATCCGGAAAAGGGTATCCAAAGATGTTCGTCTAACTTGTAAGGATTTCCATTTACTTTTGGGCCAATTAACTCACCGAAATGCTGTCCATCTCCTAAAAATTCTAAATATCCTTTTACCTTTGAATTAAGTATACCTTTAACTATCCAACTTTTCCCCTTTGTAATAAAAGGTATTCTTTCCGTCCTATTAAAAATAGCTGTTACCGCTCCCTCTTTAATCAATATGCCTACATTTGTCCCATGTAATTTTTCAATAGCCATGACCGATTCATCTTCAAAAACCCACTCCATACCTTTCTCAATCTCATTTGTAACTATATAATCTTCCCCCACCATTTTTCTTACAAATGGACTACTTAATTTTGGCATGTCTTTTATTTCTATATTCATTTTTTAATTCCTCAAATAATTCCTCTAATGTAATTGTTTCCTGAGTTCCTTCTTTTATTTCCATTTTATTTAATTAAAGATAGTCTGTAATTTTATTGCCTGCAATAAAATAAATTCACCTTTAGCAGAATTAATCTGCAAGGAACCAGCAACATGGCATTGGTTTATTTTTATCATTTAACGTCTGTTGATGCACGTGGCAATTTTCTTTTTTTACAGACATTCTATCAATTTCAAAAACAAATTTATATTTAAGCAATGGACGATGTTTTTGAAATTTCTTCGATAGATTTTGATGCCTCTTCAATTGCCTTTATTTGTTCATCTAATACTTTTTCTTTATCTTTCATTTGTTCTTTTAAATTTTCAAACTCCTGCTTAGATCTATCAATCTCTAATTCTTTTTTTCTTTCTTCTCTTTTAATATCTTCCTGAATATCTTTTTTCCAATTTTCTAATTCTTTTTCTAATTCGCCAATTTTTTGTTCCTTCTTTTTTACATCCTCTTTAAGATTAGATTTAGAACTCATAACACCCAATTTTCTTTTAATTAATCTTTCAATAATGCTATATCTTGATTGGCTCTCACTCATCTTATTTTATACTTTTACTAATTTAAATAATCAATACGTAAGTTTTTGCACCCCCAAAAACATCTCTAATTTTAGAACTATTATTATGATTTTTTACATTTGCTTTCAATCAACTTTTTCCCATCAAGATAAATCACAACAATTTTTCTCTTTTTTTCGTCTTCAGCAAGATAAGAATAAAGCTCCTCGCCCTTTTCTATACAATTCCCCTCGGCAACAAGCTTACTTATAGAAATGGAATAAGTCGCCCTTTTTAATGAAACTTTAGTTTTCCAACCAATTCCCAATGATTCTATTTTCATAAACTCTTTAGGTGCCTCAATTATATAAACTTTTTGGTGCCTAAAAATTTATATAATAATAAAACGTTATACAATGATGAAAATACAAAAAAGATTTTTAAGAAAATACAAAAATAAAGATTATTATAAATATGTTATAAATATTCCTCCATTAGTTTTAAAAGAAGCAGGTTTAGAATACGGAGAAGACATTGAAGCTAAAGCAGAAAAGGGAAAAATTATCTTGAAAAAAAAGAAAAATAATTAATTTTTAAAATTTTGCTCAATCCCTCCACAACTCCTCATAAAATTTCAACAATTCTTTCCTAGAAATCTCCTTCATAACTTTCTTATTATTATACAATTTCTCAAACGTCCGAGGAACTATATCCTCCATAAAACATTCTATCGTCATCGGGACATCCACCTTAACCTTATCAATATATTTCAACTTATATTAATAAGGACAGTTCTCAAAACACAAAACTCTAGAATGCGAATAAATTACCACAATACTTAAATCGAAATCCAACTTATAAAATTATTTAACAACAATACAACTTATCCTTATCAATCACACCCTTCCCGAAAGGATTTCCAGATTTTCGAACGTTCTCAATCATTTCTTCGTTTGATTTCAAGCCTTTTCCTTTCAAAACCATCGCCTCTCGTGCTTTTCTAACAGCATCACAAACTTTTATCTCAAGAGGACAACTTTGTTCACATCCTTTGCACAAAGTACATTCAAATACAACTTTATCCATTACTTTATCTGAAAGAATAATTGCCTTTCCCCTGGCTGAAACTCGTTCTTCTTTCAATGTTTTAAAGACAGGACAAAGAGATTTGCACATTCCACATTTAATACAATGATCAAAAATCTCACTAGCTTCTTCCATTAGATTACTTGCTTCAATTCTATCTGCTTCACTTTGTTTTTCAGTTTTCATTATATCCTCCAAAACATTTAGTAACATCGTCCTTTTTTAAAACCATATATCTAAATTCTCCTGTACGCAAATCTCTTGAGTATCCTCTAGAAACAGAAGTTGTAATAACCTCTCTTCCTTGATCCTTAACTAACTTCATAGCTGGTAAAAAGTCGGCATCTCCAGAAACAAGAATACATGTATCACAAGAACTTTTAACAAGACATAGATCAATCATGTCAGAAGCAATCATAACATCAACTCCTTTTTCAACCCAAAGTTTTACTCCATTATTGACAACAGATTTTAATTTTCGAGTATTCACAACTATATTTTTTCTCCTTAATCCAGCTAAAAATACCATATGTTTATAATAATTTTCTTCTCCAAGCCCAATATGAGGAATAGAATTATAATATCTTACTTCTGACAACTCTAATCCAAAATTATCACAAACAATCTTAGATAATTTCCAAAAATCTAACCCTCTAGGTTTTTTCACTACAGATTTAACATTATGATACCAGTTATTCCCGTCGATAAACACTATAGCTTTCTTCTTTTTGCTATTTAAAATCATTTTAGAAAAGGTAAAGCCCGGCATTCCTTGCGTCATACCGGGTATGTAATAATTACACTAGTCCTCCAATATATTTAAATCTTTCCATTATAATTTCCCTACCCATTCTTTCTTAAATCGTTCAACAAAATCATAAACATAATCATAGCGACTTTTGGCAATCTCTCTAGCTTTTTGTGTATTAAAATTTTCAGGTCTAATTTTCAATATTTTATTATAAAAAGCATCAATAGTTGTTTTTGATGAAACCCCTGAATAATCTTTTCCTTTCCATATTTCAGAATTAATATCTGGATTATGTAATTGCTTACCCTTTTTTTCACCAGAAGCAAACATTCTCCCTATTGTAATTGCTCCTAATGCATCAAGTCTATCTGCATCTTGAATTATTAAAGCCTCTTTTGTATTTGGTGTAATCCCCTTACTATGCCTATGAACTTCAATTGAATAAGTAACAGAATTAATTTTATCCTCCGGAAAATCCATTTCTTTTAAAATATTCCTAGCTATTTTAGCACCTGCATCTGCATGACAATCAACTTCCCCTCTGTCTTGTTTGCCTCTTGCTATATCATGCAATAAAGCAGCTACTCGAACAACATCTATATCAACCTTCTCGCCTTCACTAATTTTAATTGCCATATCATGAACCCTTTTAGTGTGACTGAATTCATGACTTCCTACATCATCAAAGTATGGCAAAACTCTTTCTCTTAATCTTTCAAAAAATTCTTCATTCATATTACTTTTCCAACATTAAATTTATTCAGTGGATCAGTTCTCTTCTTAACATTTATTAAAATCTTTTTATCATTCATTTCTACAAAACCTTTTTTTAAGATTCCAATACCATGTTCTCCAGAAATTTGACCCCCAAGCCTTCTAACTAATTTCATCATCTCAGGAACATGTTTCTCTTGTTCATGATTAAAACACGGATGTAAAATACCAACGCCTATATGCCCAAAAGTAGGAATGCCCCTTTCTTCTAACCAGTTCATCAACTTTCCAAATTTATCTATCATAATTTTAGGATCTTCTATTCTGGTATATCCTTCATGAGCAATATGTGGATAAATACTATCTCGTAAAAACAGTAATCTTTCATATTCATAACCTTTTAATTCTCCATTCGGAGTTTCATATTCAATAATTAAATGATAATGTTCTCCAAGCTCTAACTTATTACTTATTTTTTTATCCAAAAATTCAATCATTGAAACAGCCGAATTCCTTTTCAATTCTCTAACAGTGGAAACGATTTCTTCTATATTATCAATTTTAAGTAAAGTAGCCGTCCTTTCTTTAATTGGAGATAATTTTAAACAAGCACGAACAATAACTCCAGTAATTCCCTCCATCCCAGAATAATCACTAAATTCAGTAATTCCTTTTTTTTCTAATCTTCCATTACTATCAATAACCTCAATCCATTTCACCCAGTTAGAAGTTTTTCCGTATTTTATTGCACGATTTCCGACAGCATCTGTAGCAATCATTCCACCAATTGTAGCAACTTCATGACTTGAAGGTTTCACAGGAAATTCTAAATTATATTTAAATAAATAATCTTGCAATTCATCTAAAATTACACCCGCTTCAACTTCTATTGTTCGCCTTTCTTTATTAAATTCAGAAATTTTATCCATTTTAGATGTATCTAAAATAACATCCATTCCATTTAGCGGAACACATCCGCCAGCAAGTCCAGTTCCAGCTCCACGAACAACAATTCTATTTGTTCCGGCAATAATTCTACGAATTTCGTTTACATTTGTAGGCAAAAGTACATCTAAAGCATCTCCTTTCAATTGAGAAGCATCAACTTCATATACTTTTTTTACAGCCTTATTCATTTTATCTCCTTTAATCTTTCCAGTACAAAACTAGAAAATTCTATACTTTTTTCTGTCGCTGATTTAAGATTAGCATAACACAATCCACATGGAGAAATAATTTTTTCCACCCTATCTTCAATATTCGTAACTCTTTTTTTTGCAGATTTTTTTGCGATTTCCGGAAAATTGACTCTCATCCCAGCACCAGCTCCACAACAAATTGCATTTTCTCTATTATTTTTCATTTCAATAATCTTACCACCCAATAATTCAATCACTTGTCGAGGTTCTTCATATATCCCACTATATCGTCCAAGATGGCACGGATCATGATAACTAACAATTTCTTTTTCTTCTCCTTTATATTGAATTCTCTTCTTTTTAATCGCGTTTAAAATTGTAATAGTTACATGCTCAACTTTTATATCCCACTCTCTCACCATTGTAGGATAAACATCTTTAAACATATGATAACATGAGGGACAATTAGTTACAATTTTTGAAATACCCTTTTTCTTAAAAATATCAAAATTTTTCTTTGCCAATTTTCGAGCATCCTTCTTATATCCAGCATTCAAAATAGGTAATCCACAACAAACTTCTTCATCTGATAACAAAATAAAATCAATTCCTAAACGATTAAAAATATTTTTATAATTTTCAAATTGTTCAGTCAAAACTCCCTTGGTCAAACATCCAGGATAATACAAAACTTTCTCTCCAAAACCTTTTACCCATTTTACAATTCCCATGATATATCACATAAAATCCAATATATAAAATTAATTATGTTAAAAAACCAGGATATAAACGCCTAATGCGACCAATATAATCCCGGATCCAATTTTCATCCAATTTCTTTTACTAGAAGTCCATTTTTGAAGAATACTAGGAGACATTCCTTTGTATATCATAAAAGTAAGAATAATCAGAGGCAAAACAAAAATTAAATTGTAAAGCAATAGGTATGGAATTGCAAACGTCTTATTAATTGACATCATTGTTAAAATCCCTAAGTAGATTCCTCCAGTACAAGGTAATTCAAAAAGAGAAACCAATATACCAAGTAAAATCATTGCAGGAATTGTTCCCTTTTGAGTTATTTTTTCAATCAAAGGTTTTATTTTGGGAGAAATTTGTAATGTTGGACCAATTTTAGGCAAAAATACGTCTTTAAATTGCCACAACCCAAAAGATAAAACTAATACTCCAGATGCAATATAAACAACATGAGTTATAGAAGTGAAAGATTGTATAACCTTAAAAATTCCTAAACCGGATAAAAAATAAACAATAAATACAACAAGCGTATAAGTTAGTCCCGCCCTTAAAGCCCGTTTGGAAGAACCCATTTTTAAAAGACTCAACATAAGGAAAATTAGAACACCAAATGCACACGGGTTAACAGAATCAATAAGTGCAGCAACGATTAAGCTACCCAAAGTTATTTTCCCAGCATTAACATCTATTGGAGAAAGTCCTCCATTTTCCTCATCACTTATTTCACAAGTTATTATACTCGTCTCCAACTTTTCAATAATTGGAGTATCTCCCATAAGATAAGAATCTCCCACACCATCAGAATTACAATCAATAACAACTGCAGGAACTCCACGACTATATTGTGAAACTCCAAAATTATTAAAAAAATCTACATACAAATCTCTCGCTTCTTGACTCTCAGTTACATCAAACTTTTCTAAATTAATTTCTTCAAGATTAGAAACCTTTTCCAAAATTCCAGATCCAAGAACATTAGCACAATGAGGACACCCATCTCTACCAAAATAATAAACATCGGTCTGAGCTGAAACACTAACAACTAACATTAAAATCAACAACCCAAAAAATAAATAATTTATCCTTCTCATACTAGCTCCTCCCTTAATTCTTTATTTAATATAATATCATTTTTCCTACCTTTTTTCTTTATAGAAATAATTTTTTTATCAACCAATTTTTTTACAATACGACTGGCTTTAGCTTTTCCATATTTATTAGAAATAATGTTCTGAGATAAAATTCCATCTGATTTAATAGCTAGTTGTAAAACTTCTTGTTCCTCTTTATCTAATATTGAAAAGAATAATTTAATATTTCTATCAATAATTTTCTTTTTTACATCAAGTCTTAAAGAAAATAAATAGTATAATAAAGACATTACAAAGACAACTGCTAATACAATGAATAAAATGATAAAATTTTGAGAAACCATATTTGGACAACCACAACTCTTAATTTCAAATTTTTCTCCAAGAAGTAAACTTAAAGAAATAATTAAGAGAACAAAAGCTAAACAACCAATAGCTAAAATATAATCTCTTTTTTTCATAGAAGCTAGTTCAAAAGATACTTTATAAATATTTCTAATAGTTACAAAAAAGTGAAACTATAAATAATAATTTTAAAAATAGTTGCAAAAAAGTGAAACTATATTAATTTATAATTTAATTTTATTAATCTTTCCAGCTTCTTCTCTAAAATTAATACCTTTCTCTTCTAAAGCGGAAATCATATTTCCACCAACTTTTCCAGCGACAACGGAATTAACCTTTTTCTCAGCTAACATATAGGCCACAGAAAAACCAGCTCCACCTGAGCCAGATGCGAAAGGGTTTTTTATTGTTTCTACAAGTTTTTTGTTTTCAAAGATAAGATAATAAGGTGCTCTTCCACCCTTCTGACTTATTTCCGAATTTTCTTCTTTTCCTTCAGATGCTATTGCTATTTTCATTTTTTAACCTCCTTTGCATTTAAATTTAAAACGTCCCATAACATAAATATTTTTAATAAATTAATTTTGTTCATTTTTTCTTGTTTCCAAATATTTTTTTTAAGAAAGTTTCTTTAATTCCTAATAATATCTCAATTTTGTTTCTTAATCCAATTTCGCTAGGTACACCTATAATCCGATTTATTTCAATTCCTTTATCGTTTAAAAAAATCAATGTAGGAACACTCATAACCATATATTTTTCAGATAACTCGCTACCTCTTTGGCTTCTTGTTCTAACCTTTTCATAAGTTAATCCATATTCAGAATATTCTGGACAAACAATTCTTACGACCTGTTCGGCTTTTGGACAATGGGCACAAGTTGATGATACAAAAACTAATAATTCCATATTATTCTTTTTTATCTCCTATTTTTTTAAATTTTTCTTCCATTATTTTATTTAATAAAACACCTTGAACTACTGAGGCAAAAATCATTACCAATAATAAAACAAAAATATATTGCCAACTAAAGTAGATTATCATCAGAGGTATCAAAGGAATTTTTATTGCACGATTATATAAAAAACAAGCAATCAGCCCATAATTTAATCCTTTATTTTTCAAGTCTGCTAATAACGGATACCACATATAAATAGGGCCAGAAGATAAAATTCCACCTATAATCACAAAGAACCATTTTTTCAAACCTTTATTTTTTAAGTGTTTAATAATAAACTTTGGAGTTATAAAATAATTAGACAAAGTCATTAATGCAAAGACCAAAATAAAAATTGGAATTACTTTTAATATAATCTGATTAAAAAAAACTAGACTTGCTAAATAAATTTTTGTACTAATTATTGATATTATTATATAACCTAAAATTACAATTAATAAAAAATACCAAGATCCTGGAAGTTGTTTTAATTTTTCTTTAAATTTCATAACATCACCCCTAAAATTAACACGGTTATAATCGCAACCACAATCGCTAAAATAAATGCAGTAACATTTCTCAATAGAGCAAACTTTTTACCTAATATTGCTGATTCTGCAGGAATCTGGATAATTCCTACTGTGACCCACGCAACCAAAAAAGCAGTTACTGCAGTTAATCCTACTCCCTGGTTCAACATTTCTCCACCAAATATATAACTTGTTATAGGGTTTCCTGCTGAAATACTCCCAATTAAACTCCCAATAAAAGAATTCAAAATATAATTATTCCTAAAAACTGAGGCATAAAATGATTTTGGAACTATAGCAGAAATAAAACTTATTAGTAGAATTGTTCCAAGGATCATTGGAAACGCCATCCATAAACCTTTCGCAGCCTTCAAAGCAGATTGTTTTATTGAATTATTTTTTATTTTCAAATTCATACCCCGTAATTTTATCATCATAAATTATTAGCTTAGAGTTAAAGTTTTCAATTTTTTTTATTATTTTCCATGACTCAATAGAATTTTCAATAGTGGGAAAACCATCACACTCTTCATTAAGAAAACTATTAAAAATTTTTTTGTATTCATCCCCACTTTTGAGCTCAGTCTTTTCTCCATCTATTTCAATCCAGGATTCTTTCTCGAAAAACTTTTTACCTGTAAAAAAAATGAACTCTTTTTCTTTATTTTCAAGTTCTAAATATATCGCTGTTTCAGTTTCAGAATCTTTACCCAATTTACCTCTATAACTTTTATATTGTCCCCTTACTAATTTTTTGACTCTAGTATCACTTAAATCTTGAGGACTAATAAATCTAAAAATAATATTTAGAAAATGTCCCTGAATCATGTCTTTTAATGCACCGACATCATCATAATATCCAATTCTATTTTCTAGCCCTAATTTTTCCACTGATACAATTTTAATTTCTTTAAAATTCTTAAAGTTTAATTTTTCTATTCCATTTTTAAATAAATAATGATCAGATAAAAAAACATTATCTTTAAGATTATTTTCTTTTATCACTTTTTGAAGTTTTATTGCAGACTCCAAATCTTCACCAAAGGGTTTTTCAATTAAAATTTTCAATTTAAATTTTTTATTTATTTGAGATAATTCTTTAATAATTTTTAGAAGAAACTTTGGAGGCATCGCAATATAAATAAAATTCACTTTATCTTTATCAAATAAAGTAGAACAAGAAGTACATAAATTCTCTTTCTCAAAATCAATTTTAAGATAATGTATTTTTTCTTCAAACTCAACGAGACATCTTTTTTCACAAGTAGAATTGATATATTCGTTAGAAGTAATATCTTTTCTACCAAGTGCGTAAATTTCAAGATTTTGTCTCAATTCTTGCAGACTCAACAAAACTTTTCTCTTAATTAAATCACCAGTTGAACCAAATATAAATAATTTCATTTAATGCCCACATCCCCCATTTAAATCTTTAAGATTTTTTATATTTTCGATAACTTCTGATAGGATTTTATAATTACCCGTTTTTAATTCTACTTTTTCTTCATTAAATAAATTAATTGCTCTTTGTCCTGCACCTAATGTAAAAACAACGTTTGGATTAAATTTCATTATCTGATCAACAGGAGTTAAATTTTGATTTAAATGATCTATCTTATTTTCAATAAATTCTAAATTATTTGTTTCTGTTTCATAAATCGCAAAATAAGGACAATGCCCAAAATGTTCACTTAATTTAGAATTTATTCCATTATTTTCATTTATTGCAATTAGTATCTTCATTTTTCTATTTTAATAGCTTTTCCATTTATTATAGAGTCTGCAACTTTTTTTCTTCCACCTTTCAATATTCTTGAAAGTGTTGGCTGCGAGATTTGCATTTGTTTCGCAGCCTGTTCTTGCGGGATTTCTTTAAAATCAATTAATCTTATTGCTTCAAACTCTGAAATGTTTAATATAGATTCCTCTAAATCAATCATTCGTATCCCCGCTGGTTTGAAGTAAGAAGAACAAGGACTACCTCTAATTCTTCTTTGTTTGTGTGGTCTAGGCATTTTAGTCCTGTCTTGCTCTTCGTCCACGACCGGCGCCTCTACCTAAGCCCCGTCCAAATCCTCTTCCGAATTCTTCGCCAGTAGGTTCTGCACCTTCGCAGTCGCCCATCTGTCTTCCGGTTTTAGGTCCTTTTCTTTCTGGTCCTGTTTTGTCTCTATTTGGCATTGTATTTTGTCTCCATTTTAGTTATGAATATGTATTCATTAGGGTATTTAAATGTTTCGTTTTGAATATACATTCATAACTTAACTAAATATCTACCATAGTTTTAACAAAAACTAATTATAACAAGCCTTAACGAACTCATCAAACATCGGAGCTGGTCTCATTGGATAACTCTTAAATTCAGGATGAGATTGCGTTGCGTGAAAAAACTTCAAATTGGGCAACTCAATAAACTCAGCCAATTTCCCATTAGGACTCTTCCCAGAAATAACCAAACCATTCTCTTCTAAAACCTTATGATACTCGGAATTTACTTCATAGCGATGTCTATGTCTTTCGGTAACTTCACAACACCCATAAATTTTCTCAATTCCAGAACCACTATTTAACAAAGCAGGATAGCTACCGAGTCTCATAGTTCCGCCTTTATTTTCAATATCAATCTGCTCAGGTAAAATATCAATCACTTTATGAGTAACATTTGGATTAATCTCAGTTGAATTAGCATCAAGGCCACAAACATTCCGAGCAAACTCAACAACAGCTAACTGCATTCCATAACAAAGTCCCAAATATGGAACATTATTCTCACGAGCAAATTGAATTGCTTTGATTTTCCCTTCAACTCCACTATTACCAAAACCACCCGGAACAAGTATTCCATTAAACTTAGATAAATCAACTTCCCCTATCTCAATTTTTTTCGAATCAACCCAATGAATATTCACTTTAATATTATTCTTCGCTCCAGCATGCTTTAACGCAGCAGCAACAGAAAGATAAGAATCTGTCAACTGAAAATCCCCAATATCTAAATATTTTCCTACAAGAGCAATTTCCACCTTCTTTGCAGGATTTTTAGTTCGCTCAATCATCTCTGCCCAAGCACTCCAATTTGGTTCCTTTTTCTTCTCGAGTTTCAATCTTTTCAAAATCTTCTCACCTAATTTATCCTTCTCAAAATTCAAAGGCACTTCATAAATATTATCAATATCTGGTGCAGAAATAACATGTCCAGCAGGAATATTTGCATACTTCTCAATTTTCATTTTCCTAGGATCATCTAAAGGTGCAATTCCACGACAAAGAACAAAATCAGGCTGAATCCCATTTTCACGAAGTTGCTTAATTGCAAGTTGAGTTGGCTTAGATTTCATTTCACCCAAATGCCCAGGAACCGGCATATAAGAAACCATAATATGACAAACATTATCACGCCCTAAATCCAATTCCATCCCTTTAGCTGCAAACAAAAACGGAATATTCTCATAATCTCCAACAGTCCCACCAACCTCAATTAAAACAATATCATGCCCATTTGCAACATCAGCAATTCTCCTTTTAACTTCATTAGTAATATGTGGAATAAACATAACCTGTTCACCCAAGAAATCTCCACGACGCTCTTTTTCAATCACAGTTTTATAAACCAATCCAGTCGTCATATTATTTTTCTTCCTCATCGGAATTTCCAAAAACCGCTCATAATTTCCCAAATCTTGATCAATCTCTCCGCCGTCTTCAGTAACCCAAACCTCACCATGTTCTGTAGGTCTCATTGTCCCAGCGTCACAATTAATATAAGGATCAATCTTAATCGCAGTAACAGAATAACCATATTCTTTTAGAATTCGCCCAATCGATGCAGTCGCAACTCCTTTACCAACTCCTGAAATTACACCACCTGAAACAAAAATATATTTTGTCATATTTAAAAAAACCAACAATCCATTATAAATATTTATATCATGAAAAACATGAAAAAGTTTTATAAACCATGATACCTTTCAAAATCTATACCCATCTTCTATTTACTTCCACGGGGCATGTCCAAATTGAACAACTAAATCTGCAGAACTATCTGGTAAATCACAAGCACCAAAACAATCTCCAAGCCAAATACTAATCTTCACATCTGTTTTTTCTTCTAAATAATCCACTAAAACAGGACCCCATGGCTTTAATCCATCAGGCAATTGCAATAAAACAGTTTCAACCTTGGAAATTTTAATCTCCGATACAATTCTATCTAATTCCAATTCGTACTTTTCTTCCAATGCTTCAATTTTGTAATCCATAAAAATAACTACTAATTGGCACTTTTATATCTTATTATCTCTTTGCAAGAACAGTATCAAGTAGGGTTGTTCTCTCTCTCACAAATGGTTCTGCGATTTCCTCATTATATTTTATAACAGCCATATTATAGGACTCTAACAAATTAGCTATATATTTAGTACCAAACTCAATTTCTTTTTGAGAAAATCCTCCTATATCAGTTGTATCTTTATCAAATCCATTCTGACTGTGTACATAATGAACCCCTAAAATCTCTCCTCTTGCCTTCCAATTATTTCTCCATAAAATAATATCAGTATTATTTATAAGATTAGGAGAAGAATTTGATACCCCAATAATCCTTCTTACCCATTCATCTCCAGCTCCAGCTCCAAGGTAAGTAATTTTACCAAAAGAATATTTTTTTGCGTCCATAATTAATAACCTCCCCTCAAACTTTAAAAACAAATCTATGCTTCAATATATATGAATAAAATACGGCAACCAATATGCACAGTATGTGGACACGTAGACCATGGAAAGACGTCAATATTAGACAAAATTAGGGAAACCTCTATTCAAGAAGGTGAAGCAGGTGGAATAACACAAAAAATTTCTTTTACAACTTTACCTAAAGAGAATATACAATCTCGAGCTGGACCCGTTCTAGAGAAATTTAAAATTCCTCTAGAAATTCCAGGATTGCTTTTTATTGATACACCAGGCCACGCAGCTTTTACAAATTTAAGGAAAAGAGGAGGCTCTTTGGCAGACATCGCGATATTAGTTATTAGTATCAATGATGGAATTCAGCCACAAACAGCAGAAGTTTTACAGATTTTAAAAGCAAACAAGACCCCATTTATAATTGCCCTGAATAAAATAGATAATATTTCAGGGTGGCAAACATCAGAATCATTACTATCTTTGGAATCAATTGAAAATCAAGCCACAAATGTTAAACAAAACTTTGAAGAAAAATTTTATACAATTATTGGATCACTACACTCTCACGGAATAACTGCAGATATGTATTCAAAGATTTCAGACTTTACTCAAAGTGTAGCAATCGTTCCGTGTTCAGCGCAAACAGGTGAAGGTATAAACGAAATTTTAGCAATGCTAATCGCTTTATCCCAAAAGTTTCTAAAAGACCAAATCCAAGTTAGAGAATTAGGAAAAGGAGTTGCTTTAGAAGTTAAAAAAGACAAAACAACAAATTATCTTGAGTGTATTCTTTATGATGGGAAATTAACAGACAAAGACGAAATTGCAGTTGCATCTTTTGGAGAACCAATAGTAACGAAAATTAGAAATATCCAAGAAGTTCAACCATTGAATAAAACTTTCAAAACAAAATCAAAAGTTGAGGCAGCGACGGGAATACGATTACAAATAACATCCAAAGAAGAAATTTTACCAGGTATGCCCTTTCAAGTAATTAGTAAAGAGAATACTATCGAAAAAATTACAGAAGAATTTGCCGAAGAAATTTCAGAAGAAATTCAAACAGATGGTTTTGGGATTGTTGCAAAAGCAGATTCTTTAGGTTCTCTTGAAGCATTATTAGTACTTCTAGGACAAAAACAAATCCCAATAATAAAAGCAGGCATAGGACCAATTTCAAAAAAAGATGTATACCTAACAAATACTCTCCCAGAAGAAGACAGGGCAATTCTTGGTTTTAATGTTGAGTTAGCGGAAGAATTTGAAGTTGATGAATTAAAAAATATAAAAGTTTTAACAAATCCAGTTGTTTATAGATTGATTGAAGATTTAGAAGAATGGAAGGCTCAAAAAATTAAGGATATTGAAAGAAAGAAATTGGATGAATTACCAACAATATCTAAAATAACAATTCTAGATTTTGTTTTTAGAAATTCAAACCCCGCCGTATTTGGTGTTAAAGTAAATGGGGGGAAGCTTAAAAACAAAGAGAGATTTATCAATAAAAATGATGAAAAAATTGGACAGATTAAAGAAGTTCAAGAAGACAAGAAAAACGTTCAAGAAGTAACCGCCGGCAAAGAAGTTGCAATCTCAATGCCAGGAATAAATTTTGAACGGCAACTAAAAGTCGGAGAACCACTCTACACAAATCTCTCCGAAACTCAATTCAGAAAATTCAAAGAACACAAAAATCTCCTATCTTCCGAAGAAAAATCAATTCTACAAGAAATAGCCGCTGTCAAAAGAAGATTAGTTCCAACATGGGGAATTTAAAATTTTAAAAATAGGGATCGAACTCCCGACCTAAGCCGAGAGCCTGATAAAATAACTGATTAAAATCGATTTATTAAGTTATTGGTTAAGAAATTATGGATATATTAAATCATCTTCAGTATCTAATTCTTTATCAACACCAGCTGTTCTAAGTTCATAAGAATTATTATCACCAGAAAGAGTATACTGAACTGGATTCATAAAATGATCAAATGAATAATAAGTATAATCCCTTCCTAATTCTTTTAAATTATTAGGATATTGTCCATTATCTGTCTTATATAATTCTACTGCTCCAGCAGTGGTTTGTAATACTTGCATACTTACTTGAATTCTAGATTCAGTCATTGGACCCCCTTCAGTTGGATTAAGTAATACGTAAAAAAGAGAACCATACACTAAAAATGTAAATAATACCCCTAATACTCCTAGAATTATTCCTGCTATAGCCATCTTTTTTCCTTCAAGCCCCTTATCTTTAATTTGTCCTAAAGCAACAATTCCGAGTACTGTGGCAACTATCCCCAAAAGAATACCAATCAGTGGAAAAAATGAAATTATACCCAAAACTAGACTCGCAATAGCTAACCCAGATTTCATCCCTTTTTCCATATTAAAATATACACACTATTATTTATAAAACTTTCCAATTCAAGCAACTCAGATATCAAAAAAATAGTTAAATCAGTATCGATAAAGCTTCAAAAAAAACTCAGTTAACAACAGTAGATGGAATATATTTTAGCTGGAAAGTTAAGAATTTGAAAGCTCCCGCTATCTTAAAAAAATAAAAAAAAATAAAAAAATAAAAAAATAAAATTAAGCGAATGTTTGTTTTACGTTATTGTTAAATAAAAGGTATCCACCTATAGCAAGTTGTATAGCAAGTCCAAGAATATTGCTTATGATATTTCCTCGTATCATAGAAATCACTAAACTTAAAATTCCTAGAGCAGAAGAGATTATTGCAACAATTCTAGCCCAAGATTTTGCTTTCCGTAAGCCTCTTGCAACAAAGAATCCAAGAACACTTAAACCAATTACAACAACTCCAAAAACAGCAAACATGCCAGCACCAAGTGCTCCAAATAGAGAAATTTGACTTATAAGAAGACCTATCATTCCTGTACCAGCAATTAAAGCTAAACCAGCAATAACTCCAAGAGCTGCATAAATATAATACAGAACACTAATAACTTTTACTCCCGTTGGAATATTCACTTTTGTAGGAACACTTACTCCTGTTGGAGTATTTACTTTTGTAGGAACAGATTGTTCATCATTCATTTTTTTATACCCCCTTTCACTTTCATTCTTTTTTAGTTAAATACAAATAATTAAAGAAGAACAGATATAAAAACGTTTGTAAAATTTTGTAAATAAAGTAAAATAAATTCCCTTACTAAAACTCAATTAATTTTATTTTATTTTTAAAAATTAACCATTTTTGGCTTTTGGCTTTTGGCATGTTTACGTAATTTTCTTTCAACCTCACCTATTTTTCCCTTTTGCCTTAAATTCTCTATTTGTTTAAATTGTATATTAGTTTCATGAGGTTTGCATCCTGGAGGACACATAATACAACTTCTCGAATTAACATAATCTAGAACTTTATCCCTATTTCCAGATTGCCAAATTTCACTAAAACTATTTTTTGTTAAATCTCCCAATTCATATTTCGGATTTAAATGTCTGTCACAACAATTATATAATTTTCCACTTGGACCAACCTCAGCATATAATCCTGTCCCCCGGCATTCACTATAGTTTCTCGTATTCTCTTTTAATGCATCATACCTACATTTTACATTAATCACATTAACATCAGTATTTCTCAGAATTCCTTTTACTCCAACTTCAACATTTTCATAAGCCTCATCCAAAAGATCTTTCGTTAATTGATTATCGGTATAATTATCAAAGCAAGGTCTGTACATAACAAAATCAATTCCTCCTCCAGTTTTATCAACAATTTCTCTAATTCTTTTACCAGTTTCAACCAGGTCACCTTTATTGACCTCATTCATTATAACACCGACTCCAACTTTTGTTTCTTCTTTATTTAATGAGCCACGTGCAAGTGTTTCTATGGTTCTTAAAGTTCGACTTAATGCTCCTTTAGCTAAAGGGTGATGAAAAAGATCATAGACCTCATCAGTTCCACAATTTAAACTAACTCGAACCAGTTTTGGAGAAGCTTCTAAAGTTTTGTATATTCTTTCTTCAGATACAGCATTTCCGTTTGTATAAATCACACTATCACAATTTCTTTTTGTAACATGCGCGACTAAGTCCTCTAATCCCTTAAATAAAAATGGTTCTCCTCCTCCCGTAAAAATTATTCCCTTTACTCCTTCATCAATTATTTTATCGAGTATTTCTTTCGCAAAATCAACACTTTGCATATGTGATTCTGGATCCGTAAAATCATTTCTTTCCCAAACTCCTGTTAATTTTTTTATTAGCTCATAAGAACAAGACGGACATCTATTCGAACAATTTGTAGTAGGTACAAATTCGGCACAATAAGGTTTTATATTTATATAATCTCCTTCAAGCACCTTTTCAACAATATCATCATGAAAAACCCAATTAGTTGGTGATAAGAAATCAAGTTTTTCTTGTCCCTTGTTTTTAATTTCAGTATCCATATAGTATTAAACATCGTAGAGGATTTAACCATTGTCAATATATTTCTTACTAAAAATATAATAGATAATGAAAATATAATGGATAATGAAGAATATTGGACTATCCATTCATTGTGGATATATTTGAATATATATTCACTAGTGTATATATTGGTAAAGCTTTAAATATATTTATAACATATAAATATAAGGATTGGTTAAAATGAAAAGAAAAATAATCAAACAAGGACACAATACATTAACAATTACATTACCTAGTAAATGGGCAAAAAATTTTAATCTTAAATCCGGAGATGAAATTGATTTAAGTGAAAGGGAAAGTGGATTGGTATTGTCAACAGAGCGAGGCAATCAAGATTTTAAAACTGAGATAGATATAGCCGGTTTAGACATACCTTCTATATGGAAATATTTTATGGCTGTTTATAGGGAAGGATATAACGAAGTTAAAGTTAAATTTGATACAAAAGAAACATACGGTAATCCGTACAAATTCGCAACAGCACATAAGTTCGATACTAAATATAGTAAAAAAGTTATGGGATATTCTCCCGTTGAAACAATTCAGGAAATAACTAATAGATTCATCGGTTTCGAAATTATGGAACATCATGCAGATTATTGCATCATTAAAGCAATGTCAGAACCCACTAGTAAAGAATTTGATACATCATTAAGAAGAGTTTTTCTTTTGATTCAGCAAATGGCTGAAGATAGTGTAGAAGCTTTGAAAACAAAAAAAGTAGATATATTAAAACATATACATGATGTTGATATTAACGTAGATAAGTTCCATGATTATTGTTTAAGAGTTCTAAATAAAACTGGTTTTAAGGGATTTAAAACTCATCTAATGTTTTCTAGTCTTTATATTTTAGAATTATTGGCAGACGAGTTCAAAAGCATAGGGAATCATATCTATAAGGATGTTGCAGATATAGAATTAAACAGTATACTTCCAATGGGAGAATTGGTCCTAGAGCAATTTGGAATGTACTTTGATTTATTTTACAAATTTAACAAAAGTAAAGTTGTTGAAATTTCTAATAAAGATTTTGAGATTCATTCCTATTTACCTGAGTTCTATAAAAAAAGTCATAAGAAAAAACCTAGCCTAAGTGACGACGAATTAGAAATTTTTACCCATTTTAGAAGAATTAGTAAGTACATTAATTCCTTACTTGAATTAAGAATTGAAATGGAATTCTAAAACTCTATCTTTTATTTAGAGACAAAATCACTTTTCTACAAATTCAGAGAAATAGTTTTTGTAAATATCCTCTAGTGAAAATTCTGAATCTTCGATTATCCATTCTTTTTTTATGTGTTTCGAATCTAGCACTTCTATTTGTAGATGATCTTTACATTCTGCCCCAGTTTTTTTACGGTCAAAATAAGTTCTATCATGTGGAAGATTTCTTTCTTTCCTTCTTCCCGAAATAACCTCTGGTTTTGGTTTGAGAATTCTAATAAGTATTTCTGTTCCGAGTTTTAATAATTCTTTTTTATAGAAAAGCAATGGTTTTGGAGGATCTTCATAAACGAGAAATTCTAACGCTATATTATTATTTTTTGAAAATTCATTTTTAATATCCCTGAGAACTCTCTGCCAAATGATTTTTTGTTCTTCGTGAGTTCGGTATTCTCCAGTGGGTCGTCCTTTTTTAATTTCTCCCCAATATTCATCTTCTGAAATATGAGTCCAGTTCTTATTCTCACCGATTCTTTTTGCAGTACTAGTTTTTCCACTTCCTGCGGGACCAAAAATTAAAATTGCTTTAGGTTTCATTTCAAATAGATAATTACTATTATATATAAAACCTTAGAAAAGTATATTTAAGAAAGAAAATTAGAGCTTGATAGCAAGCTTTAGCCAATTAAAGAAAGGATGTGAAAAAAATTTATTATAGGTTTTTGTAAGCATTCTAGAGTCTTCATGCGTTTCTTTCTTTGCCAAATCAAAGGCATATTTCTTATTTATTTTCCCCCATGCTTTTGCCATTTCATTTTTGTTTTTTGGAGCTGAAACACTTTTTTTATCATACGTTCTATAAAATGCATGATTAAGAGTTAACCAAAGTGATATTATTCTGGCACCTAAAAAATTTTCAGGCTCAGAACCAATAATTGAAGGAATTAAAAGTTTTGGTAAAACAATATCCCAGTTATCAACATTATTTATTACAAAAGCCATATTCCATGTTATATACAGACTTACCCAATCTTGACTAAACTCAATCACTGGAAACAAATTTTCTTTAGTTATAATTGCTTTATAAAATGATGAATCTATATTATTAGGTAATGCCTTTTTCTTTTTGAATAATGTAAGAGGAGGGTTTTTTTTGATATCTTCACTTAACTCATGAGCACAAATAGCATTAGATTTCATACCATTTTTATATTCTGTAATTCCTGCCTCATAGATATTGATTCTGATTAATTTATTTGCATGTTCAAGATCATTTTTTTTTATAGGTAACAATAGTCTATACTCTAAATAATTGATTTTTTTCTCTTTTAGCAACTGTTTTGCCCTTTTTTTATTTAAATGAGATTTAGAAAACCCTCTTTGAGTTCTAAAATATATCATTGCGGGGTCAACAGATAATGCTTTGGTTGCAACAAATAGTTTATGTGTAATCCTAAAAACATGGATAAGTGTGCTTATTTTGTGCCGAGGATTAATACCCCTTTGTTTTTCTTTGCTCTTGTAATGGTCTTGAGCTTCAATAAAAAAATCGTGGCTATTACACATCGTAGCAGTTAAAGCCTCTAAGATATAAGTAACATGAAGTGATTTTATTATTTGTGGAGACGGCTGAAGCCATTTTTTATCGATAGCATATTCTAAAAATTCAACGATAGCAGGATGATTTAAGACAATATTTTTCTTTATGCAATCAATCATAGGTTTCAAATCTTGAGGTTTAGTAGAAGAATCATTAAAGAATTTTTGAATTATTTTATTCTTGGTTTCAAAATCGTCTAATTCAAATTCCCGTATAATTTCTTTTATTACTTTAGGATTTGTTTTATTAGTTTTTCCCAATCCAAATTCAAGAAGAGATTTTTCTACTACTTCTTCTGCTTGAATTCTATCTATCTTTTTTTTCATCTGTAAAATACGAATCAACTTACTAGTTTATAATTTTTGCTCTATCCCTCTACTCAGAACATATTTGTTCGATTCTCTGACCAGAATTCCTAAAAACATCACAACATCATCAATAAATAGAAGTCCCCTCACCCAGAACTGAATAGAAGTGTTCATTTAGGAGTAGAATTAATCTAAATATCCTATGATTTCCCCAAGGGTTTCTTCAGGAGATTTGCCTTCTGTATCTATCTCTGTCCCATAGCTGAATGATGTTGATTTCTTATAGACTACAAATGCAGCACCTTTTCCATGTGTTTTGCTTCTTTCAGCATCTCTTTTAATACAAGTCTCAACTGGAGCTTTTAATGTAAAAATATTGTGTTTATAATCTAACCTTGAAACTAAATCCTCAATTGCAGATTTCCAGTAAAAATTTCCATCAAAAATAATTGGTGTTCCCGCGTCCAACAACTTTTTTGCCTTATCAGCAATTATTTCATTTGCTTTGAAAAAACTTTTTTGAGAGATATATCCTTCTTCCTTATCTTTGGTTAGGTAATGATCATCAAGAACACGATCTACAGAAAAGTGTTCAGCGTTAAGTTCTTTTGCTAATGCTTTTGAAATTGTTGACTTTCCACATCCTAAAGGACCACGAATTATAATATAATAAGACATAGTCAAAATAGTAATAATGAGATTATAAATTTAATTATATAAAAAGTCATCTCTCCCAGAACACACTTGTTAGATTCCTCTATGAAATCAATAAAAATAATCACAGAATATCAGCAAACAGCGTCGATAAAAATAGAAGAAGTCCCCTCACCCAGAATCGAACTGGGCCACAGCGGGCTACAACCGCCTGCTCTACCAATGAGCTATGAAGGGATAATTTAACCTAACAATTTTAACTTATAAAGTTTTAGATAAAGACTACTTATTATAAAGAAACTAAAAATATTTATTTAGAAGCAAGTTTCTTATTTGAATATTCAATCATATCTTTATGGTAAAAAGAAAGTTTATCTGCAAGTCGCATTATTTTTCCATATGGCGTAGTTGGTTTTTGACTTGTTCTATGATTTAAAATACAGTCTGATATTTCATCTTTTATTGAGTTATACTCAGAATATTTTTGCAAAAACGTATCTAGATAAGTTAAACCTATTTCATGATGTCTCTCCTCATTGTCTTTTCTTCCAATATCATGAATCCATCCAGCAATATCAAAAATTACTGTATTTAATTTTAAATTAATGCTCGCATTTTTACATATATCTATCACACAAGCAGAATGAATCTTTATTTCCTCATTGCCCCACTGCTCCTCATAAAATTGCTTTGCATTTAGATATGCCTCAGTCATAACCATAATATATTTATATTATCAAACTATAAAAATCTTTAGAAATCCTACTTTAAATTTATCCTACCACGCTGCCAATCATCAATCACTTTAATCGAAATCCTATTCTCATCAACTTCTCCACCTTTGACCAAAAAACCTTTCTTCCTTCCTATATCTTCAAACAATTCATACGCATCATTTCCAACAGCTCCATACATTTCCTTCAAAATATTTTTATTTTTCTTATCTAAAAATTCAATTATTCTAATAGCAACTTTCTCAGGGTTCCTAATCTTATGAGGGTCTTTCGCAGCTGTAAGCCCAATCTGAACCTTTTTATCCCCAAACGGAATAATACCAGGAGAATCCATAATTCGCAATTTACCAACACGAACCCACAGTGTCTTTTTCGTAGTTCCAGCAACCGAAGAAACTTTAGCTTTAGCGCTAGCAGAAAACAAATTAATCAAAGTAGATTTTCCAATATTAGGATAACCAACCAATCCAATACGCAAACTATTTCTATCCCAATGCTCCGCCATATTCTCCAACACAGCTCTCAAATCTTTAACACCAGTTTTCTTCGTAGCCGAAATAAAAAACGCATTCGGATATTCTTTCTTTAATTTATTAGTATCTTTCTGCCCAATCAAATCTGCCTTATTAAAAACAATAATTAACCGCTTGTCTCTCATGGCTTCAACTTTACTAATAATCTCAGAATTCCGACTAATCTCCGGCATTCGCGCATCAACTAACAACAAAACAACATCCGAGTTCCTAAGAACATTCAAAACTATCGGCCAAAATCCCATATATCTAATAAAACTTCTAATCTTATAAAGATATCCAAAAAAAAACTAAATCCCTTTAAAAAATAAAAGGGGAAATAATAACAATATTTTTAACTGTATAATTGTTTCTTAAAAATTATGAATAAAAAAATATTGTACATCGGAGGAGGTTTCGATATTTTACATGAAAATCATAAAGAATTCATAATAAAAGGTATTAATTTATTTAAAGAAAAATATGGTAATCTACAAAAGATAATTATTGGTTTGAAACCTGATGTAAATTTAAATAAAATGAAAGGAAATTACAGACCTTTGTTTTCATATAATTGGAGGAAAAAAGATATTTCTTGTTTTTTAAAGAAATTAAAAATCAAACATCAAATTATTAAATCTGGAACCTTCTTTCATACATTTAAAAATAGAAATGATATTGTCATTGGAATTAGCTCTGATTACATTCCAAAAATAAGACAAATGGAAAATTTTGGAATTACAGTAATTTCCATTAAACCAATAAATGAGTTACACACTTCCACATTCGAAAAAAGATTATTTGAAGCACAAAAAAAATCAAATTGCAATATTAGAAAAGTCGGAGCATTATTAATTAGACAAGGAAAAATGGTTGCCGAAGGATATTCAGGATATGGAAACTGTAATTGTTGTTCAAAATATCTTGCATATAAAAAAGGAGGAGGAATCCTATCAAAAACTGTTAAATGCGACTATCCTCATGCCGAAGCTATGGTTTTAAAAAAAGCGAAAGAAGGAGACGATATTTTAATTACCGATTCACCATGTCAAAAATGTGCAGAATTAATTGTTAATAAAAAAATTAGAAGAGTTGTATATATTAAGGAGTATTATGACATCAATCCAATCGTATACTTAAAAAACAATGGAATAAAAGTGAAAAAAAGTGGCATCTAATTTAAATTGTTCCAAAAAAACCAAATCCCTTAAAAAAATAAAAGGGAAAATAAAAATTATCTTATTTCGTAAGTTACCGAAATTCTACCTTGAACTTCTCGCTCTCCGATTTGGATTGAAGTGGTTTGTTCTATATCTCTAGTCGATGCTTCCATCATTCCAGATGCTAACCAAGGTTGGTATCCAAAACTAGATTCACTAACAGAAACTAATTTACCAAGTCGCCCATCAACGCCACTAACCATAGCTTTAGCTTTTAATTTCGCATCCGCTCCAGCTAATTTCAATGCTTCAGCTTTGTATTCACTTTCCAATTCCGGGCTTAAACTAAATCTTACGCTTCTAAGTAAAGCTCCAGCATCAACACCAGCATCAATAAGTAAACCTATTTCCTCGTATTCATCAGAACCAAACTCAACACTAATTTCGTGAGTTGCTTTAAACCCAAGAGATTCCCTTCCATCATCTTTCCATTCAAAATCTTCGTAGATATTATAGTTTGTAGTTTCAATTTCTTCTCTCTCGAATCCTGTAGCAATCAAAGCTTCAATAACAGCGTCGACAATCACAGCATTAGAGTCCTTGGATGCCTTAGATGTATCTTCTGTTGTTTCCGCAGCAAAATTAATACTAACTATGTCCGGCATAACTGTAACAGTCGCTTCTCCTTGCGTGTTTATCATTTTCCTTTCTGTAGAAACTGTAAAAGTTCCGAGAACAAGCAATGTCACGACAAAAACCGCAACAATAATCATTCCAGTAATTTTAATCGAATTATCTATCTTTTTCATTTATTATTACTCCTCCTTTCAATAAAATTAAATATTTTATTTTCATGATGAACCTCTGGTTTTTCTTTCATTATATATTGTTAATATAACGAATAACATAATTGAAAACCAAGCACCGAACAAAAACCATGACCAAGGATTTATACTAGACCAAAACACACTTTGTGTTGCAACAGTTTCTCCGGCAAAACTAGCTGCCTTCTCAACAGACAAAGTATTCCTAGCAGCCATCAACATCTCCGGCGCAACTTCTCTAATAGTCGGATTTGTAAACTCTCTGATAGTCAAAGCAGCCAATCCCGTCAACCCAAAAATCCACGCAAAAGTTTTTCCAAAATATTCCTTAGGAGAAATAATTATTTTCTTGTTTGAAACTTTATAAGAATCCATTCTCCTACCTTTCACACTCCACCAATGTCCAGTCTTTTCAATCAACCCAGTTTTTACCAATTTCTTCACATTATAACATGCAGTATTCAAAGGAATTTTCAATTTCTCCGAAATATCCGTAATTGTCATTTCCTTTTCAATTAACAAATCCAAAATTTTATTACAAGTCTTGCTCCCAATAACTTCACCAATTTTTTTTACTTTGTCATCGCCAAGCGAAACCAAAATATGTTTACTATGCATAATTTAATCTATCAAATTTAGTATATAAAGAATTCGATAACTGCAATCCTATTTGCAGTTATCATGATAATTTGGAAATCTTAAAAAAGGAAGATTACCTTCTCTAGGCACAGGAAAATCTCTATTTGAAATAGAACGAGAAGGCGAACGTATAACGGTGATAGAACTAAGTTCAATCTTATCAGAAATATTGCGTAAATATTGTTCAAACATTTCTTCTCCAGAATTAAAAGCTTCATTAAAACCTTTTTTAACCCACTCTTCAATTGGATGGGTACAAACACCTTCACCATCTATTCTTTCCCAATCACTATAATCTAAATTACTACGATTTTTATTAGAGGCAATAATGTCTAAAGAAAATTTTGCAGCTTCTGTTAAAGTTCCTCTATTATCAAGATAAGGAGAAATAACTTTTACAAAATTCTTGTTTGTTGCAATCAAAGTTGAAGTATACCAAAAAATAGATTCTAAATTTGGATTTCCCGAAATAAGAGCTCTCATATGTGCTGCAGATGGAATAACGCCTTCTCCTTTTTTGTGCCTTTCTAAATAAGGAGATATTATGTTTCCAATCTCTCCAGGATGACCCTCTAATGTTCTTATTCCTCCAGCAGAATATTTAACCTTATAACTATCCATCTCTTTTACATAACACTCCAACTTATAAATTTTCCTTTTCCGTTACCATTTTAGAATTAAAATCAGCTCAGGATAACATCAAATAGGATTGATGTTATCGCCAATTTCTGCCGCTACTACCCAAGAATTATCCACTACCACTTGCCAGTCAAACGCTATATAAAGCAAAGTATAATCCAAAATATACACCCGAATTCCTATTTTTATATAAAGAAAAAATTCCTTTTTTGAGCAAGGAGGTAAAAATGGAAATAGATTTAACAATTAAACACGACGATATGCGACATGATGGTTCAAGGGAAGCCGACGAGTTAAGAAGAGATATTTTTAGAAGATTCCCAGAAGCCATATGGGAAAGATGTGGCGAAGGTCACAGAATCATTATATAATTTTAAATTATTTTTTTATTTTATATTCAAGGTAGAAATATCTAGCTCTCACCTTTAAATTCCATCAACAATTCTGGCATTCTTCTTTTTAGCCAAACATAGAATTTAATATATTCTTCAGCTTCTTTTCTGATGTATCTCTCTATTTTATCATAAGCATCAAACGTCCACATTTCCAAAATATCACTCCCCTTTCCAATCTTCCCAGTCATTTCATCTAAACCGCTTCCTTTGAATTTCCCACTATTCATCATAATACCAATTGAATGCAAATCAACGTGAGGTCCTCCAAGCACATCAATCCTAGGTAATCCGTAGAAATTCGCCTTCTTCATCAGAAAATCATGCTCAAACTTCAAATTATAGCCGTGCGCAACAAAATTCCACTTAGACTCACAAATCCGACTCATCTTAATGAACTTCTCCAGAATATCACGCTCAGAACTCTCCCAAACCTTCAGAATGATCAACTCTCCCTTCGGCTCCCCAGTATAAGTATCAAGCTCCTGAAACTGAATCGTTATAATCTTACTCTTCTCCGGATCCAAACCCGTCGTCTCAATATCTAAGTAAAAATTCGCCATATTATGTAAAAGTAGGATGTGTTTTTAAGAATTATTGCGATTGGGTTTAAATTCGTCTTGGTAAACTAGGTTCTAAAAGTTCTTCATGTGGAATCAACACTTCATACTTTGAAATATTGCATATGCTGGCTTCTCCTCCTCCGTAAGGATATCCATCTGAGACTATCATACCATCATCCATTAACTTTGCTTTTTCAGTAAAATAAATTCTATCAAAATTAGAAGATATACCAACAACATTTGCATTTATTTGCCTCTTTTGAGATGGATAGGTAAAAGGAGATTCAACATAAGTAATCCTTGCAACTTCATATATAGGAATCATAGGTGTTCCATCATGGGGATAAGAATCAAAAATAGGTAATTCATTGGATGCTTGTAATTTTTTTCTTAAAGCGGATAGTCTCTCGGATTCTCGTAATTCGTCTTCTGCCATTCTATTTCTAGAATACTCTTCAACCTTTTAAATTTATATAGACTTAAATATCATATATCAAACCATTATCTTTCCACTCTGCCAATCTCTAAGAATATCTAAGTAAAAATTCGCCATATCATATAAAAGTGGAATGTGTTTTTAAGAATTATTGCGACTGGGTTAGTATTGATACTATTATAAATATTTAAAAATTAATTGAGGGATTGTCTCCGAATCTTGGTATAACTATTTTATTCCTCTCTGTACCTAAATCAGTAGTAATACTAAACTTAATAATACTAGTAGTATTTCTAAAATTTACTATGTCTGCTTTGAATTCTTTTATATTTGAAATCTTAATCGCCTTAGAAAATAACATTTTAAAAAATTCTGATACATCTAAAACTTCCATACTAACTAAATTACCACTAGTGTCTAAATCAAAAACAAAATTTCCTGCTTCTACTGCCCCACTTGATTTAGAATCTGAGGAATAAGCAAATAAGCTATCATTCTCCTCATCATAATCTATATCAAATTTTTTCATTTTAACATCCTTTGCCAATCTCTATTTATATTAATCACAGTAACTATAATAACCTTACTACTTAAAACTAAAACATATTTATGACAATGTACTTTAGATTTGGCAAAATAACAACCATATCTTCCTCTGTTCTCATCATCAATAACCTTGATTAGTTTTTCGGGATTTAAAATATTTTGTTTAACTTCATCTAAATTTATATCCCTATGTAACGCTCTTATTTCTGCATGAGAAGTAAAAACAATATCTTGTTCTTTGTATCTAGATAACTTTTCCTTAAATTTTTCTATTTCCATAATAAATAGACAACTTTAATATTTATAAAATCTTTCTATCACTTAACAACTATCTTCCCTTCCTGCCAATCCCTAAGAATAATCCGAGCTGTCCTATCAACATCAACCTTTCCACCTTTTCCTAAAAACCTTCTCTTCTCTCCAAGTTCTTCAATCAAATCATTCATATCTCCATCACTCTTAATATCATAGAATTTCCTAATAGATCTAGAATTTCTCTCCGCCTCATTAGCAAGCGTCTTTTCTTTCTCGGTCAAATTGTTCTCATCTTTAGGGTCAGGTGCAGACATCAAATAATACACAACATCTTCCGGATTCTTCACATTACTATAAGTCCTTCCTCCAACCTTAACATCTTTCGCGAAACTACTAGATTCACTAGAATACAAACTAGCCGGAATCACACCAGGCGTATCCAAAATAAGTATATCCTCAGACATCCTAATCTTCTGCATTCCTTTCGTCCAACCCGCCTGCTTAGAAGTTTTCGCAGCCCCACGATGACTAATAAAATTAATCACAGAACTTTTCCCTGTATTAGGATAACCAATCACACCAACATGAATTCTTTTCTTAGAGATAAGGTCAGCAATCAACATCTTTTCCTTACTTCCATTTGCCTGCTTTTCCTTAATTCTTTGCTCCACTGCATTCCTAGCTGACAAAATTCTCTTAGATTCCATCTTAATCCGCGACTTAATATCTTTCAAACCAAGCCTCTCAGTAGCAGAAACGAAAACATAGGGCTTCATCCATTTCGGCAAAGCCTTCTCAAGTTCTTTAACATCAACCAAATCAGATTTATTCAAAACATAAACAAGTTTCTTACCTTTTTCTAAAATATCTTTTTCAACTTCCAAATTTCGAGTTTCCTCAATAAACCTCGCATCCAAAATTTCCAAAACGATATCCGAAATACGTACAACTTCTTTCATCACATCCGGATATTTACCTCGCTGTTTCTTAATATTCGCAATTCTCCCGGTGTGTCTTGATCCAAAACTATATCTTACTCTTACCATGTTAATCTATATCTCCTAACGTTTTTAAACAATCCTAACGCTAATCAATCCAGTTAATTTATAATAAGCTACTATAAGACATAAAAACATTTAAAGACAATTCAACCAATGTTATAATGGACGACCTTGAAACATTAAATGAATTTTATAAGGGTGGCGGACGCCTAGAAGTACCCTATGGTTCAGAACTTTATAAAAAAGTTAACGACATGTCCGAAAGTGTCAATCCACTTGTCATAATAACAAATTTTGGACGTCCATTAGAGACCGAATCAATAATATATGGATTTGAATTAAATAATTCAGGAAAGGAAAGATTAATGATAGAAAAGGTTAGAAACAATAGAATATGCCAAGCAGTTAATGGGATAGAAAGACTTTTCGGGATAGCTCCTATTACAAATCTAGCTTATGATATTTATGCATCAAGGTTAGGATTAAATGTTGATGAAAGTAAAATTCCAAAGGGCTATGATGAATTCGGAAAGAGAATATAACTAATTTATCAACTCTTCATCCACTCATGCAAATATTTGAAATATTCCTCAGGATAAGTATTCGCCATTTTCTCAATAATTAATTCAGGCGTCGAATGTGCCAATCTCCCAAGAATAGGATTGTGGTCAACAATTAAATTAAAATTTTCATCAAGCCCTTTCGCCTCAATTCCATCTATCCTAGCACCATTAGGCAAACTTTTTTGAATTTCTGCTCCAAGATGTGTAGCCAAAATAATAAAACAATTTTTCTTGATAAAGAAATCCGCCGTAGCAGAAATCATCTTACCGGCAACACCAGGTTCTGTAACCGCTTCAATTTCATCTGCCAAAATAAAAGTTTTAGCCCCTGGTTTAATTTTTGACATCTGAGTCAAAAGAGTTTCAAACGCACCCTTAGAAGTTGAACCTTTAGTTTTCGCAAAATAATAAACATCACTGAACAAAGGCAAATGAACATCTCCCTTACTAGGTAAACCCAACTGGAATAAACTAATATTTTGCAAAATATGTTCCAGTAAAGTTGTCTTCCCTCCAGAATTAGCTCCAGTTAAAATTGAACAACGACTAAAATTATCAAGCTGAAAACTAATCGGCTGAGCATTATCCAAAAACATATTTGACGCGTCAATAACACGCAAGTCCTCAGAATAAACAGGATAAGCCATTCCCTCTTTAATCCACTGGCTAACTCCATCACAGAAATCTTCAACCAACAGCAACGCTGATAATTTCTCCAAAATACTAGGAATTTTTTTCAATTGTTCCGCATTTTGTTTTATTCTCTCCGCTAAATTTGTAAATTCCGCTGCACTCTGTCGCTTAATCTGCTCTTCTAATTCCTTACGATCAATAGTTACCGGAATCTGCAAATTAAAAATATGCTCCGAAACCCCAGAATTTTCAACCGCACCACGAACAATCTCCAAAATCTCAGCAGGCATTTTCCCCTCGTTCAACATTTTCATCAGCCCCTCCCCGGAAATTGTCATCTCTTTAATTTTAACTCCAATAGTTTCATTAATTCCCTCAAGAATTATTTCAACCTCAGTTTCAGTTATAATTTTCCCTTCCTTATTCTCCAACAAGCCAAACATCGGCTCCAGTTCTCCCAATAAATTTCTAACTTCTTCAGATATATCACTCTTGTGCAAAATTGCAAAATTCTCACGCCATCCAGACAAATCCTCAAGATATCTTTCCAAATAAACATCTTCAACCGAATCCACAAAAACACTTTGCGGCAATCTCTCCAGCAAAATACGAAAGTCATCACAATTAACAACCTGAACAATATCATACCTTTCCAATTCCATAACATCATTCTCAGAAACCAACAACTGCACACCACAATTTAATTTATTCAACGCAACAAAACTAGATTCGTCCTCGGTAACTACCACAACATCATACTTCGGATTCCAATTTGCCCTTGGTTTTCCAATCTCTTTTAAGAATTTTGAATCTCGAGTCGCCAACGTCTTAAAAAAATCCTGCCGCCTCCTAATCTCCGAAACGTTCTCCGTAAATCCGAAACAATTCCAAAGATTACTAGTTTCACTAAAAACAAACTTGGAAGAAATCTTCGCCAAAACTTTCGTGTGAATATCCTTCGCATCCCTCGTTTTATAGATAGAATTATTGGCCCGAATAGAAGTTTTCCCAAAACTAAACGGAGACAAACCATTCTCCAAAACAAATCGCATTAATTCCTCTTTCATGAACTAATCTGCGAAATTTCCCTTATAATTATTATTGCACTAGAATATCTAAATATTATGAATGTTTTTTTAAAAATATCTTTAGTCTATCTTCAATCTGCAACATAATCTTTTCTCTTTTTTTAATATCAGTCCCTATAACATCTTTTAATTTCCAATGAAGAACTTTCTTGTCATCATTCTTTATAACTTCCTTAAAAATAGATTTAGGCACACAATCAGCAACTATAATTATGTAATCACTCCACATTAATAACTTATGAGAAAGACATTGTTGGTTCTTTGAAATATTAATCCCAATATTTTTTCCTGCCTTGATAATATCTTCACTAACAGGAACTCCTGGAAACAGCCCACCACTCTTAGCCTTAAATTCAGGATTCTTATTTAATTTCTCAAATATAGCTTCGGCCGATTTACTCCTGAAACGATTCCACTTACAAACAAATAAAATATTCATAAAATACAATATGATAATATGTACTTAAACCCATCCCTAACTTTATAAACCCAAATTTGCATTAAATATTATAAATTTTGCTGTGGGGAGACATCGCAACGCGTTGAACGAGGAACCACGGAATAAAAAACAATGGCATTCAAAATAAATGTATCATACAATGGAAAGACTTTCAAAGTTGAGAGTGAAAACGAAGAATTAGTTGGATACTCAATCGGAGATAAGATTGATGGTAAAGAATTCTCAACAGATTTAGAAGGTTATGAAATTGAAATTACCGGAACTTCAGACAAATCAGGATTCACTGGAATGTTGAATATAGACGGTCCAAATTTACACAGAGCCTTACTAGGTTACGGAAAAGGAATGCATAAAAAACCAAAGGGAGAGAAAAAGAAAAACAAAAGACCAAACGGATTACGATTAAGAAAAACAGTTAGAGGAAAAGAAATTTCTCTAGAAACAATTCAAATTAATACTAAAGTTCTAAAAGAAGGCTCAAAGAAATTCGAAGCTCTTTTCGAAGCTCCAGCAGAAGAAGCAAAAGAATAAATTCTAATATAATCTTTCCTGCTTATCACCAATAATTTTTACAAAATTCGGACACATATTTTTATATTCGCACCATCCACAAAGAGCAGACTTAACAGAAGGAAAATCAGTCGTGGATTCAACCTGTCTAATCAACGCAATAGTTTTCACCTTTAGCTGCTCAAGTTGTTCATTAGTTCTCCGGGAAACTATCTTAGTATCATGAGCCAAATAATGCCAAACCAAAGCAACCTCTTTATCATAGCCATATTTTTCCTTAATAGCAATTGAATACAAAGCGAGCTGTCTATCAGAATCTATTTTCTCTCTACTAGGCAAACTGTTTGCCGTCTTATAATCGTGAATTTCATATTGTCCGGTCTCACCGTTGTAAACCAACCTATCAATAAAACCCTGAAGCTTACTATTTTCATCCAACTCAATAATTATTTTCTTCTCAACTTCCAGCGTACCATCTTTGAACGGAGAATGTTTCCCATAATAATCCAAAAGAAATTTAACTCCTTTGTTAAAATAATCTTTCGCAGTCAAATTTTTCCTAACAATTCTAATCTCCGGCGTGTACTCCTTTTGCCATTCCTCGGCATAATAAACAATCATGTCGTCGATACTATGAGGTTTCCCATCAATGGCTTCAATATAAATCCATTCCAGCACAGCATGAACAATACCCCCAAGAAAAGACTCTATCGTATTCTCTATCTCCGGAACAATCTTGTCAATATATCTAAGTTTAAATTTAAACGGGCACTGTTCAAAAGTACTCAGACGCGAATGAGAATATATCACCATTAAAAGTCAAAATTTTCTACACTTATAAATATTATTAGAATCAAACATACCCTACAAATTACCTTCTTTTTCTTCCACGAAAGCCGTCTTTGCTTCGGTTATTAGGTCCTCGCCCATCTTGTGTTCTACCACTAGGTCGTCCAGGACTTGATCTTGGCGGACCCCTTCTAAAACTATCATTAGTTCTCTGTCCACGAAAATTTCCTCCACTTTTTGGTTCGTCAAATTTAACAAAAACTCTTTCGAATCTAGGAGTCATAGCTCTTTCAATTACCAATCCTTCATTTCGTCTTTGAATATTAGAAAAACTATCATAATCTCTACTAGCTAAAATATTTATTGCGATACCTTCAGCTCCAGCCCGAGCAGTTCGACCAATTCTATGAATATAATCTTTTGCATCTTTAGGCAAATCGTAATTATAAATATGTGAAACATTTTGGATATCTAATCCTCTAGCTGCGACGTCAGTACAAACAATAACATTAGTTTTAGAATCACTAAACCCTTTCAAAACACGAATCCGTTTAGACTGGTCCATTCCTCCATGGATAGCTTGCGCCTTAACACCGTTTAACTGCAAATTATTCACAACAAAATCCACATTTCTACGAGTATTACAAAAAATCATAACCAAATCCGCCTTCTCATTTTTCAACAAGTAAACAAGTAAAGAAAACCTCTCATTATCACGAACATCATAATAAATTTGCTTTAACTTTGCAGGATCAACATAATTTTCGACAGAAATCTCAACAGGTGCTTTCATATATTTATCAGAAAAATCAACCAAATCTCCAGAAATAGTAGCAGAAAAAAGCAATGTCTGCCTGTCTTTTGGACACGCCTTAACAATTTTTCCGACATCTTCCTTGAATCCCATATCCCACATTCTATCCGCTTCATCCAAAACTAAAAAATCAATTTTAGATAAATCAATAGTATTATGTTGCATATGGTCAAGCAAACGTCCAGGTGTAGCTACAACAATATCCGCGTAAGCTAATTTTTTGACCTGCTGATTCATAGAAACACCTCCGTATACCGAAGTAACATCTAATTCTTTATAGTAAGCAAATTCTTCCAAAGTAGTAGCAACTTGTTCAGCCAACTCTCTAGTTGGAGTCAAAATCAAACCCTGGATACCTTTTCCTTTTACAGCATTCTTAATTATACCAGCACCAAAAGCCAAAGTCTTCCCAGAACCCGTCGCTGAGCCAGCTATAACATCCTTTCCTTCAAGAATTAACGGTATTGTTTTCTCTTGAATCTCTGAGGGTTTTGTAAACTTTTTATTTGAAATTACTTTCAGCACGTGTTCACAAAGACCCAATTTTCTAAATTGTTCCATGTTCTATAAATTCCCAAGAATGAAATCTTGACGATAAGCCCCATGACTTTCGCCTAGGACTCTAACTTATTTACATAATTAGACCCAGAATTTCCCTTATAAACCTTTTCATAAATAATTAACTTTATAAAACAAGATAATAATTATATATTATTAGCGGCCCCATAGGCTAATGGTAGACCACTTCGTTTACACCGAAAAGACCCAGGTCCGATTCCTGGTGGGGCCATATTGAACAAATAGAATTTATATTCCTAATTTATTTTTTACCGTTTGTCAAAAAATCTAAATCTTAACTCGTCTTAAAAGATTCGCATTTGTGACAACCGTAATACTCGACAATGCCATAGCCAACTCCGCAACCACTGGATTCAAAACTCCCGCAACAGCCAATGGTATTGCAACAACATTATAAAAAAATGCCCAAAACAAATTCTGTTTTATCTTCCCAAAGGTAGCATTCGACAAATTAATTGCCTCAACAACCCCTGTCAGATTCCCCTTAGCTAAAACAATATCCCCCGCCTCAATCGCAATATCTGTCCCCGTCCCCATGGCAATACCAACATTTGCAGTCTTCAAAGCCACCGCATCATTAACACCATCCCCGACAAAAGCAACAAATCCATTTTTCTGTAACCTAATAACTTCCTTCGCCTTATCTTCCGGCATAACCCCAGCAATAACCTCAGTAATACCAACTTGCCGAGCAATAGCCTTAGCTGTAACTTCATTATCCCCTGTAATCATAATAGTTCTAAATCCACCTTTATTCAAACGAGAAACAGCTTCCTTAGAATCTTCCTTAACAGCATCCGCAACACCAATTGCCCCTACTATTTTTTTACCCTCAACAACAATCATAACACTCTCTCCATTTTCAGCGAACTCCTTAACAATTCCAGAATAACTCCCAAGAGCAATCTTTTTATCCTTCATCAAAGCCTCATTACCAATAATATACTTCTTAGAGCCAATCGTCCCTTCAAGACCCTTTCCCCGAATAATCTTAAACCCCTTAACAGCCTTATATTTCTTTAAATCAGCTTTCTTAACAATCGCCCTAGCCAATGGATGCTCACTCAACTTCTCAAGCGACCCAGCAATCTCAAACAACTTCTTCTCGTCCTTAGTAGAAACCTCCACAACCTCAGGTTCACCTTTAGTAATCGTCCCAGTCTTATCAAAAACAACCATCTTAACTTCCTTCATAGTCTGAATCGCTTCACCCTTCCGAATAAGTATACCTCTCTTTGCCCCCATACCAGAACCAACCATTAAAGAGATAGGAACAGCTAACCCCAAAGAACACGGACACGCAATAACCAGAACCGCAATAGCATTACTCAAAGCAACACTCAAACCCACAGCACCAAAAAAATACCATCCCAAAAAAGTAGACAAAGACAACAAAAGAATCACCGGAACAAAAATACCAGTTACCTTATCCGCCAATTTCTGAATAGGCACCTTAGTCCCCTGAGCCTCCTCGACCAACTTAATAATATGCGACAAAAAAGTATCTCTCCCAATCTTAGTAGCCTTAATATACAAAACGCCGTCCTGATTAATAGTCGCTCCAATAACCAAACTCTTTTTCGTTTTCTCTACAGGCAAACTCTCACCAGTAATCATAGACTCATCAACCGCACTCTCACCCTTAACAACAACACCGTCAGTCGGAATCTTCTCACCAGGCTTAACAATCATAACATCCCCAATATTCACTTCACTAATATCAATTTCAATTTCCTCACCATCTCTCAAAATTCTAGCTTTCTTCGCACCAAGCTCCAACAACTTTCTGATCTCCGAAGTCGCCCGCCCCTTTGCTTTTGCTTCAATAAATTTCCCAGTAATAAAAATTGCCATAATCATACCAGAAATTCCAGCAAAACTAACAATATCCATAAAGTAACTTAATATTCCTGTAAGATATGCAACAACAGTTCCAAGAGCAATCAAAGAATCCATAGTAAATCTTAATCTAAAGAACCCAACAATTCCAGACTTAACAGTATGAAACCCAAAAATAAACATAATTGGAAAATTTAAAATTAATAATATTGGAGTCATAAATTTCATCGGAACAATAGAGGTTCCAAATATAAATTCTCCATACATAACAACGATAATCGCAATCATTAACATCCAAATTCCAAACAACTTCTTTTTCCAAACATTAATTTCGGTACCTTCTTTGGGTTTTTTAGCTCCAGATGAAGATGAAGATGCAGCGTCTTCAAAAGCGACACCTGTCGACTTAAACCCTGCATCCTTTACAGCTTTCCCAAGCTGTTCAATAGAAACATCATTGTCCACACTGGCAAAAGCTTTCCCGCTAACCGGGTTAACACTAATTTCCTTAGCGCCAATCTTCTCAAGCTCCGAAGTCAAAATCTTCGAACAACTCGCACAATGCATTCCTTCTATATCCAATTTTACTTTTTTCATTTTTTATTTCCTCGAGCCACCAGGGTCATCCCTTGGGGGCAATTTAATTAAACAAAACAACAATATAATCCTTCCGATTAAAATCTGTATCGTCCAGACTCTAATCCAACCTTAGTTATAATGAGATACTCTCCTTCAATGGTCGCAGGCAAATATCCAGGCCAACATCCGCCACCTTTCAAATTTGCAGTTCCAAGTCCTGAGATTCGATAATGATTCCCACAATTATTGCAAATCATGTCATCACCTTCTTGCCTATATCCTTTACGGGAATTATAACAAACGTCACAAGCATCAAACGCCGTCCTCACCGAACCATCATTCGCTCTTACAACGAAAAATTTAATTCCATTATAATCAAGAAACTGAGCAGTTTCATCAATTCCCGCCAAAGAAATCTTTATGACATCTTCATCCTCAATCATTTCAGCAGCGACAATATTCCCATTTATTCCACCGAAACTAACATACATAATTCCAATTAAAACCAAAACTCCAACGCCCATTAATATTTTTTTACCTCGGAGAGGTTCTTGTGACCTTTGGTTATTCATTTAAGTATTCCTCCTTTATTTCTGTTAATAGTATTATATTTCCTCATACAAATCTTACAAC
>Ga0208904_1000144_pt1 | contig 61814 bp, 76 predicted proteins | sample AntAceMetag02UKB_FD_184774 | JGI IMG/M metagenome (GOLD analysis project Ga0208904, IMG submission 184774) | Saline lake microbial communities from Ace Lake, Antarctica - Antarctic Ace Lake Metagenome 02UKB (SPAdes) (version 2) | ecosystem: Environmental > Aquatic > Non-marine Saline and...
AGGAGAGATAGACGAAGAATATATTTATGAAGATACAGGACAGATCACAATGGATACTTTGTATGGAAAATTTTCTTATTCTAACTGGTACTTTACTCAATATGGAAAAACAGAAGGAGAGATAGATTTAGTAAGAGCCATTGCTCGGTCGACAGACACATTTTTCTACAAGATTGGTGAGCTGGTTGGAATAGATAAACTAGTGGAGTGGTCACACAAACTAGGGCTTGGAAGTAAAACAGAAATCGATTTACCTGGAGAGATTTCAGGATTAGTGCCCTCTCCGGAATGGAAAGAAAGAGTTAAGGGTGAGCGCTGGTTCTTAGGTAATACTTATCATGTTTCTATTGGACAGGGAGATCTTTCTTTAACACCAGTTGGTATTAACACCGCCATATCAACAATTGCATCAAGCGGGTATCTATGTGAGCCGAAAATTGCCGGTAATGAGAAATGCGAAGAAGTTAAAATAGACACAGACAACCTAGAATTTGTAAAAGAGGGAATGGTTGAGGTTTGTAGTGATGGAGGAACTGGTTATACTTTTTTTGATTTTACTCCTCTAGTTGCATGTAAAACAGGAACGGCAGAAACAAACCAAGAAGATGCCACTCATGCATGGTTTACTGTTTTTGCCCCATCAGACTTTCCTGAAATAGTGATGACCGTTTTAGTAGAAAAAGGAGGCGAGGGCTCACAAGTTGCTGGACCAATAGCGAGGGAAATATTCGATTACTGGTTTCATGAACAAGACAATTAAGAAAATTTACAAAGCAAGCTGGCAAGATAAAAAATATCCGGAGAATCTTCTATCATTGCCCGCTAATGAAAGACCTCAACTTTTATACATGTCTGGGAGTATGAGGAAAGCAGATAAAAAAGCAGTTGCCATAATAGGGACAAGAAGAATGACAGACTACGGTAAAAGAATGGCTGCAAAATTTGCTAGAGAGTTGGCTAAAAATAAAGTAACTATTGTGTCGGGTCTTGCCAGGGGTATTGACACTATTGCTCACAAGGCAGCATTAAGTGCAGGCGGTAGAACAATAGCGGTATTGGGATGCGGATTGGATATTGTCTATCCGCCAGAAAATAAATCACTTGCTGAAAGGATAAAAAATAGCGGTGTTATAATTTCTGAATTTCCTCTTGGAACTAAACCATTGGGTAAAAATTTTTTGACGAGAAACAGAATAATATCGGGATTATCGCTTGCTGTTTTGGTTGTCGAAGGAGCTAGAAGAAGTGGTACTTTATCAACAGCTTCATGGGCGGCAAATCAAGGGAGAGACGTGTTCGCAATTCCTGGACCAATTGACTCACCTCTCTCTGCGGCACCGCTGTATTTAATAGAAAATGGGGCGCAAATTGCCCAAAAACCAAAAGACATACTTGACTCAATCGTCTAGAATAATGTTTTATTGACTAAGTACATGGATTTAATAATTGTAGAGAGCCCAACAAAAGCAAGAACGATAACAAAGTTTTTAAGTGGGGATTTTAAGGTGATGGCGACAACAGGTCATCTTAAGGATTTACCCAAATCAAAACTAGGGGTGGATGTTGAAAATAATTTTAAGCCGGATTATGTTGTCGTTAAGGGAAGAGAGAAGAGCATAAAAGAAATGGTAGCGGCTGCCAAGAAGGCAAAAAAAATATATCTGGCGACTGACCCTGACCGTGAAGGAGAAGCAATTGCACACCACGCTTCTGAGTTATTTCAGGAAGACACAAAGGGAAAAATTTCAGAAGACAAAATAAAAAGAATCGTCTTTCATGAAATTACAAATAAAGCCGTTAACAAGGCCATTGAGTCACCACGCAGTATTGATGAAAAACTTGTTGATGCCCAAATTGCGAGGCGAGTTTTGGACAGGCTTGTTGGTTATCAACTTTCCCCACTTCTTTGGAAAAAGGTAAGACGCGGACTATCAGCTGGTCGAGTACAAACAATCGCTGTTCGATTAATAGTTGAAAGAGAAAGAAAGATTAAGAAATTTAAGCCAGATGAATATTGGGAATTCTTTTGCGATGTTTCTCAAGCAGGTGGCAAAAAGAGTAAATTAACCGTTAGGTTAATCAAAGTTGATAATAAGAAAGCCGACATCTCGAATAAAAAAGATGCGGATAGTGTTACCTCGGGGTTAAAAAAATCGAAATATAGAGTTCTAGATATTAAGAAAAGAGAAGTAAAGAAAAACCCAAATGCTCCTTTTACGACTTCCACGATGACACAATCAGCGGCCAGCCTTTTTCATTGGTCAGCAAAGAAAACAATGTCGGTGGCCCAAAGACTATATGAGGAAGGTTTAATTACTTATCATCGAACTGATTCGACTAATATTGCCGCTTCTGCAATAAAGAAAGTAAGAGGATATATCGAAAAAGCACATGGTAAAGAATATCTTCCGGAAAAGCCCCGATTTTACAAAACGAAGGCTAAGGTTGCTCAAGAAGCCCACGAAGCAATTCGTCCAACCAAAATGAAAAAGGAAGTGGAAGTATCAGGAAGATATGGAAAAGACGCCGAAAAGCTTTACGGACTTATTTGGGGCAGGTTTATTGCTTGCCAAATGATGGAAGCGATATATGACGAAACGACAATAGAAGTTGAGGGAGCAAATGGCAAGAAATATTTCTTAAGAACCTCCGGACGTATGACTAAATTTGATGGATGGAGAAAGGTAATTAAAAGAACCGGGAACAACGAAGAACAAGAGTTGCCAACGCTAGCGGTTAACGAAGAATTGAGTTTAGTTAAAGTTATATCGAATCAAAAATTTACAGAGCCTCCACCAAGATATAACGAAGCCTCAATTATAAAAACGCTTGAAAAACTGGGAATAGGTAGGCCTTCAACTTATGCTCCGACAATTTCAACAATTCAAATGAGAAACTATGTTGAAAAGAAAGAAAGAAGATTTTACTCAACACCTGTGGGGGTTGCCGTAAACGATTTTCTACTGTCGAATTTCCCTGATGTATTTGAATACACTTTTACTGCTCAAATGGAATCCGATTTGGACGATGTTGCCGCAGGGGAAAAAGAGTGGGAAAAGTTAATAGCTGGATTTTGGAAACCCCTTGGTAAAAAACTTAAAACGGTAGAGAAAACAGCGGAGAGGGTTAAGATCGAAGTTGAGAAACTTGGGAAAAAATGTCCAACCTGCAAAGAAGGCGAATTAGTTATTAGAATCGGAAGATTTGGGAAATTTATTTCTTGTTCAAGATTCCCTGATTGCAAACACACTGAAAAATATATTGAAAAAATAGGTATGAAATGCCCTGAATGTAAAAAGGGAGATGTTATTATTAGACAAACTAAAAAGAAAAGAAAATTCTTTGGATGCTCTCAATACCCTGATTGTGAATGGGCTTCGTGGCGTAAGCCAACTCCAGAAAAATCTACATCTAGTAGTTGACAGAACTGCTTAGTATTGATACAAAACGAAAGGAAATGTTGGAACGAGAAAAGAATTCTGAATACAGACAAATAGAGATGGGTTCTGTTGAAATTATTGTTGGCCCAAAGTCCTGTGGAAAAACGGACGAAATAATTAGGCGCCTTCGTCGGGCCACTTACGGTGATTATAAAATTCAGGCATTTAATGTCTGTGTTACTGAAGAGTCTTCGAAAAACAAGATTGTCTCTCATGCAGGAAATGAGTTTGAGGCAACACCAGTTAAAACTACAGAACAATTGAAAAAAGTATTAAGGGAGGATGTTTCTTTGGTCGCTATTGACAACGCTCAATTTCTCAATAAGGAGATAGTCCCACTCATTCAAGAAATGGCGGATAGGGGGATTCGTGTCATTGTTGCTGGTCTGGATACGGATTTTCGTGGTGAACCTTTCGGTTTCGTACCGATTCTTATGGTTCAAGCAGATAAATTAGACAAAAACAGTGCGGTGTGTAAAGTTTGCGGTGGGCCAGCATCATTTACACAACGATTAATAGATGGAGAACCTGCAAATTATGATGATTCAGTTGTGGTTGTTGGAGCAAGCGAGCTCTATGAAGCGCGATGCCGCAAACACCACGAGGTTCCTGGAAAACCCTGAGTTTTAAAGATGAACAAAGAAAGACCGAAATTACCCAGAAAAGAAGACGAGCTTCGTCCTCGCTCGCTAAGGATAGGTGTTATTGGAGCTATGGCATCAGGTAAGTCAACTCTAGCTTTTCTTTTGGGAGAAAAATGGGGAGCAACAATTATTGAGGAACAATTTCAAGATAACCCGTTTTTAACATCGTTTTATGACAATCCAGCAAAACTTGGGATATGTTTTAACACTCAGATGTCTTTTCTTGGTTTAAAGGCCAAACAAATGGGGCACAGGGGTATTGATCAAACAAGTTCGTCTCAAGTTCAAATTTTTGATCCCTCGATAGAAATGGATTCGCTCTATGCTCAAGTACAAGCAGAAATGGGCCTGATGGAACACAACGAACACAATACATACAATTTGGTATATGAGGCAATTAGAAAAGATGCAATTATCCCAATTGATTTTTTCATTATAGTAGATGCACCATCTGAAATTTTACTAGATAGAATTTTGGATATCAGGAAGAGACAGTTTGAACATCCTGAGTTTTTTAGTAATTTTCCTGATTATTTGCCAAGATTAGTAGATGCCACAAGAAGATGGAAAACAGAAACCGCTTCAGAAAATCCCAATATTGTCATCGATACGGCTCATAATAATTTCGTTGACAGTCCAGGTAAAAGAAAGAAGGTTGAAGTAAAAATAGAAAGTGAGATTCGCAAGTTTTTAGATTTTAGTTCGCATTCAAATGAAAAGTTAGGTGTACCTGTAGGTAAAGATGGAGCTCCAATTATTATTCCAGATTTTATAAAAATATAATGAAAGAACAAGAGCAGAGATTAACAATTCACTACGAACACGAAATGCTCGTCAATCCTTATCCTGGAATACTAGTTGCTTTAGAGGGGCTTGATGGAAGTGGCTCTAGTACCCAAGCAAAAAACATGGAGAAGTTTTATGGTATGCAGCATGGCCTAGATGTTTGGTTAACAAAAGAGCCGACAGAGGGTCCAATTGGAGCAACAATTAGACACATACTTTCTCGCGATCTTCAAATGGATAATGAAACGTTGCAAATGATGTTTGCCACAGACAGACTAGACCATTTAAATGAACCAAGAGGAATTATAGCGAGACTAGAAAATAAATCGCTGGTTATTACGGACAGATACCTTTGGTCGACAATTGCGTATGGTCACGTAGAAAACATAGATATAAATTGGCTGATCGCGATGCAGAGTCGCTTCCCACTTCCAGATATAACGGTTTTTCTAGACGCGTCTGTTGATACATGTCTTGCGAGAATAAAAGGCTCAAGGATGGGACTGGACTTATTTGAGAAAAAGGCAAAATTAGAAAAAGTACTTGCAGGTTACAAAGAAACGATTGTTAGATTTCCTGATCAATTTATAGTAATAGATGGCGAACAAACACCAGACGTAATAAGTCAACAAATTAAAGAGGAAGTAGAAAAACACCCCAAATTTTCTTCTTTATCGACAATGAATGACAATGTCTCACTTAATGGATAATATTGTTAACGTAGCTATGGCTGTTGAAAAGCTGGGCAAGTCTTGATAAACTACAGCTTGCTCTAAGAGCAAATACACATACTTGAGGTTAAGTTCCTGAGAAGCTTCTAATACTTCTCCCTTAAGTAGCGGCCCACCAAAAGGTGGATTAAGGAACTAATAAAAATGACAGTAAAAATATCACTAAAAGAATTGATTGAGTCTGGTGCTCATTTTGGGCATCAAACAAAACGCTGGAATCCCAAAATGCAGGAATACCTTTACGGTTCCCAAGAAGGCGTACACGTTTTTGACTTAACAATAACCAAGAAAAAGATTGAAGAAGCTCTTGCGTTATTGACCCAAGCAACAAAGGAAGATAAATCAATTCTTCTTGTGTGTACTAAGAAGCAAGCAAAAGTTAAGGCAAAAGAAGTTGCCGCTACGACAGGAATACACTGTGTGACTGAGCGCTGGCTTGGAGGAACCCTAACAAACTTCGAACAAATCGATAAATCACTAAAGAAGTTGTCAGAGATGAAAGAGAAAATGGCCGCAAAGGAATATAACCATTTTACAAAAAAGGAAAGATTACTTCTCGAAAAAGAAATTACCAGATTAGATCGTTTCTTTGGGGGAATGAGTGGTTTGGAACGCCCACCAAGCTTAATGATTATTGTTGATATCAGGAGAGAAATAGGGGCGGTAAAAGAGGCTCAAAAGATGGGTATTGAAACAATAGGAATTGTTGATTCAAACACAGATCCCACTTTGGTTGATTATCCTATCCCAATGAATGACGATGCTTCAACGGCCTTGGAATATGCACTAGACTTGATGCAACAAGCGATTTTGGAAGGAAAGAAAAAGCCCGCCAAAAAGAAAAAGCCCGCCAAAAAGAAAAAATAAAAATGGCAAAAATTACAGTAGAAGAAATAAGAAAGTTAAGAAAAAATACCGGCGCTCCCGTGATTAGAGCCAAAAAGGTTTTGGAAGAAGTTAAGGGAGATGTTGATAAAGCTGAAAAGATTTTAAGGAAAGAGGGTTTTGAAAAGGCTGAAAAAAGAAGCGGAAGGGAAACTGGACAAGGTATTGTTGCCACATATACACACCATGATAAAAAAGTGATTGGCATCGTTGAACTTTTTTGCGAAACAGACTTTGTTGCCAGAAATGAACTTTTTGAAAAACTAGCACACGATTTAGCGATGCAAGCAGCTTCAATGAAGGCAAAAGACGCCAAGGAATTAGAAAAGCAAGATTTCATTAAAGATCCTAGTAAGAAGATATTGGAACTTGTAAAAGAAGTAATGGCCAAGACGGGCGAAAACATTCGCATTGGTCGAGTGTTTAGGATAGAATTAGGCAAGTAATGGAAGAAGGAACAGTTCGCTCCAAGATGCAAGAAGTTCTCGATATGGTTGTGACTGATATTGGTACCATAAGAACAGGCAGAGCCACCCCAGGATTAATAGAAGAATTAGAAGTTTCTGTCTATGGTGGGCAACAAAAACTGAAAATAAACGAACTGGCTACTATTTCGGCTCCAGATCCTGAAACTTTGACAATAGACCCCTGGGATAAGTCAATCATTGGCGACATCAAGCAAGGAATTTTGTTAGCGAATATAGGTTTTAATCCGTCAGTAGATGGCGAGATTATCAGAATAAGTTTGCCAGCTTTGACAACAGAAGATAGACAAAAATACGTAAAGCTATTATCTACAAAGCTAGAAAGCGGGCGAGTAATGATAAGACAAGTTCGATCGGATGCGATGAGGGATATTAAGAAAAGTTTTGAAGGCAAAGAGTTAAGCGAAGATGAGAAGTTCAATCAAGAAAAACAATTGCAGGATACAACGGATGAATTTGTTAAGAAAATTGACGAAAACGGCAAAAAGAAAGAAGTCGAGCTGCTTCGAGTTTAACTTCTGTTAATATATATATTATGGCAAGTTCAATATTGACATTTTTAATAGTTTTATCGGTCTTAATATTGGTTCACGAATTTGGACATTATTGGGCTGCAAAACGCGCGGGAGTGTTGGTTGAGGAGTTTGGATTAGGTTATCCTCCTAGAATTTATGGCAAAAAAATTGGCGAGACAGTATATTCAATTAATTTATTGCCTTTCGGTGGGTTTGTCAGGCTTCATGGTGAAATGAGCGAAGAGGGAGTGACTAATCCCAAGAGATCATTTGTTAACAAAAGCAAAAAGGCACGAATTACCGTCCTTCTAGCAGGGGTGACTATGAATTTATTGTTAGCAGTACTTGCTTTTGCCACTGTATATTCCTTTTCTGGGATACCAAAAGAAACCGAAAATGTTCGTGTTGTGAATGTTGTCCCTGGGTCTCCTGCGCAGACAGCTAAAGTATTAGTTGGAGATGTCGTTAATAAAGTTGGAGATGAAGAGGTGACTACTGTTTCAGGATTTATCGAAATAATTGAAGAAAATAAAGGAAGCAGATTGTTCTTTGAACTAGAAAGAACAACTGGAGACGAAACGACTATAGAGAAAGTTCAAATTAGACCAAGAGAAAATCCACCGGAAGAAGAAGGGCCCCTGGGTGTTGTTATATCCTCAACTGAAGTTTATTATCCGCCAGTATGGCAAAGACCATTTGTTGGAATATTTTATGGTGTAAAAGAAGCCCTTTTTTGGGGAGCGACCATGGTTTCGGGGTTTGCCACCCTTTTTATTAATCTCTTTAATGGACAGGTACCTCAAGACATTGCTGGTCCTGTTGGTATATTTGCATTAACTACTGAGGCTGCTAAATATGGCATACTAACACTTATTAATTTTGTGGGTATACTTTCGATAAATTTGGTTATTTTAAATATTCTTCCTTTTCCTGCCTTAGATGGAGGCAGGCTGTTATTCATAGGAATCGAATCTATTATTGGTAGAAAAGTTTCACCTAAGGTTGAAGCAACTGTTAACGGAATAGGTATGATTATTTTAATATCGCTACTTGTTGCCATTACCGTTCATGACGTTCGAAGGTTGGTTACTGCCGGTGGTCTTTCTGGATTTCTAAATTCTGTTCTGAGATAATAACCCCAATGTTACAATCTAAACTATTTCCAAAGACTAGAAAAGAATCGCCAAAAGAGGCGGAAAGTGCTAATCACCAATTGCTTGTTAGGGCGGGTTTTATAGATCAGTTAATGGCAGGAAGCTGGACACTTCTTCCTCTTGGCTGGAAAGTTGTAACAAAAATAAATCAAATCATTCGCGAAGAAATGAACGCTGTTGGTGGACAAGAAATGCTAATGCCCCTTCTTCATCCTAGAAAAATATGGGACCAAACAGGCAGGTGGGATAAAGCAAAGGAAGTAATGTATCAATTTAAAGATACAAAGGGCAAAGAGTTTGCTCTATCTTTTACTCACGAAGAAGTTGTTATGGATCTTCTTAGAAAAAATATCAATAGCCACAAAGACCTCCCCTTATCTCTTTACCACTTCTCTACAAAATTTAGAAACGAACCAAGACCCAGAAGTGGTATTCTACGAGGCAGAGAATTCATGATGAAAGATTTATACAGTGCACACACGACAGAAGAAGACATGTGGGCATATTACGAAAAGGTAAAAGAGGCATACCTAAAAGCATTCAAAAGAATAGGGCTTGATGTAAAAGTAACCGATGCTCCAGGTGGTGTGTTTACGGAGGGTAATACCCATGAGTTTCAGGTATTAGCCAAAGGAGGAGAAGACACAATCTATTATTGCGATAAATGTAATTGGGGAGCAAACAAAGAATTACTGGGAGACAAAGTGGGTAAAAAATGTCCTAAGTGCAAGAAAGGAAAGATTATTGAATCGAAAGCTATTGAAGTCGGTAATATTTTCCCACTAGGTACCTGGTACGCAGAAAGAATGAAAGTTTATTACACTGATGAGGATGGGAAGAAAAAACCTGTTTGGTTTGCCAGCTACGGCATCGGTTGTACAAGGGTTATGGGAGCGTTGGTAGAAGTCAGTCATGATGATAAAGGAATTATATGGTACTCACAAATTGCTCCTTACGACGTTCACTTGATTGATATAAATGAAAAAGAAAAAGGCAAAAAGATTTATGAACAACTCCGAAAAGAAAAAATAGATGTTCTTTGGGACGATAGGGACATAACCGCCGGTGGCAAATTTGCAGATGTAGACTTGATAGGAATTCCATACAGAATTGTTGTCTCGACCAAAACTGGAGACAAGATTGAATGGAAAGATCGAGCTAGCGGAAAAATTGAAATAATTACGTTAGATCAAGTAATAAAAAGATTAAAATAAGTGTTTCGACACAGCAAAGGCAAACAAAGAAACCTGCCGGGCTTCGAAAAAATTGGCTTTATTAAACCAAAGTCAAAATATCCTCAACCCAAAAATTCACGATATCGACCACCCAAAAAATTTGAACTAATCTATAGACCTCTTGACTTAAGGTTTAGGGGACAATTAAACCAGTGGGTTGTCAGTATACGAAAAAAAATTGACTACAATGACTTGATTACAAAACAGCAAAAAGAAATAATAGAACTTTATTTATTTCCCCAAAAACATGGGAAAAGGTGGCTAAACCAAAGAGAGGTAATGAAAAAAGTGTCTGGTAATTCCAGCTCAAATCTTAAAAAACCTCTTGTTCAGGCAATGTTAAAAGTATGGTCTAATGAAAAGAATGAGAAATAGAAGAGAGAAAAAAATAGTTGCAATTGGAGGTGGCACTGGCACGTATGCTGTTTTAACGGGTCTCAAGACATATCCGGTTGATCTGTCTGCTGTTATTTCAATGTGTGACTCTGGTGGATCGACAGGCAAGCTTCGCAAAGAACTAGACATCTTGCCCCCGGGTGATGTTAGACGTGCAATTATGGCTTTGTCTGACCTTCCTTTTGCCAAAAAAACACTAGAGGAAGTGTTCGATTTTCGTTTTACTAGCGGTAAAAGTTTGGCTGGGCATTCTGTAGGAAATATTTTATTGGCGGCCTTAGTGCAAATAACAGGCAGTATGGATAGAGCTATAGATGAGGCAGCAAGAATATTTAATGTGTCCGGCTCTGTTTATCCAGTGACGCTAGATAAAACAAATTTGGCAGCAACTTTAACTGACGGAACAAGAGTGTACGGAGAAAGCAATATTGACATGCGTACATTTAAACTTAAATATCCGATAAAGAAAGTGTACTTAACTCCAAAGGCTAAGATTTTTGACAAAGCAAAGAAGGCAATTGAGACAGCAGACATGGTCGTATTGGGACCAGGAGACTTGTATACAAGCATCGTTCCTACACTTTTGGTACAAGGTATGAACGAAGCTCTTTTGAAATCAAATGCAAAGCTGGTTTATGTTGTTAACTTGCTAACTAAAAGAGGCGAAACTGACGGATTTTCAGCGAACGACTTTTTAACAGTAATAAAGCAATATTTAGGTGAGTCATCAGAAAAGGTGAGTCATGTTATTGTAAACAAGACAAGAGCAAAGGCAAATAATAGTATGACTAATTGGTATAAAAAATATGGTTCTAAGTTGGTAATAAACGACTTACACAGACGGAAAAATGGAACAAGAATAATTTCAGGAGATTTTATGGATACAACAACGCTTTATAGGCATGATGCTAGTAAATTGGCAAAAACTATAATTTCTCTTCTTTAGTTTTGCGTATTTTAAGACCCCGTATTTGTGTGTGAAAAGCGTCAATTTTCCTCTTGTCGTTGTTTTCACAAGTATATATACTGATACGGAATGAAAGATTGTGTTTTTTGTAAAATTGTAAAAGGAGAAATTCCGACCGTTTTTGAATGGGAGGACGACGAGATACTTGCTTTTGAGGATGTAAAACCTATTGCACCAGTTCATATTTTAATAATTCCCAAAAAACACATAACATCATTAGGTGAAGCCGACAAAGATGATGTTAAGGTGCTTGGAAAAATTCAGAAGACAGCTGCAGAAATCGCCAAGAAAAAAGGAATAGGTAGTGCTTTTAAGGTATTAACGGCAAGTGGTAAGGGAGCAGGACAGACAGTTTTTCATTTACACTATCATTTAATCGGAGGATGGAAAAATGGTGCCTCCGAGATGGAGTTAGAATAATAGAGGACAAAAGAACAATCATGATAACCGAAAAAATAAAAAGTGAAATTATAGAAGCTATGAAGGCAGGGGAAAAACTAAAAGTTTCAACCTTGAAGCTTCTGTCGGCGGCGTTGCATAATGCCCAAATTAAAAAACAAGAAGACCTAACAAAAGAAGAAGAGTTAGAGGTTATAAAAAGGGAGGCAAAAATGAGAAAAGATGCTATTGAGGCTTATGGGAAAGCAGAAGCACCCGAGAGAGCAAAGAAAGAGAAGGATGAGTTAGCGATATTGCAAGTGTACCTACCGGAAGAACTAGTAGATGAAGAGATACAGAAAATAGTAGATGAAGTGCTTGTCTCAACTGAAACCAAGAGTATAAAAGACATGGGAAAAATCATAGGAGAAGTAATGGGTAAGTGTAAAGGACAAGCAGACGGGAAAAAAGTCTCCGAGATGGTACGCGCGAAACTCTCTTGATAATTGCCTGAGGTTAAAAAAGAAAGCAAAATTATGATTTCGGTTTCTGTCAAAAATCAGTTAAAGTACCATATTAATTCAGATAAGATTAAAAAATCTCTATCTACTTTATTAGAACAAAGAGGTGTAGTTTCTAACACCAGAGTATCAGTAGCGATAGTTGGTAGCAAAAAGATGCTTGACATATCCAGTAAGTATCTTAAAGATAATAAGGTGCATAACGTTCTGTCATTTACTGACGAAGAGGTAAAAGCGGATTTTGTTTATCCTCCGGATGATTCAAAACACTTAGGAGAAATCATTGTTTGTTATCCAAAAGCCAAAAAGGAAGCAGTATATGAAGGGGTAAGCCCCGAAGAAAAAGTTGTCGAATTAGTAGAGCATGGAGCATTACACTTATTAGGCATTCATCATGGTTAGTTTTTAAATATGACTTATTATCTTAAATATCGCCCCCAAAAAATAGAAGACCTAGACATTGCTAATGTAAGAGAGTCTTTGGGAAAAATCATTGCTTCTGGCAAAATCCCACACGCTTTTCTTTTTTCGGGACCAAAGGGTACAGGTAAAACATCGGCGGCAAGAATAATGGCTAAAGTTGTTAACTGTTTGAGTAATGAAAAAAAATATGGAGAACCTTGCAATAAATGCAGTCAATGTAAGTCGATTACAAAAGGGTCCAATATTGATGTAATTGAACTTGACGCTGCTAGTCACAGAGGAATCGACGACGTAAGAGCGCTTAGAGATGCAGTTAAGTTGGCTCCAGCTAGTTCTAGAAAAAAAGTTTATATAATTGATGAAGCGCACATGTTAACAACAGAGGCAGCTAACGCACTTCTTAAGACGCTTGAGGAGCCACCTGATCATGTGATGTTTATCTTAGCAACAACCAATCCCGAAAAGCTAATTGATACGATAAGGTCACGAGTAACAAACATTCTTTTTAAGAAGGCGACAGAAAAAGAGGTTGAAAGGTCTTTGGCAAAAATAGCCAGAGGGGAAAACTTAAAAGACAAAGGCGCAATTGCCTTAATTTCCCAGAAAGCAGACGGTTCGTTTAGAGATGGAGCTAAAATCCTGGAAGAATTGGTTACACAGAAAGTTAAACTCAACACTAAAGATGCTGAAGAGTATTTATTTAAGAAAAAAACATTCAACATAGAAGAATTACTAGTTCACCTAGCAGAAAAGAATACAAAAGAGTGTTTAATGGAAATAGAAGGAGTTGTTAGTGCCGGCGCTTCACTTGAAACCTTTACTTCTGCGCTGTTAAAAAGATTGAGAGGTGCACTTCTCAATAAAGTAGGCCTAGAGGGGGAAGAATATGCAAAATTAACGAAAAAAGAAATCATTGCTCTGATAAGACTTTTTGTAAATGCGGCCAATGAACTAAAGGGGGCCGTTATTGAACAATTGCCTTTAGAGGTGGCTGTTATTGAGTGGTGCGACAATCAAAACGAGCAGACTGGTAGCAAGAAAGAATTGAAAGGGGTCGATAAGGTTGATAGTGGAAATGGAAATGAGACTGATACAATTGATTTTAAAGAGATAAAGCCCGAGAAAAAAGAGTCGGTAAGTACGAAAAAATTTGCTGGAGAAGTTACCGATGAAGTTTGGACTAAAATACTATTAGCAGTTAAACCAATAAACACATCGATAGAAGCATTGTTAAGAGCCGCCAAACCTTTGGGTTTTGATGGCGGAGTATTAACACTCAGTGTCTTTTATCGATTTCACAAAGAGAGATTGGAAGATACACATCACTTAAGGGTATTAGAAGAAGTAGTGGCGGGAGTGTTGGGTTGCCCAACCAGAATTCAATGTTTGTTAGCAGAACCTCAAGCAAGAGAGGTTCTGAAAACAGAACCGAAAGAGGAAGTAGTTTTGACTGAAGAAACAGACGACGATATAATCAAAGTCGCCAAAGAAATCTTTGGGAATTAAAAAATATGGCATTCGATAAAGTAAAACAATTAGGCGAATTAAACAAAATGCGCCAACAAGCAAAAGATCTCCAAAAAGAATTGGAGCAAATAACAGAGACGCTCAGCGTAGGAAAAGTTGAGGTAAAAGTAACCGGAGACCAAAAGTTGGCCTACATGAAGGTTGACGGGGAAGAGAGACAAGACATAGTTGACGCAGCAAACAAGGCAATGAAAAAAGTGCAGAAAAAGGCTGCCAAGAAAATGCTCGAAATGGGCGGTGGACTTTCCGGACTTCTAGGCAAAATGTAGCCCCTGTTTGTAAAAATAGTATAATTTTATATAGTGAAAATACCAAAACCACTTCTTAGGTTAATTGAATCCTTTCAAAAACTTCCGGGTATTGGGCCGAAGACGGCGCAACGACTAACTTATTACTTACTCCATGTTCCTCAGGGAGAGCTTGATATGTTTGCCAGATCGTTAACGCAACTCAAAAAAGATACGACACTATGTTCGATTTGCAGAAATGTTGCCGAAACCGATCCTTGCCCAATATGTGCGGGAGAAAGGGGAAACGAAGAAACAATCTTGGTTGTTGAGCAACCCTTGGATATATTGGCATTTGAAAGAATAAGGAAATTTAAGGGAAGATATCATGTTCTACACGGAAGCATCAGCCCTTTAGAAAATATCGGCCCCGATGAACTTTATATTGATGATTTATTAACTCGAGCGAAGGAAGACGAAAATATTAAAGAGATAATTATTGCCACCAATCCAACCATGGAAGGAGAGGCAACGGCTATGTATATATCCAAAAAACTAAAAGCACAAATTGCAGATGGAAATGGAGCTTTTAAAGTGACGAGACTGGGAATGGGAGTGCCCACAGGAGCAGACCTAGAATACGCAGACGAAACTACTCTGGAACAAGCAATAGAGGGTAGGAGAAGTATATAAACAACTATGAAAAAAGGAATTAAATCAGGTGTGTCTAGTTCAGCGAAAAAAATTGCTAAACAAGCCGCGAAGCAAGTAGTTGGAGAACCATTTGAAATATTAAAAACGGCGGGGAAACAGGTGTCTGGAGCAGAGACAGAAACTAGACCTGCAGGCAATACTCCTCAAGAGAATGTTAAGCCCCAAACAGGAGAACCGGTAATAAAAGAAGAGGAAATAAAAGCAAAAAGCAAAAGTATATTAAACGCTTTGGAGGTAGAAATGGAAGATATACGAAAACAAAATAAGCACAAAGAAGCAATCAAGTTACGAGAAGAGGAAATGGAAGAGCAAAAAGAGGAGGAAGAAAGAGGGCAAAGACAGACATCAGTAATTTCAGGTAAACCTTCAAGAGGGGCGGCACGAGGAATGAAGGGTAAATTAAAGAAACTGAAAACAAAAGCGGAAATACGCATGCCCCCTTCTGGCTGAGAACAATTTAGGGTAAAATATTCTTATGGCTGATTTATATTTAACAAATAGTCTTACTGGGAAAAAAGAAAAATTCGAACCCATTAACTCAGAAGAGGTTGGTATGTATGCTTGTGGTCCAACAGTATACTCATATGCAACTATCGGAAATTTTCGCACATATGCAGTTGCTGACATTCTTTATAGAACACTCCAGTTCAATGGGTACAAGGTAAAGTACATCATGAATTTAACAGACGTAGGTCACCTTGTGGGCGATTCGGACGTTGGTGAAGACAAAGTTGAAAAATCAGCAAAAGAAAAAGGAAAAACAGCTACAGATATTACTAAACACTACACGAACACATTTTTAGCTGACTTTAAGGCTTTGCATTTGCAAGAATTATCTCAATTTACGAAGGCCACAGATCATATTAAGGAACAAATTGCGTTAATTGAAACTCTTGAGAAAAAAAGAGTTACGTATAAAACGTCGGATGGAATATATTTTGACACAAAGGGCTTCGAAGAGAAGACTGGCAAAAAATATGGAGAATTATCAACACTTGATCAGGTATTAGAAGGGGCAAGAGTGAGAGAGAATCCAGAAAAGAAAAATGCAAGAGATTTTGCTTTGTGGAAATTTTCTAAAAACCCAGGCGAAAGACAGATGGAGTGGGAGAGCCCTTGGGGAATAGGTTTTCCCGGATGGCACATAGAATGTTCTGCCATGAGCATGAAATATCTGGGAGAGAGTTTTGACATTCATTTAGGAGGCGAAGACCTTAGGTCTACTCATCACCCAAATGAAATTGCCCAATCAGAGGCGGCAACAGGTAAACCCTTTGTTCGCTATTGGATCCATGTAACTTTTCTTAAGGTTGATGGCAAAAGAATGAGTAAGAGCTTAAACAATTTTTATACTGTTTCGGATTTGAAGAAAAAAGGTTTTGATCCAATAGCTCTTCGTTACCTCTATTTAACCGCTCACTACAGGGATTCACTTAACTTTACATGGGATAGTTTAGGGGCTGCTCAAACAGCTCTTAAGAAGCTTAGAGAACAAGTGGCGGGGTATAGGGGGAAATCTATTAGAACAACTTTATCGCCAGAGAAACAAAAGAAAGTTGACGATTACAGAATTAGATTTACGACGGCTATCAATGACGACCTAAATACGCCCAGGGCGCTTGCAGTATTGTGGGAAATGTTGAAAAGCAATATTCCGTCCGGAGATAAATACGATTTAGCATTGTCTTTTGATGAGGTTTTGGGACTGGGGCTAAGAGAATATGAGATTAAAAAAGTTAAAATACCAGCTGATGTTTTAAAGCTGGCAGAAGAAAGAGAAGTATTGAGAAAAGAAGGCAAATATGAAGAGGCAGACGTAAAAAGAAAAGCATTACTCGAGAAAGGGTATTTAGTTGAAGATACCTCCACTGGCCCCAAAGTTACAATAATAAAAAAATGAAACTACTAGCAGTAATATTTGATTTAGATGGGACGGTATTGGATAACGAAGATGAGTATGGGATTGCCTTCAAGGAAGTATTATCAAATCTTGGGATAGAAACTAACTCAGATTTTCCTCACATACAGGGTATTGGCATGGATGAAAATTGGCGAAAATTAATCCCACAACACAAAATAAAAACAAAAAAGAGTATAAAAAAACTTTCGAGTGAAACTCAGGAAGCGTATCTTAGGCTTTTATCAAGAGTAACTCTTAAAGAGGGGGTAATTGATTTTATTAAAGACCTAAAAGATTCTGGGATTCTTGTTGCTTTAGCAACGTCTAATAATTGGCCTATTGTTGAGAAAGTTTTTGACACCCTAGACTTAGAAGGAGTGTTTGAAACAATAACTACAGCTGAAGAGGTAAATTGTAAAAAACCAGATCCTGAAATATTCGTTTTAACGACACACAAATTAGGGATAGACCCTGGAAATTGTTTGGTTATGGAGGATACGGAGGCGGGTATAGTTGCGGCAAGAGACGCCGGTATGAAAGTAATTGCCATAGCAAGAGGTGATGATCATGCTAAATTATTGGGCAAGGCTAATAAAACTATTTATAGCTATAACGAAATAACGTCCAAGGCACTAGAAAGTATAAAATGACATGTCAGAATTAGTTGACAACGGGATAAGTGAGACACTATTAAAACAACATCAAGATTGGATAAAATACCCAACTGTAAAAGCAAAAATATTGCGTGATGAAGCGCAAAAAGCTGGCGAGAATCCAGATACCATTATTGCGGGTTATGTAATGTCACTTATCTTAAATGATGATGGGAATGCTCTTTATACGACAATGTTTTCAGACAAATATTTGCCTAAGGAAATAGAATATTCACGAAACGGCATATTAGGTCGATTGTCTTTGGAAATAGATTTTAAGGAAACCCCAGAAGAGATTAGAAAGCAGCTTGTAATAGCTCGAGATGTTCTTCAGAAACATGACTGGAGTGGAAAAAAGGGATTTGAGGGTGCCACGAAATATGGAAAGAATTTGCCAAAAATTGGGTTCGAGATTTTCGTGAGACCAATCCTAAGATGAAAGAAGCTCATGAGAAGTTTATTGCTTTTGATGAAGTTTTGGCGCGATCGACTAAGTGAGTTTAATTTTCTTTACTTCAAAAACCTCAACTTTAATACCAATGTGTTCGATCATTAAAAAATGTTTTTTTATCTCTGCTCGAAATTTCTCAGATAACTTTGGGGTGAAGTGCGAATAACCTCCTTTTTCAGATTGAGAACACAGTTTGTTTTCATACTCTCTTATGACATCAAGGATTTTTCCTCCCTCTTTGTTATATTCCTCCTGCCATTTTTCTTCATCGAGAGCATACCGATCATGAACCATTTGAAATTTATCAAACAACTCTTTGTTGTTGTTAATCATTTTTTCGTAGTATTCTCTGTATTTAGTCATTTCTAAATTATATAATCCAGACATGAGCTTACAAGTCGGAATTGTGGGATTACCCAATGCAGGCAAGTCAACGCTGTTTAATGCGCTGATTAGTAGGCGTTTGGCGGAAACTGCATCTAGGCCTTTTACAACCATAGATCCACATGAAGCCGTGGCAATTGTTGCTGACGAAAATTTAGAAAAGCTTTCGAAGTTAATCAATCCAGACAAGACAGTACCAGCCGCAGTGACTTTTATTGATATTGCTGGTCTGGTTAAAGATGCGCATAAGGGTGAAGGATTAGGGAATCAGTTTCTAGCTAAAATTAGAGAGGTTGATGTTGTTGTTCATGTTGTACGTGCGTTTGAAGACCCCAATGTTGCTCACCAGCACCCCATTCATGAGTCTGGCTCGTTGGAGCAAATGAGTGAAGACATAGAAACAGTTAATATAGAACTAGAGTTAGGAGAGATAGACAAGAAACCAACTATTTATGTTATTAACGCAGACGAAGAAAAGATGGGTAATAAGGAAATACTAAAGGCAAAAACAGAAGTTGAGAAAAAATACAAAAGCGAAGTTGTTATATTGTCAGCTAAACTAGAAGAAGAATTTATAGATTTGGAAACACAAGAAAAGAGGGAGTATCTTAATTCTCTTAAGGTTCAAGAAGACAGTTTGAGTCAATTAATAGGTGTTGCCTATAAACTACTAAATCTCATAACCTTTTACACAATTAAGGGAGGAAAAGAAGTTCATGCTTGGAGTATAGTTCGCGGATCAACCGCATTTGAGGCTGCCGAAAAAGTTCACACAGACTTTGCTCAGAAATTTATTAAAGCAGAAGCGATTGATATAAGTGATTTATTAGCATCAGGCGGATGGAAACAGGCTAAAGAAAAAGGGAAAATACAACTAGAAGGAAGAGATTATTTAGTAAAAGATAGGGATGTGATTGAGTTTAAAGTGGGGAGTTGATATACTTTCCCTCGCACGTTCAACGTGCTAACTTATATTAATATGATAGATTACGAACTAACACTAGTATTGCCAGGAAGCGCAACGGCTGCAAAGACCAAGAGCGCACAAGAAGCTATTGAGAAAATAGTGAAAATTGCTGGTGGAAAACTGGGCAAGGTCGAAGACTGGGGAAAGAAAGAACTAGCCTACGACATTGACAAAAACGACACTGGTATATTTCTGTATTATAATTTAAAATTGGATGCAGCAGCTGTCAAAATGCTTCCTCAAAAACTGAACCTAGAAGAAAGCATTATTAGATATTTATTGGTCAAGAAAGAAGAAGAGAAATAAACAATGTCTAGAAGTTTAAACAAAGCAACACTAATAGGAAATTTAACAAGAGATCCCGAAATGCGTTTTACACCACAAGGTGCAGCTGTATGTACTTTTAGTATAGCCACAAACAGACAATGGAATACAGAGTCTGGCGAGAAAAAAGAAGATGTTGAGTTCCACCGTATTGTTGCTTGGAATAAGTTAGCTGAATTATGTGCACAGCTTTTGGCAAAAGGAAGAAAAGTATATGTTGAAGGAAGATTGCAAACAAGAAGTTGGGAAGGTAAAGATGGAGTTAAGAGAACTACGACAGAAATTGTAATTTTTAGCATGATTATTTTGGATTCAAAAAGAGGCGCATCTGAAGATGGATTTGACTATCCAGATAAGGGAGTGCCGGAAAACAAAGAAGCACCTGTTGACCAAGGTGGGGAACAAGGAGCTAAGGCAAAGAAAACAACCAAGAAAGATAAAGGCTCCACAGCAACAAAAGAAACGGAGAACGAGGACGAGATTCCTTTTTAAAACTCATTATGAAAAAGAAAATTATACGAAGAAAGAAAAAGGCTTTGCATTGCCCTTTTTGTAAGGCAGAAAGAAATCCTGATTATAAAGAGTACAAGACTCTTTCGAAGTTTGTGACAGACAGGTCGAAAATTATAGGAGAAAGTCGAACGGGGCTTTGTGCAAAACACCAAAGGCGTTTGTCGATTGCTATAAAAAGAGCACGACACCTCGGGCTTCTTCCGTTTGTTTCAAGAGTATAAAACAATTAGTTTTTGTATGAAATTTCTGCCGATTCCCAGAATTAGTCTAGGTAAATTAAGAAAAGTAATTTTAACCGTTGTTGTTATTGGTGCAAGTGTATCAGTAGGATTTTATTTTGGCAGAAAGGGATTTTTGGCTTCTTTTTCGCATTTTCCGATTGTAACCATATCGCGACAGACCCCTCCCGAAAAAAGTGTTGATTTCTCCTTATTCTGGAGAGTGTGGGATTCATTAGACGAAAGCTACTATGACGATAATAAACTGGTTGACAGCGAAATGGTCTATGGAGCGATAAAGGGAATGGTCTCATCTTTGGGAGACCCGTATACAATATTCTTGCCTCCAAGTGAAAACAAAGTTGTCCAAGAGGATCTTTCTGGAAGTTTTGAAGGTGTTGGTATTCAGATTGGTTTTAAAGATGGGCAGTTGGCGGTTGTTGCTCCGCTCGCTGGTTCACCCGCAGAAAAGGCGGGCGTATTGGCAGGGGATTACATTGTAAATATAAAAGACGAAATTAAAGAGATTGACAAGGACACACAGGAGATGACTCTTCCAGAGGCAGTGAGGATAATCAGGGGGCCGGCTGGAACTACAGTTACTCTTTCCTTAATTAGAATCGGTAGTGAAGACCCTGTTGAAGCAGACATCGTGAGAAGAAATATCGATATCCCCAGTGTTTCTCTGGCTTACGAAGGGGAAAATGAGAGTATTGCTCATATTAAGATTTTAAAATTTGTAGCGGAGACTGAAAGTGAATGGAACGAAGCAGTTGTCGAAGTGCTCAAAAGACCTGGGATAGAAGGAATCGTTTTGGATTTAAGAAATAATCCAGGAGGATATCTTCAATCTTCGGTTGATATTGCCTCAGAGTTTATGAGTAACGGAAGTGTGGTTGTTACTGAAGCCATGGCTGATGGGGAAAACTATGATTTCTTGGTTGAGCGCATAGGTAAATTATTGGAAAAGCCTACTGTTGTTCTTATTAATGGAGGATCGGCCTCGGCATCCGAAATTTTGGCAGGTGCTTTAAGGGATGGTAGGAATATGCAACTTGTTGGTGAAACCTCTTTTGGAAAAGGAACCATTCAAGAGCCTCAACAGTTAAGTAATGGGTCTGGATTACACATTACGATATCGAAATGGCTAACACCGAGCGGGTTTTGGGTAAATGATGGAGGATTAGTACCTGATGTTGAAATAGTAGACGATTTAGAGACAGCCGAAGACGAACAGCTTCAAGAGGCAATAAAATTATTGTCAGAATAGGGGATTATTTTTTTACGAAATTAACTATCTTTTTAAGATCACCATTAACAACTGCATCTAAATTGCCCCAAGATTTTTTAATTCGATGATCCGTAACCCTGTTTTGGGGGTAGTTGTATGTTCTAATTTTTTCAGATCTCATTCCGCGGCCAATAGCGCTTCTATATCCAGCAACGGTTTTTTCTTTTTCGGCTTCTAATTTTTCCCAAAGTTTGGCTTTCAAAAGATCGGTTGCAATTTCACGATTTTGGAGTTGTGTTCTTTCTTGTTGACAAGAAATAACAATTCCAGTTGGCTTGTGGGTTAATCGAACGGCTGTTGACACCTTGTTAACATTTTGGCCTCCATGACCACCAGAACGATAGAATTGAACTTCGAGATCTCGTGGATCAACTTCAATTTCACCCTTTTTAATTTCAGGTAGAACAGCCACAGTTGCCGTTGATGTATGAATTCTTCCTCGCCTTTCGGTTGTTGGTACCCGCTGAACCCTGTGTACACCAGACTCATTTTCTAGTAGCTTAAAAACATTTGGTCCAGTGATTTGTGTAGTATTCTCAGCAATATTGCTTATCTTCCAATTGTTTTTAGTAGCAAAACGGGTATACATTCTGATTAGGTCACTTGCCCAAATTTTTGCCTCATCTCCGCCAGCAGCAGACCTGATTTCGATATATGCTTTTTCGTTTTGACTATTCATGTTATGAATGAGGTTTCTTTATTTTTTTTTCTTACGAAGTTCTGCCAAAGATTTTGGCTTATTTTCTTCTTCTTTAATTCTCTTTAGTTTCTTAAGTCGTCTCTTCTCAGTTTTAGAATATACTTTCTTTTTTGCTTTTGCTTGCTTAGATCTAAAGGCATCTACACGTCCAGCTGTGTCGACAAACTTCATTTGGCCAGTATAAAAAGGATGACACTCTGAGCAAACCTCGACCTTAATTTCTGGCACAGTGGCGCCCACAGTAAAGGTATTACCGCATGCGCAAGTTACTTTTGCGTCCTTATACCATTTGGGATGTATTTTAGCTTTCATATGATTTTCTATTTCTTAGGTGTAAATTATAGCAAGTGAGGCTGAGATAATCAATCTATTTTGTTCTTCTTTTGTGTCCGGCAATTATTACACCTGTAGTTACTATAGCTGCTCCGATAAGATAAAAAGAGGTAATTTCTTCACCAAGCCAGAACACGGCTAAGGGGACGGCGAAAAGGGGACTAAGATACATAAAGAGAGTTGCCTCTGAGGCCTCAATAGTTTTTTGAGCCTTTTGGTAAAGAAAGTAGGCCAGTGAGCCTGACAATAAGGCCATATAGACGACGCCCAGGTGTGCTTGTATAGGGGTTTTGATAATTAATGTGGCCAATTTAAAAAACGATCCTGCCTGAATAATGGCTAAGGGAAGTAGAGTTACAAAACCCACAAAGAACGTGTACATCGTCATATAAAGAGGATCAAATTTTCTTTTTAGAGCAGATTTGGTAAGAAGAATATATAAAACCCAGGTTAGTTTTGAGGCGATAATTAGAAAATTGCCAAAAATGTTTTCATAGACAAGGGCTTTGTTTCCAGCAATGGGTTGAAATACAATTGCTAATGTGCCAAGAAAAGCGATAAGGATGCCAATCTTTTCTTTTTTGGTAACTCTTTCTTTTAAAAATAATGCGCTGGCGGTTACGACAAATATAGGACCCGTGGCTGAAAGCAGTGAGGCATCAAGAGCAGTGGTGAAACTATATCCGTAGAAAATAAAACTAAGATTGATGCTAGAACCTAGCAGGGCGATTATGGTTAAGGTAATAAAGTCTTTAGCTTTGGCTGGTCTTTTGGCTTTTTTTAATAAAGCAATAGGCAAGAAAGTAACTGTTGAAAGTAGAAACCGATAAGTAAGAAATATGAGAGGGGGAAGACTAGGTAGGGTGAATTTAATAATTGGGCCAGCGATACCCCATATCGCGGCAACAACTATTAAATAGATATAGGCTCGTAGCCGATGAGGATTCATCGTAGTTCGTTGGTAAGATTATTAATAGAAATAGTTTTTTGTTCCCTGTTGGCTAGGTTTTTAAGAACTGCTTTGTCAGTCTTAATTTCCTCGGGACCAATAATAATTACCCAGGGAATATTTTTTCGATCGGCATATTTCAGTTGCTTGTCGAGCTTGGCACTACTATTGAGATAGACTTCGGTGTTAATGCCTTCCTCTCGAAGCATGTTTGCAATCTTAAGTGACTCGTCTAATAATTCGGGTGCAAAAATGGTTACCAAAACAGCCGTGGGAGTTTCCGCAATGTTTGGCCATAAATCTAGTTCTTCAATAACATCGGCCAGTCTGTCGAGTCCAAACGATGTGCCGGTGGCTGGCAAGTCTGGTCCGCCCAGAGTGCTTAGTAATTCATCATATCTACCTCCACCAGTAATTGATCCGATTTTAGGTTTGTCGACGACTGTTTCAAAAATAGGACCAGTGTAATAATCTAAACCTCTGGAAAGCGTCGGCGAAAATTCAATATTTTTAGCTCCCATTTTCTCTGCGTTTTTAATTACCTCTTTCAGAAAATCGTTGGGTTTTGCTCCCTGGATTTCAGTTAGTACAGCAGTTACTTCTTTTTCTGTCAGTCCCTTTTCAGAGAGTTCTTTTTCAACACCCTCTTGCCCCTTTTTATCCAACTTATCGATTGATTGAATAACGGTGGCCCATTTTTCTTCTGGTAGTCCGACCTTTTTCATTGAAGAGAAAAGGACTTGTCGACTATTAACCTTAATTCTAAAGGATGAGAATTCAAGCGCCTTTAAAACATCGGAAGTAATAGCTAGAATTTCTGCGTCAGCCATGGGCGAATCCGAGCCTACAATGTCTATGTCGCACTGAGTAAATTCTCGATATCGTCCCTTTTGTGGTTTTTCTGCTCGCCAAGCTGGCTGTATTTGGTATCTTTTGAATGGTTTAGGCAAGTTTTGATTTGACGCAATTACGCGTGCTAGGGGAACGGTTAAGTCATAACGTAACCCAACACCCCTTCCGCCTGGGTCTTCAAATAAATACATTAATTTCTCAGCTGCTTCCCCGTACTTGCCGCGAAGAACCTCTTGGTATTCCAAGGAAGGTGTTTGAAGTTCTGCAAACCCGTATTTCTCAAAGACGGTTTTGAGACGATTTGCAACTTCTTGCCTGATAGCCATTTTCTTAGGCAAAAAATCTCTAAACCCTTTTAGAGTCTGCATTTTTGAATTATTTGTATTTCCCATGTTATTTATCATGTTATCTGTTTCTCCACTAAAAAACCAGCCTGTTGGCTGGTAAGTTAACCACGCAAATTACCACCCAACTTCAGGCTGATGGGTGAAAATGTAATTGCATGTTAGATTGCTTTCTCATAATGAGGGTATGATACTTTAGTGAAATCGTGTAGTCAAATTATTGAGTTGTTTCTACTGCTGGAGTAATTATGTGTATAAATCTGGCACTGAGTGTATTGCCCTCAGTTGTACCTACAACAATTATTTTATCTTCATCTTGAATGTTATCAAGTTCGGGGCCAACCCATTTTGAGCCGAATTCAACTTCCCATTCTTTGCCTGATAATGCAGTTATAGTTAGTGTTTTCTTGCCTATTTCAGTCGGTTCACCAAAGACAGCTTTTCGAGTGGTGGGTTCAGGAGCGGTAGTAATCAGTATTCGAGATCCTTCTAGAACACTATTGCCATTTCTGTATCCCATGGCAATAACAAAATCACCAATGGCTAAATCTGAAAAATTCACCACAGTTGTGTTTTTGGTTATTTTTACAAAATCCGTATTTTCTTCATCAACTGAAATTTGTTGGATCTCTCCAGCATCCTCGTTAGTGCTACTAAAGATAAATTTGTTAATTTGTATTGTTTGTTCAGCTATGTCGGTAACAGTGCCAATATAGGCAAAAGGAACGGTTCTTGCTTCTTCGACTTTCTTTTGAACGGTATCTCTAACTGAGTTTGCTTCTTCTGTAGATGTTTCTTGGGCTAAGGCAACATAAGCAGTCGTGGTAATTAATATTAATAATGACAAAAATATAAGTATTTTTTTCATTAGTTTTCTTCCTCCTCTTGCTTTGTAAGTTCAGATGAGTATATAAGGGTTAGTCTTTCTTCTGTTTCTGTCCCATCTGTGTCAAAGGCTGTTAAGATAACTTCATTTATTCCACCGACAACATCAATTTCAACTTCAAATTCACCATCGCCGTTTGTCTTTACAACATAATCTTCGTTTTCAGTTGAAGTTACTAGCAGTACGTTTGGCTTAGTAATACCGGTAAGAACAGTTGGGGAAGATGTGATGACTTGGTAGTTTTCGGGCTTGGCAATTGTTATTCCAAAATCTGCTGGAACTATTTCTGAAGCGGTGCCGTCTTCTGTTGTGTTTGCCCCCTCAGGTCTCAAGGCAATATTGGCTCTCCATACCCCGAAGGCAATGATTAGCCCAAAGGTTATTCCTGCGAGAATGGCAAATAGTATTTCTTTACGCATATAGCAAACAATACAAAATGGCCTTTATTGATAGGCTGTGACTAATATATTTCAACAATTAATTGTTGTCAAGCCGTTAGGGGTTTGATAGTATGCCTTGATAGGCTAAAAATATTTTTTAAACAATGGATATAACATATTTAGGACATTCTTCATTTCGCTTAAAGGGTAAGACATCCAGTGTTGTTATTGATCCGTTTGACCCCAAATCAGTTGGCTTTCCTTTTCCAAAAGTTTCTGCAGATATTGTTACTATTTCGCATAAGCATAAAGACCACAATAGGGTGGAGTTAGTTAAAGATGTCAAAAAAGTAATTTCTGGACCAGGAGAATATGAGATTAACGGAGTATCTATTATTGGTATAGCTTCTTTTCATGACAATCAAAAAGGAGCGAAAAGAGGAAAGAACACAATATATGTAATTGAAATGGACAAGTTAAGAATTGTTCATTTGGGAGATTTAGGACATAAGCTTTCAGAAAAATTTATTGAAAAGGTTGGGAGCGTAGATGTTTTAATGGTTCCTGTTGGGGGAGAGTATACAATTGATGCGGTTAAGGCAACTGAGATATCCCGTATGATTGAACCCAAAATTGTTATTCCTATGCATTATATGGTTCCTAAATTAAACCCAACAACATTTGCAAAACTGGCTTCGGTAGAGCCATTTTTGACACAGATAAGCTTGCCTGTTGAAAAATTAAAGAAACTAACAATATCAAATAGCGTATTAGAAGAAGAACAGAAAGTTGTATTATTAGAGAGCAAGCAATAGCATCTGCCCGGAAACAAACTTTACTAATCGTATTTTTTTTGTTACAAACCAATTATGGCAGATCAATTAAAAGTCAGAATTCCTCCACATTCAAATGAAGCCGAAGAGTCGGTTCTTGGAGCTTTACTGTTAGACAAAGACGCTATTATCGCGGTTGCTGAATTTTTGTCCTCAGAGGATTTTTATGACGAACGACACAAAGCAATTTTCGATAGTTGTATTGATTTGTATGAAGAGCGAATTCCAATAGATGTTTTAACTGTTGCAGAAAGATTAAAAAAGAAAAAAACTTTAAAAAAGATTGGTGGGGCAAGTTATTTAGCAGAGATAGCCAACAAGGTACCGACAGCAGCACACGTAGAGCATTATGGAAAAATAGTTAAAGATGCTGCAACAAAAAGATCACTTATGGTGGCGGCAACAAAATTGGTCGACTTCTCAATGGATGACAGCCTAGCAGCCAATGAGTTATTAGATAAAGCAGAGTCTGCCGTATTTGCACTTACTCAAAGACATTTAACTCAAGCATTTACTTCTGTTAGAGATGCCTTAACAGAGAGCTTTGATAGATTAGATGAACTTCATAAGCAAGCCGAAGGGCTGCGAGGAGTGCCAACGGGTTTTAAAGACTTGGACGATACTTTAGCTGGAATGCAAAGATCCAACCTTATAGTGTTAGCGGCAAGGCCTGGTATGGGAAAAACTTCTTTGGCATTGAACATCGCTCAAAACCTGGCTGTTAAACATGATCGTCCAGTAGGATTTTTTTCTCTTGAGATGAGCCGAGAAGAGTTGGTTGATAGACTTTTGGTTACGCAAGCTGATATTGATGCTTGGAGATTAAAAACAGGGAAGCTTTCAGAAAGTGATTTTACGAAACTATCAAACGCAATGGGGGAACTGGCTGAAGCACCACTATATATAGACGATACACCGGCTTTATCGATTCTTGAAATGAGAACTAAGGCAAGAAGATTGCAGGTTGAAAAAGGAGTTGATATGTTAGTTGTTGATTATCTTCAGCTTGCTCGTAGCAGACAACTAGAAAACAGAGTTCAAGAGGTTTCTGAAATATCTCAGGGTTTGAAAAATTTAGCAAGAGAATTAAAACTTCCTGTGCTGGCTCTGTCTCAACTTTCTCGGGCGGTTGAACACAGAGGTGACAAGAGGCCTCAGCTGGCCGATTTAAGAGAGTCTGGAAGCATTGAGCAGGATGCCGACGTCGTGATGTTTTTATGGAAAGAAGACGACGATAAGCCAGAAAATATTGTTCTAGACATTGCTAAGCATCGAAATGGTCCGCTCAAATCTATCAAGCTATTTTTCAGGGGCGATAGAATCAAGTTTTACGGGCGAGAAATGAAAAGGCCTGCATAACAACGTGTTTACACTGAGGAAAATCAATAAGTTCTGTGTGCCGAAGGTGGGAGTCGAACCCACACGGTACTTTCATACCACGAGATTTTGAGTCTCGCGCGTCTGCCAATTCCGCCACCTCGGCATAAGAAGTGATTTAATAATTCGTGAGTAGTATATTTTATCAAATAATTGCTTTTATTCAAAGGAAATGGCCTTGTTTTAGGACCTTATTAAAGATAAAATAACCTCTGGATAATTAATAAAATGATTGAAGCAACAAATTTAAAAAACGGGATCGCTTTTCTTATGAATGGAAAGCCATTTAAGGTTATTAAATATACTCATCAAAAGATTGGTAGAGGTGGGGGGTTGGTCAAGTTGGTCATACGTAATCTTGAGACTGGAAATCAGATTGAAAAGACAATTAATTCAGCGGCAAAAGTTGAAAATATAAATACACAAAAAAGAAGTATGCAGTATCTTTATCAAGACGGCGGTAACGCGGTATTTATGGATCCAAAAACTTTTGGCCAAGTTGAAATCCCCATCAGTATAGCCAAGGAAGAACTTCCATACATTAAGGAAGGTGAAAATGCAGACATCCTGTTTTGGGACGATAAACCACTATCAATTGAAATCTCTCCTAAAGTAACCCTAACGATAAAAGAAACAGCCCCTGGAGTAAAAGGCAATTCCGCGACTAATTTATATAAACCGGCGATTTTGGAAAATGATATACAACTCAGAGTTCCGTTATTTATAAAAACGGGCGATAAGATAAGAGTAGACACAAGGAACGGTGAGTATGTAGAGAGAGTGACCGACAAGTAAAACTTCAGGCAAAAATCCACCAGAAAGCCGCGGCAACAGTAAGCACTTGCGTCAAAATTCCCGGAACGAAATTTGTATCAGCTTGTATGGATTTTTGAAAAGCAATCCATTTATCAATAAATTTACTTTTTATTCCCAAAAAAAAGTATGGACCTTCCATGACATCAGGTAAGACCGCCGCAAATGATGCGGCTAAAATTGTGGCAGCATGTGCCATATCGGGCATAGCTTTAGATGCGATGAAAAATCCAACAAAGAGAGCCGTGCAAACATCTGCGACGACAATGAAAGAACTCTTCTTAGTAGGTTTTCCGTGCTTCTTCATTTCCGTATTAAGGTGGGGATTCCAGTGAGGTATTCTGTCTAGAAGAAAATGGCTACCAAACGCTAGCGGAATAGAGAGAAGGGGATTGGCAATTTTGGTAGCAATAGCTGCTCCTACGATAACATGTGGTGTTTCTAGCACGATGTAAAAATGATAACGTTTGAGCATTGTCAAAGTCAAATATGTGAGAAGTTATGATAACTTGATATAATTTAGAAACAGAATAAACACAACGATGATGAAGATAGCATTTAATATAGTAGGAATACTACTTTTCTTCTTTTTATTTTGGAGAAAACTTAAAGAAGATTATGACTCAAGCAGAATATTTACATTTGCCCTGTTTGTTGCCCTAGGTGTGATTATATTCAGTTTTATATCTCAGAAGGTATTGCCTCAGTGGTGGTTTTGGGCAGACTGTTTGGGGGCAACCCTAGGATTTGTCCTTGGTAGATTAAGGTTTAAATTTAGATTTTTTGAAAATCTGGAGGCAGTGACGATAGGATTGTTGCCTTGGCTGTCTGTTATTTTTCTGCAAGACGCCATATTAAATTCCAGCTGGTCTTCGCTGATCGCCTTTGTAGTATTGCTGGTAATTATTGCTTTTTATGTATTTCTCGATACACATTATAAAAAATTTACATGGTATAAATCAGGCAAGGTAGGTTTTTCCGGACTAACCACACTGGGTGTGTTTTTCCTAATTAGGACAGCAGTTGCAGCTGGCTTTCCTTCTATGCTATCCTTTTTGGGTCCAATAGACAGTATCATCTCTGGAGTGATAGCTTTCACTTCATTTTTGTTAGTATTTAACTTATCAAGACAACAAGCATGAAAAACAAAAAAAAGACCAAATCAAAAACAAGTAGTAAGAAGAAAAAGGGAAGTGTTATTCAAATTCCCGCAAAACTTTTGGCTCCTGTTGGCAAGTTCTTGCAGGGAAAGTTGAAAAAACTTGAAAAGACGAAAACCGAAATAGAGAAAGAAGACCCGTTTAAAGACACATCAAGGGTTATGGACAACGCTTCTCCAGACACAGATGCCGCCGAACAGTTTGGGCACGCAAGGACATCAGCTATTAAAGAGCAACTAGAAAGAAAAATGGTCCAAACAAAGAAAGCATTAAAACGTATCAAGATTGGCAAATACGGGCATTGCGAAGACTGTAATGAATTGATCGACACAGACAGACTAATGGTTTACCCTGAAGCTACTCTTTGTGCAAAATGTCAGGCAAAGAGAGAAAAATAAGTACAAGTTAAGCTTAGTAGACAGTATCCGCCAACGGGCGGTTTTTTATTGAGTAGGTGATACTATATATACATGGATACAAAAATTATATTTGAGGATAAAGACATAATTATATTGAACAAACCTTCAGGCGTGGTAGTCAATAGAGCTAACACAACGAAAAATCCCACCTTGCAAGATTGGTTAGAAAAATATTTAAAACTCAAAGATAATGGAATCGGTGATAGAGCCGGCATTGTTCACAGACTAGATAAGCCAACTAGCGGAGTATTGATTGTTGCCAAATCGGAACAAGCTTTTACAAATCTCCAAAGACAGTTCAAAGAAAGGCAGACAGAAAAGAGCTATCAGTGCTTGGTGCATGGGAAATTAGATATTAAAAAGGGTCAAATAACGGCCCCAGTTGGTAGACTTCCGTGGAACAAGGAGCGTTTTGGGGTTTTGCCTGGCGGACGCTCAGCTGAAACTAATTATGAAGTGATTAGCTATTACAAAAACAACCAGGGAATATATAGTTTAGTAAATGTGTTTCCCAAGACAGGAAGAACACACCAAATCAGAATACATATGAAATATTTAGGTTACCCGCTAGTTGCTGATGATTTTTATGCTGGTCGAAAAACCTCTCGAGATGACAAGGAATGGTGTCCGAGGCTATTTCTTCACGCAAAAAGTATTATGTTTGCTCACCCAAAGACTGGCGAGAAAATATCATTTGAAGCGAAACTTCCTCATGATTTAGACAAAGTGTTACAAAAACTTACTCTTTTGGAGGACTGACTTTTCATGCTTCTTTACACACGGCTAGAAATTATTCTAAACTAGATATAGACAGATAGGTTTTAATAAAAAAATTATAGCTAGTTACCAATCTTATGTCACCTGCCCAAAGACGAAAAAAACGCGTCAAAAAACAAGCGCGAAAGAATGGAAAACGTAAATATTTTAAATTGTTTTGTTTGCTTTTAATACCTCTTTTTATTTTCCTTTTGATTACCCTCAGAACTAAATATTGGAAATCTTCCGCAGAAACATTCTTAGTTATTGAAAAAGAAAGCGGTGACGTTGTTGTTACTGTTTTTAATCCTTCACTTGAAAAAATTACCAACATTACGATACCAAAGAATACGGAGGTTGAGGTAGCCAGACAACTGGGGCGATGGAAACTTGGGAGCGTAAGGGAACTGGGAGAAAATGAGAATATGGAGGGGCAACTATTAGCAGAGACAATTGTTAAGCATTTTAAATTACCTGTGGCAGCGTGGGCAGACGCCCCGGCCTTGGGTTTTGCAGAAGGTGATTTACCTGGAATAATTAAGGCAAGTCTAATGCCATACAAAACTAATTTGGGAATAGGGGATAGGATTAAAATGGGCCTAATGTCTGCAAGAATTAAAAATTTAAAAAGAGAGAATATTTCTTTTGCGGAAGGGAATATCCTTAAAAAGGTGACATTGATTGGAGGAGATGAAGGATATGTTTTGGCAGGTCGACTACCCAACTATATTATCGCCCTTTTTTCTAACCCATGTATTTCTAGTGAAGGGGCAACAGTGGTGATATATGATTCAACGGATACACCAAACGTTGCAGAGGAAATAGGAGAAGTAGTCGAAGTAATGGGTGTGAAATTAGCAAACATAAAGAAAGAAGAAGCGGATAATTCCGATTGCGAAGTAAAAGGAAAAGACAAAGAGTTGTTAGATGAAATTGTTCAAGTTTTTTCCTGCAAAAATATGAGAGTTGAACCAGAAGGCAATTTTGATCTAGAAATCAAGATAGGGAAAGAATTTTCAAAGAGATTTTAGTCTTCGTCAGTCACAGAATTCTTCAGGGATTCTTTTTTGTGAATAAGCTCAGGTGGAGTAAAGGAAATATAGTTAATTTTTTCAGAGGTGAATGATGGAATATCGGCTACTTCTTTGACCCTTTTTGTTTCGCGAATAAACACCTTTACTTCTTGGGGGCTAGAAGATTTAACAAAAGCCTGATATTTGTTGCCTGCTTTAATTAGTTTAATAAGACTGACAGAAACGTCGTCTGGTAATCGACCGATATACTTTTTGGTGTCTGTGCAAACAGAGATTCTGTGATTACCTATTTTGAATTTAACTTCATCGCCAGAATCAAGGTTGGCAATTACCTTGCCACAGTCTCCTAAGTGCAGCAGAGAAACAATCTTGGTTTTGCCTGGTTCTTCCAGAAAAGCACGAGCAGAAAACTTAGAAGGATTTGTTTTTTCTCCTTTCCTGAGTTCTTTCCATTTTGCTAAAGCCTTAGTGGCAATTGTATTGTGAGGGTCAATATTAATTACTTTTTTAGCTGTTTTTTTGGCCTTAATTATTTCACCTACTTCGGAAAAAGCTCTTGCCAAGCGATTGAGCGCATCCACATCCTTAGAATCCTTTTTGAGAATTTGTTTATTGAGGTTTACAGCATCTTTCCAGCTTGCTTTAAGGGCTGCGGCGATTGCTTTTTGGGCCAGGTCTTCATTCATGTATGTTTTCCGTGTAACTCATTCTGAGTATAGATATGACAAGAGGGTTGTCAAGGGGAAACGGCGAAGAATCTTAGAAAAAGAATAAACGACTCACAAGCGTACAGATTTTATGGGAAAAAAAAGATTTTTCGTATATAATTACATTTGAAATGAGTGGTCATTCACACTATTCAACAATCAAAAGACAAAAAGAATCTAACGATGCCACAAAGGGAGCCGTTTTTTCAAAATTGTCACGAGCAATTTCGATTGCGGTAAAAAGCGGGGGAGGGTCTTCACCTGATTCAAATTATAAATTGAGAGTTGCTATAGATAAGGCTAGAGCAATGAATATGCCAAAGGCTAGTATCGAACGTGCTATTTCTAAAGGAGTAGGCGGGGGAGACTTAGAAGAGGTCACCTATGAAGGGTTTGGCCCCGTCGGTGTTGCCGTTATGGTTGAGGTAGCCACAGATAATAGAAATAGATCTGGACAGGAAATTAAAAGTATTTTTGACAAAGGGGGAGGGAGCTTGGCTGGTCCAGGAGCTGTATCTTTTAACTTTGAACCAAAAGGATTTATTGTAATCAAAAAAGACAAAAATGTGGAAGAACAAATGCTAGCTCTCATAGATCTTGGCGTAGAGGACATGGAAGAAACAACCGATGGAATTGAGATACATGTGGACTCGAGTCTTATTAAAGAAATTAGAGAAAAACTTGAAAATAAGAAATTTAATATTGTCTCCACAGAGTTAGTACAAAAACCTAAAAACTATCAATTACTGGACAATGAAAAGAAGGCAAACAAAGTCCTTTCCTTTTTAGATGGATTAGAAAATCAAGATGATGTTCAAAAAGTGTTTGCGAATTTTGATATTCCTGAAGACATCTTAGAAAAAATAGCAAATGAGTAAAAGAAAAAGATTTTTTATAACATCGTTTACTCTCTCCTTGGGATTTATTGCAATTCAATTAATCAGTGCTTCTAGGGATAACTTATTTATTGAAAATCAGTTTAGGTTTTTAACGATTGGCGCTCTGGGATTATTGACTCTATTGTTGTTTGCATGGTCTTTAAGGGAGGGGTTGGGAAAGAATTTAACATTATTATCCTTGATATTGCCAACAATGTTTACCATTGGGGTCGGTCTTTTTTGGTTTCTACTTCCAACAAATGTTTTCGCGAGGCTTCCCGCCGTTATTTTTTATGGCCTAGGTATTTACGCTCTCTGCTTAACGACTAATATTTATACAGTAGCAACAATAAGAACGATTGCCTTATTAAGGGCGGCAAGGGGAGTTGGATTTGTACTCACTTTAGTGACCTCTTTCCTTATTTTTGACACAATCCTGTCTCTAAAGGCATCGATTGCGGTAACTAGTCTATTATCTTCGTTGGTTTCTGTTCCTTTATTCCTTCAAGGCTTTTGGACAATACCGCTTGAGCGTAAGTTTTCAAAAGATTTAATAATGATGTCTCTTGTCGCCAGCCTTATTGTGGGGCAGGTTGCTCTAAGCTTATTTTTCTGGCCAGTCACAGTTGTTGTTGGGTCATTATTCTTAACAGTCGCAGCCTATATGCTTCTAGGCTTGGGTCAGGCAAAGCTCGAGGCTAGGCTTTTTGCTCAAACTGTTAGGGAATACCTCTTTGTAGGCGCCTTTGTATTTATAGGAATGTTTTTTGCTACGCATTGGGGAGGCTAATTTAATAAAATTCGATTCGGAAATAGTTAGATTTTTAATGACACGACAAGGAGGGGATGAGGGTAGTATATATCCTATAATTTATCTTCACGCATTGCCACGAAGGGGGAGTTTTCACAAGAATTAACCAGAATTTTCACGCGCTGACAAAATACGACGCTGCCAAAGATAAACCGAAGGATAAACGATGCAGTATGATATAGTTACCAAGCACGAAAGATAGAGCCTCATGCCTAATACGTCCCCGTTGTGGATAACTAGTCAAGCTATTGGATTGCTAAAATACCCCTACTGAGAGTGTGATACAGAGAACGATGAGTTGGATCAGATCCAGAGGACAACCATCATAGAATGCATCTCTAGCAGCAAAGGAAAACGTTGGACTTCTCTTATAAGAATGTCACATGGTTATTTGTAACAGCAGTATGGTGGAGGAGCTCAATTGATACATAGTCGCACAATGATACTTTTGCGACGTATACTAATTCACTGGGGTGGGCGGGTGTTTTTGGCTCATTCATCAACCCTATGTCCTTATATGATTATGGAAATGTTATAAATTATATTAATTGTCCTCTGTTTAAGGTTTGTCTATATATTCTCTCTCCGAACATTATCCGAAAGTAAATTTAGCGATTTTAGCCCCTCTCCCCCAGTTTCCTAAAATCTCATTTTGTTTGTTGTTTGCTATGATTTTTATTTACGAAACCAATGTAGATGATGAGTTACCTATTTATTTACTGACGGGCCTCTTAGAATTGATCTAATGAAACTCTGGGTTTGAATTTACTAACTCTAAAGTATAAAATGGCTTCCTTATGGCAGAAAGAAGACGTCATTCGCCGTTTAAGCGACAGTTGGATATGTTGGACGGAAGAAGTATTTTTATAAATACTGAGTGGGCGGATTGGTTGAGAGACCAAAAAAACAAAATACAAAGTGTTTCTTTAACAATAATGGAACACAAGAAATATTTTCTAAACAAAAGACCCGAATGGGCAAAAACTTTTTCAGAGAAAGAAATTTCAGACGATGTTTTGGTAAAAGAGTCAGACAAATACTTTAAACATTTGTTAAGACTAGATCCAGAAGAATGGTCTATCGAGAGAGAGATTATTGATGATGACGAAAAAGAAGGTTTTATTGTAGAGAGAATATTAAATAGGTTTGGGGATTGTCGTTATGTAACAACGATATTTCCAAATAAAGAAGGAAACCATACTTGCAGACTAGAAAGCTGGTTTGCCAAAGGACAATGGACCGTAGGTCAAGAGTGTACATATAACAGAAGAGCTGGATTTTATACCGAGAAGGAACTTCTCAATCACACGGAAACCTGGTTTAGGGTTTTCAAATAATAAAAAATGAATACAAGAGTAAAAGATAGCCATACATGTTTAAAGAAAGACCACACAGACCAATAAGTCGCGAAGCGTTCATTGAACAACATGTCATTGGATTTGATCATGACGGAGTTATGGCCGGATCTAGGCAGCCAGTTATTGATGAGTACAACAAAGACTTTGGGACAAATCATTCAGTAAATGAAATAAAAGGATTTTATGACCTGGCATTGTGGGCAAAAGATGATTTGGGAGTAAGTGACGAAGAAGCTAAAGAGATACATAACAGCCTTTGGTATCACCGACCTGACGTTTTACTGAGGGCAAAGCCGAATCCTGGCGCTACTGAGTTTACGAGAGATCTTACCAAGAGAAGAAAGTATTTCCAAATAATTACCTCGAGGCCTCCAGTTTTTACTGAAAGCACGATTGAGTGGTATCGCGTAAATATGCCCTGGGTTAACAAAACCCAAATAATTATTAGAGATGACGAAGATACAGTGGGAGAAATTTTTAAAGCTGATCAGATAAAGCGCTACGGAATTACAGTGTTTTTTGAAGATGCTGCTCATCATGCCGAAAGAATTGCTAAGCACACAGACGCAATGGTTGTGCTATTAAATAATGATGCTGCCTGTGATGACTGTGATACGGGCCAAATATTAAGAATTAGGAGCGATATTCATAGGGTGCCCACTCTTGAAGAGGCTCTAAAAATACTCTTTCGTGACTAGTTCTTCTGTGTCGCACAATATTGACAACCTTCTGTGGCTATGTTAATTTTTATACAGGGTCTTCCCTACTTAACATTAATTAATTTTCAAAAAATGCCGACTGCTCAATCGTCAAAAAAAATATCGCCATTAGAAAAATATTGCAATAACTTCCTGGAATATTTAGAAATTGAAAAAGGCTCCTCTCCCCTAACCATTCGAAACTACAAACATTACCTTAATCGTTTTTGTTCCTGGATGAAAAAATCAGGAATTAGACAAACTCCTCAAGACATCAATTCAGAAGTAGTAAGGCAATATAGGGTGTATCTTTCAAGAATAGAAACAAACAAAGGAGGCACTCTCTCGAGAAAAACACAAGGTTTCCATGCTATTGCTTTGAGATCTTTTTTAAAATGGCTAATTAGAAATGATATTGAGGTTATGTCTCCAGACAAAATTGAATTACCAAAAACAGACGAAAGGCAGATTAAATTTTTGTCAGGAGAACAAGTAGACAGACTTCTTAACGCTCCCTCTCTTTCAACCATTCAAGGCAAAAGAGACAAAGCAATATTGGAAGTTCTTTTCTCGACGGGATTAAGGGTTTCAGAGTTGGTAAAAATGGATAGAGATAAAATTGATTTTAAAAGAAGAGAGTTTGGAATACTTGGAAAAGGAGGAAAAACAAGAGTTGTCTTTTTGTCGGCAAGGGCGGTGGAGTGGATAGATAAGTATGTAAAGTCAAGAAAAGACAGATACTCGCCTTTGTTTATTCGCCACAAAGGAAAAATTGATCCATCAATCTCAAGTGAGGAAATGAGACTATCTCCTCGCTCCGTGCAAAGAATGCTTAAAAAGTACTCAAGAAAAATGAAATTTCCAATAGATGTTACCCCGCACGTTATGAGGCATAGTTTTGCTACAGACCTGTTGATGGCTGGCGCAGATTTAAGAAGTGTTCAAGAAATGTTGGGACACAAGAATGTCTCAACGACTCAGATATATACCCATGTAACCCACAAGCACCTTCGAGATATTCATTCGGCTTTTCACGGCAAGGGTGGAGATTAAACCAAAAAACAAGAGGGTCGTTTGAATAGAGATTTCTCTCTAAACGCGTACCCTCGGTCTCTGTTTTGTATACAGAATAGTTTCGGTCAAAACCAATTAGAATATTAGTTGAATGATGTCTCTTGCGAGTAGAAACACCATTAATAGAAGAATAAGCACGAGGAAGGTGTAATTAAGTATTTTAGCTGCCTTAATAATTCCTGGCTTATTTTTAAACAAAGAGCAGATGGCTCCAATCCATATGTGTCCACCATCAAGTGCCGGAACTGGTGCAAGGTTTATTATGGCCACGCTGAAGTTTAAAAGTAGCCAAACAAAAATGGTACCAAACACAAATTCTACGTCGACTATTTCATGAGTGATGGCAACAACACCAATCGGACTCGAAACTTGCTCAATCCCTATGTGGCCAGTCAATAGCATGGTAACAGCAAAAAAGGATGCTTTAATATACATCCAAGCCACCATTAGACCAGCTTTTCCAAAAGTCAGATAAGAAACTATTAAGCCGGCGGCGATGTTTGCAAGTGGTCCAGCGCTATAAACGATTGTTTTTTTGAGAAACGTGGACTTAAGGATGTCTTCTTCCTTAATATTCACTCCGCCCCCCACAAGCCAAGGAGAAACAATTATCTCTTTACCTCTAAAGTAAAAGGTTTTTTTAGGCTGGATAGGGAGACCAATAAAAATAGTGTCAAAAGAAAAGCCAAGAAGTGAGGCGGCAAAGGCATGTCCCCACTCATGAATGACCAACACTAAAACGAGTTGCAGGATTACAACGAAGATAGACATGTTTGTTACCCTCCTTTAGGGCCTTCAGTTGGAATAGGTTTTGACGAAATTTGTTAATGAGCTTACAAATAAAAAATGCCCGAATATACGGACAGATTAGTAGCATTATACAATGCAAATTAATGAAATACAAAATATAGGTTATTTAACAATGGAGATATTTATTTTTTGGCTAGGTTTTTTTCCAAGCAGGCCATGGCGGCAACAGCGTCATTTTTCTTTGCAAAGCGCATTAAGATAACTCCTTGAGTAGCTCTTCCCATCTGGGGAATGTTTTTGAGAGGCAGTTTAATGATTTGCCCATTTTTACTAGTGATAATCAATTGCTCCATTTTTTCATTAACTAGAGCGATGGCGGTGAGAGGACCTGTTTTGCTGTTAACGACGGCTGCTTTAACACCCTTCCCTGCCCTTCTTTGAACTGGGAAAAGATGAATGCCTGTTCTTTTACCAAGTCCATTTTCCGAAATGGTAAGGATGTCTCTAAACATCTTTCGTCTTTTGTCTTTTGGTTTGGTGGTTTTTTCTGCGAATACTTCCATTCCAATAACTTCATCAGTTGTTTCTAGTTTAATACCACGAACACCGGTTGTGGCTCTTCCCATAGATCGGACATTTGTTTCAGGGAATCGAATAGACTTACCATTTTTAGACAAAAGAAGAATGTGCTCATTCCCTTGTGTTTCTTGAACACAGACAAGAGAATCTTTTGCAGCTAAGCGAATAGCGATTAGACCAGAGGCTCTTAGATTTTTAAATTGAGATACCTTTGTTTTTTTAACAACACCCATCGAGGTGGCCATAATATAGTGCTTGCGCAGATCATCGTTGCTGGCCGCCAAAACCGACATAACGACTTCGTTTTGATCAATATCAATAAGATTAACAATTGCTTGTCCCTTAGCCTGTCTGGTTGTCTCTGGAATTTCCCAGGCTCTTATCCCGTATACTTTTCCTTTATTTGTAAAGAATAATACTGTGTCATGCGTCATCGCCGATAGGATGTGTTCGATTTCGTCAGCTTCTTTTGTTGTCATTCCTACAACACCCTTTCCTCCGCGTCTTTGTGACCTGTATGTTCCCCTAGGAACTCTTTTTACGTATCCAGTTTTGGTAACAGTAATAAGAGTTTCCTTGTTTGGAACTAAATCTTCGTCGGAAAATTCTCCTAGTTTTTGTTTATAAATCTTAGTTCTTCTTGCGTCTCCAAATTTTTCTCTAAGTTCTGTGAGTTCTTTGGTTATTATTGTAAGCACTTTTTGAGGATTTCTAAGAATGGCTGTTAGTTTGTCTATTAGTTTCTTAATTTCGTTGTATTCCTTTTCAATCTTATCTCGCTCTAGGGCGGCCAATCGCCTGAGTTGCATGTCTAAAATAGCCGTAGATTGGATGTCGGTTAATCCGAACTTTTTAATTAAGTTCTTTTTTGCATCTTCTTGAGTGCGGCTTGCTCGAATCGTTTTAATAACTGCATCTAAGTTATCAAGCGCTATCTTTAATCCCTCCAAGATATGGGCACGTCTTTTGGCAGCAGTTAAATCAAAAATGGTTCTTCTGGTAATAACATTTTGTCGGTGTTTAACATATTCGGTTAGAATTTGTTTTAGGTTTACAGTGAAAGGAGCTCCATCGATCAAGGCAACGAAATTGGCGGGAAAAGTGGTTTGAAGCCGCGTGTGCTTATATAGATTGTTAAGAACGGCTTTAGGTCTAGCATCTCTTTTAAGTTCGACAACAACAGATAGTCCATCCTTATCTGATTCGTCTCTCAAGTCAGCAATACCTTTGATTCTTTTCTCGCGTACTAATTCGGCAATTTTAATAACTAGTTTGGCTTTGTTTACTTGATATGGAAGTTCAGAAATAACTATTTGCTGTCGATTTCTCGGACCTTCTTTGATTTCGGCCACTCCCCTAACGATTATTTTTCCACGACCAGTTGCATATACTTCATTTAGAGAAGCAGCATCATAAATTGTGCCGCCTGTTGGGAAATCTGGACCAGGAATAATGTCCATTAACTCATCGATTGAAATATCGCTTTCAAAATTGACCTCAGAGGGGCTAAGAATATCTCCGTCCTTGTCTTGCCCTGAAGCCTTTAGGTTAATTTTCTTAATAAAAAACTCAGCTTCTTCTTTTTGCGCCTTTTTTTCCGAAATAATTTTCCCTTTTTTGATAGTGGCCAGTACGGCATCAATTACTTCCTTTAAGTTATGGGGTGGTATTTTAGTGGCCATTCCGACAGCTATTCCTTCAGATCCCATTAACAACATGTTGGGAAGAAGGGCTGGTAAATATACTGGTTCTTTTAATGTTGCATCGAAATTATCAAGAAAATCAACTGTATTTTTCTCGATATCACTCAGAATAGTAGGCGATATTTTTGCCATTCTTACCTCTGTGTAACGCATGGCTGCGGCAGAGTCTCCATCAATGGATCCGAAATTTCCCTGTCCCTGAACTAGCGGGTACCTCATTGAAAAATCTTGAGCTAAACGAACAAGCGAGTCATAAACGGCCATGTCGCCGTGAGGATGGTATTTTCCCAAAACTTCTCCGACAACTTTTGCAGACTTAGTAAAAGACTTAGTTGGGTCAAGATTCATCAAATGCATGGCATAGAGAATTCTTCTGTGAACAGGTTTTAATCCATCTCTGATATCAGGAAGTGCTCGAGACACGATGACGCTCATTGCATAATCAACGTAGCTCTTTGACATTTCGGCGGTTATTTCTACTGATTTTACTTTTCCAATTTCCATAATTTTTTAGCTTCAACAAACAAAAAAAGATAGGCGTTTAGCCTGCTCCATTTTACCCTTTCTGAGGCTGTTGAGCAATAGGAATACTTGGTGAAACGCAGGCATTGACAGCCATTTTATTGTAAGATAATCTGAGATACATGGGTATAAAGAAACTTAAGAAAAGGATCACGACCTCAGTACTATTATTAGCAACCATATTAATAGGAGTTTTTGTCATTCCTTGGAAATATGTTAATTGGGGCAAAATAGAAATATTGCCCGCTTCAACTATAACTGTGTCTGGGGAGGCTACGTTGGAAGAAAAAAGCCAGATAGCAACCTTTACGGCGGGGGTAACAGTCATAAATGACGACAAGGAAATAGCTGTTAGTGAAGTAAATCAAGCAATGACAGACATTGCCGAAATCGTAAAGACATTTGGGGTAGCAGAGGAAGATATTCAAACGAGAAACCTTAGTGTATATCAAACTCAAGAATCGTTCATTGAAAAAGAAGCAAGAAAAGCACTGTTGGGACAGTGGCGCGCAAACAATACTATTGAAATTACTCTTCGAGATGTAAACAGAGCATCAGCCTTTGCTGATTTACTAAACGAAAGTGAGGCAACAAATGTTTATGGACCTAATTTTTCATTAGATGACACACAGGATTTAGAAGTGGTTCTCCTTGAAGAAGCAATAAATAATGCTCGCGAGAAAGCTGAAAAGATTGCAGTGTCTAGTGACAGAAAATTAGGAAAAATAGTTACTGTGAGCGAGGGGGCACAACAAACAAGTGGCATATTCGGAGGTCTTCCAGAGGCTGGTGGTGACACTCCAATTGAACCCGGTACAGAAACGGTTTATAAAACAGTGACGGTAACTTTTGAACTTCGATAAGCAGACAGAAAACTACATCGCATTTTTGTATATTATTTTTTTTCTATATTTTTATTTAGAGGATTTATCTGGAGATTCTTTGCTTTTAAGCTTAACAATAACTGGTCTTACAAGCATGGTTCCTAGAGATGAAATTTTAAAGCCAATGCTTCCAATAAACATCATTAGAACTAGGTGAGCGAAAGAATTTAGAGGAGCGGAAATTGTTGTTGTAGGAATGTCTATCCCTCCCCCATTGGCGCCCTGACCTACCACGGGGACTTCAATTGGGGCATCACCAATAGTAAAGAATTGAATCGGTTCAATATTCTTTGAAAAAACACCGTAAACACTGAATGCTGACAACAGGAGAATGGCAATACCCGAAAAAAGAAGAATGTAACCGACTATTTTTTCGCTCATGATCTATTAATTATTCTAGTCTATTTATATTACTTGTTCTACTGAAGAAAGCGTATTTTGATTCAAGCATGATGATTATGAGTTTCTTTTTTTCTTTTACCACTTCTTTTAATATGTTTTTTAGCCTTTTCTGGTTTTCTTTCCGGAATGGCAGGTTTAGTGCCGTTATTCCTTTGTCTATTATTTATGAGAGGTATTCTTTCTATCACAGAGTACATTAAATACTATTTACGATATTTGTCAAAGAGGCTTATTTTATTTTGGAAGTTTTTACGCAGTACGGACAGTATTCGCATTCAGGGCCAGCGGTTGGAATTTTATCGGAGTCTAATGTTTTCTTTATTTCGAATAATATGGGCTCAATCCAAGTTGTATCACCTTTGTGTGGATGAATGGTCATTTCGAATTCTAGTTTACCGTCGAATTTCTCTCTATTCTTACTAGCGTTGGCATAAACAATATAGCCTGTTTTTGCAACTTTAAATCCACTTTTTTCATATATCCATTGATATATCTCTAATTGCTTTTTATAACTTTTTTTCCATTTGTCATTTAAAGAAATTTCTTGTGTTGTACTGGTCGCTTTGTAGTCGATAACAATTAGCTCTTCCTTTTTGTTAATCCACAAGTCATCGATGGCACCGAAAATTAATAAATTCGTTCCTTCGTGAAGATATTGTTTTCCCTCAAAATTATTGCGCCATGTGTCAATTTCTGGATGATCGAATGGGACGGCATCGATTTTATATTTTTTCATTAACTCATGGGATTGGCCCTTTTTGCGAAGCAAATCAAATTCTTTTTTTAATAATTCGTCGACAGCAAGGTTTAGAGAAAAACCAGGCATACTTGGCCTTTTAATTCCCAAGCGCACTGTTTGATAGAAGCATCTTGGACATTTCAGAAATAAATCAATTTTACTGCGACTTAATTTAAAAGGGAAATTTCTTTTTGGGTCGTATATCCACCTGTTTGTCCAAGCCATAATGAAAGTATACAACACTATTCCCTATTGAAAGCAGAGAAAGTGTTAATATAAATGTATGTTCTTGAAAAAAGTGAAGACAAGAATATCGCAGATGGATAAGGGGGTTATTAAACTGGCTGCTTCATTATTTGTAATCTTTTTTATTGGAATCGGATTGAGTTTTTTATTCTTTAGGTTATCGACCTCTTCATATGATCCTAAGGAATCAGGAAACAAAAAAGCAACGCTTCCTCCAACACCAATTGTTGACACGCCCGACACATTTAACGTTTTGTTATTGGGGTATGGTGGAGCTGGACATAGTGGTGGTGGATTAACAGACTCGATAACACTGGCAAACGTAGACACAAAAGAAAAAAAAGTAGCTCTTGTCTCAATCCCACGCGATCTTTGGATTGCCCTGCCTGTTGATTATGACAACAAACAAAATTATAAAATTAACGCTGCTTATGCTATTGGTGGGGACGATAATAAGTATCCAAACAAAAAACCTGTTTATCGAGGCGAAGACGGTGATGGCGAATTGGCAAAATATGCTGCTTCTATTGTAACTGGGATAGAAGTAGATTATTACTTATCTGTTGATTTTGCCGGGCTTGTTGACGCAATAGACTTATTGAAAGGGATTGAAGTTGATGTTAAGCACCCGTTCGATGATTATTTTTATCCAGTAAAGGGGCTCGAGAATGAAACTTGTGGGATATCGAATGAAGACATCACTGACTTTCATCAGAAATATTCAGGTTTTCAGTTAGAAAAACAATTTGAGTGTCGATATGAGCACTTACATTTCGAAAAAGGAACGCAACAAATGGACGGAGAAACTGCTCTTAAGTTTGTACGATCAAGGCATTCAGATCAGTACGGTGGTGATTTTGCTAGAAGCGAAAGACAGCACGAGATATTAATTGCGATAAAAGATAAATTAATCACCCTCGATGCAATTTCTCAGACAAGCACTCTTTTTAATAAACTAGTTGGCAGTGTTCATACGGACATAGACAAAGACGCATTAAGGGATATGTTGACCGTTTTTGGTAGTCCAGGGGAATATACCGTCGCCCATATTTATCTTACCGAAGATAATGTTTTTTATTCTTCAACTAGCTCGGGAGGTCAATATATTCTTGTACCAAGAGAGGGTGTTAATAGTTGGGATGGAGTTCACAAATATATATCTGGGAACTAAATACTTAGGCTTTGTGAGGGACAACAATGATGGCAACGATATAAGCAAGAAGACCGGGAAAAATTCCCGTAAATATAAAAACTAAAAGCCAACCGAGTCTTAAAACGGTTGGGTCGATGTCAAAGTAATCTCCTAGTCCTCCGAATATACCAGCCAATACTTTGTTTTCTCTACTTCTGAATAGTCTTTTCTTTGTTGCCATACTGAGAGTATATTATACATTTTGGAAAAGAAAAGAATCAAATAGTTAAATTATTCTTTCGGTGATAGAGATGCTCCTTCGATCTCAAAGACTTTGTTTTTACTTTTGTATCCCGTAACAATTCTTACCTGCCTAGCTGGGACGTCAAAAAAATCTGACAGTGCTGACGCAATAGATAGATTAGCTAATCCATGAATTGGCGGTTCTTTGACTGAAACAATATATTCATTTCCTTCCAGTTTTTTAATATATGCTTTTTTGCTTGAGGGTTTAGCGGTGACGTTGATTTTCATTTAGGGTTTTAACTTTTTGGTTATAACTATTTTATACCAGCATGCTAATTATAAAAAGCTATTGAGGACTAGAGAATCTTTCAAGTCTCTCTTGATCTCTTGTTCTGGCTTGGTGACAATTACGGGAATCAATTTCAAGTTTTTTACATCCAGGTGGATGGTGTGGATAAATGGTGCACTCGTTATTGCTAAGATTTGGACAGATGCCAATAATTATTACTTTGTATTGTCCCCCACTTACCGAAAAGTAGACACAATTTTTTAATGGTTGTCCGTTTGTTTTGTCAGGCATTTTTTGTGGATTTTGAAAATAGTTTGATGGATTGTCAATCATAAAGAAAGACATATCATGACAACACGATGCTGGACATCCGTTTTCCTTGCAAAGATTTCGTTCTATATTACTCATGGTGATTGTTTTATTGTCGATCGGGTAAAAATCGTGAACGTAAAGGATTATAGGACAAATTAGCTTAAGATTCAATCTTGTAGTAATAGAAGTATTTGTTCCACTTCTTTTTCCACCTCTTGATTGGGGGCGGCAATATTAAGTGTTTTCCATAAATGGAGGTGCTTGGTAAGTAATTTGTAAAGGTTTTCTTTAGCGTTCAGAGTGTTTTGTTTTAAACTTCTTTCTTCTTCGTTTCTTACTCCGATTAGTGTTGGCGTATGGGTAGCTCTAACAGAGTTTCTGGATTTTTGACGACTTTGACCGCCCGCTTTTACGCTCGCTACGGCGGTTTTAATTTTAATATCCCCATCATCTAAAAGTGGATGACCCTGATCAAGAGAATCTTTTACCCAACGGATATATACCTTTATTTGTTTCCCTCCCCCTGAAGTGTCGAGCGAAGGAAAATGGTTAAGACGCTTAGCTATTTCTTTTTTGGCTTTGTCCTGTCTTTTTTTCTCGCCCGCTAGCTGCTCTGTTTTTTTGATTTCCTTTTTAACATAGTTTCTGTCGCGGGGATATTTTTTCCTTTTGGCTTTTTGCTCTCGTCTAGTAGTTTTGTCGGTGTTGTCGTAAGACTCTTTTTCACCGTTTGACTTATTCATGTAAATATTTTATCACGGCCATAGACAGTGACTAATAATTACGCTTAGGGTATGCACAATTTGTTATAATACGAGACTTATTAGTTCCATGGCAAAAATAATAAAGACATTCTTATTTATAGTAACTATTTTGTTGGTTGGTTTTTACGTATACAAATACAATCGAGACTTTCAAGAAATAGAAGATAAAAGAAAAGAGAGTCAGATTTCTGAATCAAGTGGTGTGAATAGTGTGGCCACCGAAGATAAAGAATACGCGTTTGTATGGACGGAAATTGATAATTTGGAGAACCTTTATCTCTATCCAAATTTTCAAGAAAAATACACACTTGAGGAAGGAATTGGTAATTATCAATGTAAAACCCTATCGAATGCTGGTTTTTATTCAAAAGACGATACCCCCATAGGACTTTTTATTAGTGAAGAGGAAACAATTAGCAATAAAATCAATAGTACGCTGTTTAATGGCTACTTTATTTTAACAAAGAATCAAAAGGCAATTATTACTGAAGAGTATGGTGACGACGTAGCGAGAGTTGGTATTCAAGCGGGTCCTTTATTAATCAAGGACGGAAGAATTCAAGATCTTAAGGACACCAATGACGAAATGGCTCGTCGCGTTATAGTTGCACTTAGTGACAAGAATGAACTATTTTTTATAGCTTTTTATACAAAAGATTCTGTGTTTTTAGGTCCGTCGCTTCGAAATTTACCAAGTTTAATAGTAAAGGCACAAGAAGAAATGAATACACAATTTGTTAGTGCACTCAACTTAGATGGAGGCTCAGCATCAGCTTTTTATAATCAGGACATAATATTATCTGAGTTAACCCCGATAGGAAGCTTTTTTTGTGAGAAGTAAGTTATTTTACTAAGGCTTTTTTGATTGCCTTTTCTGCTTCAGATCTATTGCGATAGCGATGAACTTCTACCCATTTCCCTGGTTCAAGGCTTTTGTAGTTTTTAAAGAAATGTTTTATTTCCTTTAGGGTGGGCTCAGGAACGTCATTCATGTTGTCAAACTTTCCAAAAACAGGGTCTATCTTTTCAATTGGTACTGTTATTATTTTTGTGTCTATTCCTGCTTCGTCTTTCATTTCTAAGAGACCTATTGGACGACAGAGCATGACCACGCCAGGCTCAACTGCTTCATCGGATAATACAAGAGCGTCTAGTGGATCGCCATCTTGACCCATCGATCCCTCGATAGATCCATAATTGAAGGGGAAAATTACAGCGGTGTGCAAAAACCTGTCGACTTTTAATTCTTTGGTTTTTTCATCGAGTTCATATTTAACTTTTCCTCCGGCTGAAACTTCAATGAATACCTTTACTTCCATCATTTTATTACTTTATTATATTACGGTTCGTTTGTCGATTTCTAAATATCGAGTGTTGCGCTCTTTGCATGAGTTTGAATAAATTTCTTTCTAGGTGGCACTTCCTTGCCCATTAAAGTAGTGAATAGTCTATCGGCCAGATCTACGTCTTCGACCTCGACCTTTTTCAGCGTTCTGTGTTCTGGATCCATAGTTGTGTCCCACAACTGGACTGGATTCATTTCACCCAGACCTTTATATCTTTGAATTGTGGTTTTGCCCTTCATTGTTTTAAGTGTGTCGTTTTTTTCTTTTTCGCTGTAGACAAAAATAGATTTCTTTCCTTGTCGAATTTGATAAAGAGGTGGTAGAGATATGTACAAATATCCCCTACTAATAACCTCTGGCATGTGTCGGTAAAAGAAAGTTAGCAAAAGTGTTTTAATATGCTCACCGTCGACATCAGCATCAGTCATAATAATGATTCGATGATACCTGGTTTTTTCGTAGTTTAACGACTCTCCTATACCGGCACCGAGGGCAACAATTAAATCTTTAATTTCTTCAAATTTAACAATTTTATCCAACTGGGCTCTTTCGGTGTTTAGAATTTTTCCTCCAAGTGGCAAAATGGCCTGAAAACGCCTGTCTCTACCCTGTTTAGCTGAACCTCCTGCAGAATCTCCCTCGACGATGTATAGCTCTGAAATAGATGGGTCTCTAGATTGACAATCTGCAAGTTTTCCAGGAAGAGAGGCTCCATCTAAGGCTCCCTTTCGAAGAACAGCATCCTTGGCTGCTCTAGCTGCCAACCTAGCTTTTGCGGCTAGAAATATTTTTTCAATAATTGATTTGGCGTCGGAAGGATGTTCTTCGAAGTATGTTTTAAGACCTTCTCTGACGAAAGAAGAAACAAAGCCTTGGACCTCTGGATTATTTAATTTTGCTTTAGTTTGAGATTCAAACTGAAGATTTTCAGATGGCATTTTTATGTAAACTACGGCGCTTAACCCTTCTTTCATGTCTTCCCCTGTTAAGCCATTCTTGGGTCCTTTTCCCTTTGTTCCGATTTTTTCAGTAAGGCCAATTTTTTTAGCGTAATCTCCTATTGCTCTCGTTAAAGCCATTCGGAAACCAGTTATATGAGTTCCACCATCAAGTGTATTAATTCCGTTAACAAAGCCTTTAACATTTTCATTAAAAGAATCTGTGTACTGGATGGCTACTTCTGCGGCAATTTCTTCACCTTCTTTAGAAAGATAAATAACGTCTGATTTTGTTTGTTTTCCTCGATTTGAATGAGCAACCAGAGATTTAATTCCGCCTTCAAAATAATAACTAGATTCTGTATCGGTTCTTTTGTCTTCGAAATGGAATGATAAACCTGCGACAAGATATGCTCGATCTTTGAGCAAAGCCATAATCTTCTTGTTTTCAAATGGACAGTCCTTAAACACTGTTTTGTCTGGAATAAATGTGGTAATTGTTCCCGTCTCTCCATTTCCAATTTTTAGATTCCATTCTTTGGGTAACCATTTTTCAATCTTTTCTTTGGTGGCTATTTTAACATCAGCTACCGGATCTCCCTTTTTATATTCTTGGTAGTAGGCTTTATTATCTCGAAAAACAATAACTCTGAAATGACTTGAAAGAGCATTAACAACAGAAGCTCCAACACCATGTAGTCCACCCGAAACCTTATAAGCGCCTCCTCCAAACTTACCTCCTGCATGAAGCTTTGTCATGGTAATTTCAAGAGCCGAAACACCAGATTTGTGTTTTTCTACAGGAATTCCCCTTCCATTATCTCTAATAGTGGCCGAACCATCCTCTCCAATTGATACCCAAACATTTTTAGCAACACCAGCAAAACTTTCGTCTACGGAATTATCAACTATTTCTCTAACACACTCATGAAGTCCTCTTGAGTCAGTAGACCCAATATACATTCCGGGTCTTTTTCGCACTGGTTCTAATCCCTCAAGGACTTGAATTTCTTGTGCTGTATATGTTGAGCCAGAGGGTTTTTTCGGCATAATATTGTTTCGTAAAAAATACCCCAAGAGGGATATTTATGTCCTAATTATACCCTAAGATAAGATACCTAAACAAGGCCAAGAACGAAGTTTGTAAGCTGTAATTGAACGTTTCCGTTCGCTCTTAAATTATTAAGGGTTTGGTTGGCACATCGTATATTTTTAGCAAGAAGACGATGTTTGTTTTTTGTATTCAAAAGCAAAGAATGAACATGAAGAATATAGTTCTCTATGAAAATTAAAGCTTCTTGTCGGTTCCATATTCGGCTAGTTTTTTGGAGTTGCTCTGCCTTATTCTTTTTTTCAAAAGCCCCGATTTCTTTTTTGTCTTTACTGGATAGTTCGCGCTTTCCTGCGATTTTAATTATTTGACACCTCGAAATAATCGTAGAGGGAAGATTGTTTTTAGAATGAGCGGTTAATATATAGTAGACGTTGTCTTGAGGTTCCTCTAAGTTTTTTAGAAAAGCATTTAATGCTTCAATTGATGCGGAATCAATATTGTTAATCAGTATTCCAGTGGGTCGATCAAGCGAAAGATCTGTAAATGAGCTTAGCTCCCTTACGTCTTTAATTTTTGCTAAAGGATATTCCAATAGCTTAAGTTTTAACTTTTTTGTTAGCTTTTCAGCTTCACTTTGGATATTTTGTTGATTGCCACCTACTAATAAGAAAGCATGCATGTGTGCACAGTATTAATCGCCAGACAACCAGCTGTCAAGCGGCTTGGTTTTATCACGCGAGGCACTTGCTAGGAAAAGAGTATTCGTTCATAATTAATTCACGGTGTTTTAAACACTGATATATATTATGGCTGCCCAACCCACAATAACTAAGACAAGTTCAAATGGTGAATCAAACCAGACTTTGGCTGATATTTTAGTAAGTCAAAAATCGCTAGACCCAGTTCGAGCCCAGCAGGTAAAAACAGCAGAGATCCAAACGGGTAAAACACAAGAAGCGATCTTGTTGGGACAAAACCTGGTTACAGAAGAAGCTTTAGTAAAAGGGAAAGCTGTTTTATACAATATCCCCTATATCAATCTTTCTACTATCCCCGCTTCTCCAGAAGCCTTGGCTGTTTTGCCCCAAGAAGTGGCCGATAAATTTAAAGTATTTCCAATATCGGTAGATCAAATGTCCAAGCAAATGATATTAGCTATGGCTGACCCTCTTGATTTAACGGCTATTGAGTTTATTGAGCAGAAAACAGGCTTAGCAGTGAAGCCTCACGCAGCTGAAGCTTCAAAAATTGACCAGAGCATATCAACTCGATACACCTCTTCACTGGCACAAGAGGTAACAGAAGCACTAAAAGAGGTTTCTCCTGAAAAATCTAAAGTGAAAACCCTAGAGGCACAGAAGACAGGTTTTATAAGAGAAGAAAGGGTCTCAGAAATTGTATCACACATCCTTGATTTTGCTATGAGGGCGCGGGCTTCTGATGTTCATATTGAGCCCCAAGAGAAATCAACCAGAGTGCGCTATCGAATTGACGGGATATTACAAGAAAAACTAACTATTCCTAGGGCTTTGCATGACGCTCTTATTTCTAGAATTAAAATTTTGTGTGGTATGAAAATTGACGAAAAACGAGTACCACAAGACGGAAGGTTTACTTTTAAGGGCGGAGAGGAAGAAATTGACTTGCGTGTTTCTTCCTTGCCTTCTGCTTGGGGAGAAAAGATAGTTATGAGACTTCTAAAGAAAACGGGAGGTATTCCTGACTTGCCTGACCTAGGTCTTCGCGGTCGAGGTCTAAAAAATCTCGAAGATGCGATATTGAGGCCTCATGGAATTGTCTTGATTTGTGGACCGACTGGTTCAGGTAAAACGACAACACTATATTCAATCATTCAGAGGATAAACACACCAAAAGTCAATATTATTACTCTTGAAGACCCAATTGAGTATAAGATTGCTGGTGTAAACCAAGTTCAAGTAAATCCAGCGGCAGGACTTACTTTTGCTTCCGGACTTAGATCTTTTTTGAGACAGGATCCTAACGTAATTTTAGTAGGAGAGATACGAGATAAGGAAACGGCTGATTTAGCCGTTCAAGCATCGCTAACGGGACACTTAGTTTTTTCAACAATTCACACTAACGATGCCGCAGGGACCCTTCCCCGATTAATGGATATGGGAGCAGAGCCGTATCTTTTGGCATCTTCAATGACCGCTGTAGTTGCCCAGAGAGTGACAAGAAAGATCCATGAAAAATGTAGAGTTGCGTATGATCCGGATCCTAAGGTAGTTAGTGAAATAAAAGCAGTTGTTGGAAATCTTTGGCCTGAAGGTAAACCAATGAAGCTTTATAAAGGTAAAGGGTGTGCTGACTGTAACAACTCTGGTTATTACGGAAGAGTGGGAATTTTTGAAGTACTATCTATTACGGAGAAAATTAGCAGATTGATATTAGAAAGATCTCCAGCTTCTGTGGTGGAAAAACAAGCAAGAGAAGAAGGAATGATCACCTTAAAACAAGATGGTTACTTGAAAGTACTAGAAGGAGTAACCACCCTTGAAGAAATACTTAGAGTGGCTCAAGATTAAAAGATGAATATAAAAGAATTACTACAACTAACGGTTGATCGAAAAGCGTCTGATCTTCATATTGTGGCGAACATACCTCCTACTATTCGTATAGATGGGCAGCTGTCTCCAGTACCTAACGAAGCAATTTTAACGCAAGAAGTAATTGGGGGTTATTTAAAGGAGATCTTAACAAGTGAGCGCTTAGAAAGACTAACGGTTAACAAGGAATTGGATTTTTCATTATCATTTAGCGAGAAAGCACGTTTTAGGGTGAATGCTTATACTCAAAAGGGAACGTACGCTTTGGCTTTTCGAAGAATTCCTCTTGAGATTCTTGATATAGATACATTAAATTTGCCCAAAATTCTTCATAGTTTTACTCATTTAAGGCAGGGCCTTATTCTAGTGACTGGTCCGACAGGACATGGAAAATCGACAACGCTGGCAGCGATGTTAAATGAAATAAATAAAACAAGGGCTACTCATATCGTTACGATTGAAGATCCAGTTGAGTTTATTTTCAGACCCCAGAAGTCAATTATCTCTCAGAGAGAAATGGGTTCAGATACTCATTCATGGCAAGTTGCCTTAAGGTCTGTATTGAGAGAAGATCCTGACGTTGTTTTGGTCGGTGAAATGCGAGATCACGAAACAATAGCATCAGCTCTAACAGTTGCCGAAACCGGTCATTTAGTTTTTGCTACCCTGCATACTAATTCAGCCGCTCAGACAATTGATAGAATAGTTGATGTTTTCCCAGAAGAACAACAGGGCCAAGTTCGCTTACAACTTTCTAATGTTTTAGAGGCTGTATTTTCAATGCGTCTCGTTCCTGCTATTGCTGGTGGAAGAACTGTTGCATATGAGGTAATGCTTGGTACATCGGCGATAAAAACTTCTATTCGCGAAGGTAAATCTCACCAAATTGAATCAATACTGCAGACATCACAAGAAGCGGGCATGAACACGCTAGAGATGTCCTTGGCTTCCCTAGTTCGTTCAGGACATATTACCTTGGAGACTGCCCAAAGCTTCTCAATTAGGCCGGAAGAATTAAGTCGTATGGTTAGAAGCAATGCTCCAATGCAAAACCTGAAACGATAAAAATGAAAAGATATATCTATAAGGCAAAGGATAAGGCAGGGAAGTTAGTTACGGGTGAAGTTGAGGCCTCTAGTGACAAACATGCCGCCAAGCTTGTTCGAGGAAAAGGGTTTATTGTCATTTCTATAAAGATTAAAAGAGAAATTCCGCTAAATATATTTAAAACCCTTAAAGAAAGAATTACTCCAGCCGATGTAGCGACATTCACACGACAACTTGCCACAATGGTAAACGCTGGTTTGCCGATTACAGAGGCTCTTGTGATTTTGAGATCTCAAGTAAAAGGGACGATGCAGAAAATGGCTTCTCAGATACTTGCCGATGTTGAAGGTGGAGATTCTCTTTCTGCTGCTTTGAGTCGGCATACAAAAGCTTTCTCCCCGACCTATATTGCCCTTGTAAAATCTGGTGAGGTCGGCGGTGTTATGGATGAAGTATTAGTAAGACTAGCTGACTCAATGGAAAAGCAACAAGAGTTTAAAGGAAATGTTAAGGGAGCATTAATTTATCCAGCCATTATTGTTGGTGGAATGGTCATTGTTGGTTTTATTATGATGATTTTTGTTATCCCTAGATTAACTTCTCTTTATGCAGATTTTGATGCAGAACTACCAATGCCAACCCAAATATTAATTGGGTTTTCCACCTTTTTAATGCATTGGTGGCCGCTATTGTTAGTTTTGGGTGGATTTGGTTTTTATGGCTATACTCTTTATCGAAAAACCCCAGCTGGTCGTAAAAGAACAGACGAGCTAATGTTTAAACTTCCAATTTTTGGAGAACTGCAGCGACAAGTTATTTTAACGGAGTTAACAAGTACGCTTAGCTTAATGGTTGGGGCTGGAGTATCCATTTTAGAAGCGCTTAATATTTCGGCTGGAGTGGTTGGTAATGTTGTCATTTCAGGAGCACTGAAAGATTCAGCTAAACAAATTGAAAAGGGTTTTCCCGTCGCTTTTTCGTTTGCCAAACATCCCGAGGCCTTTCCATTTCTTTTGTCCCAAATGGTTGCCGTTGGAGAAGAAACTGGAAAAATGGGCGAGGTATTAGCAAAAGTCAGCCATGTTTTTGAGGTTGAATCGAATCAAAAGGTAAAGACATTAACGGCGGCAATTGAACCATTAGTAATGGTTGTATTGGGACTCGGAGTGGGCTTTTTAGTAATCGCCATTATTTTGCCTATATATAATTTGACAAGTCAGTTCTGATAGCTTGACAGCATGTTTGGTTTAACTAATACTAAAATGATGAATGTAAAAGGAGGTGAAAAAATTTGACTATCCGAAAATTAAAAAGAAACCTAGGTTTTACATTGGTTGAGCTTTTAATCGTTATTGGTCTTTTGGGCGCAATTGCTTTAATCGTAATCGCAGCTATTAACCCAATAGAGCAATCAAACCGTGCGAGAGACACAAGGTTTAAATCAGATTCGGCTCAATTAATATCAGCGATAGATAGATATTTCGCATCAAGACAAGAGTTTCCTTGGGTAACAGCAGGAAGCGTTACAGATAATGATGCTTCATATGGATTTGTTAGCGCTGGAGACGAAGGCGCTGGTATCTGTGGTGCGGATTGTACGGTTGATGGTTTGTTGCTTAGCAACGATGAATTAAAATCTGAATTTAGGAATAGAGATTTTATTGACAATGATTCAGGTACTGATGATTCAAAGAAATTATTCTTAGGAAAAGAACAAGGAACATCGGAATCGGTGTATTCTTGCTTCATTCCAGCCGCTAAGGCGACAAGACAAACAGCTATTGCCGATGGAGACGTTTATACAATTAGCGCAGCAGATGGATCAAAGAGTGTAACAACGACATGTGATGCAGAAGATGCAAACTGGATAACGAGTGGATGTTACGTCTGCATACCGTGATATAAGGAGCTAGCTAAACTAGCTCCTTTAAGTTGTTCGTAGTAGAAGTTTTTATGATCTTCTTATTAATTGTTTATGGCCTAATTGCTGGTTCATTTCTGACTGCCTACACTTATCGATTGCCGATAGGTATGTCGATAAAAAAGGGCCGGTCAATATGTCCCAATTGCAAAAAGAAAATCTCCTGGTATGACAATATTCCCCTATTGTCATTTATATTATTGAAAGGAAAGTGTAGAAAGTGTGGGAAAAAGATTTCTATTAGATATCCGTTAATAGAGTTTGTTGCGGTTACAGGCTTTGTCGGAATTTATTATTTACTCAATAGTTGTGGAACGAACTCTATGCTTTCGGCCAGCTATGTATGTTCATGGCAAGCCAGGCTAGGAACCTTGACTCTACCTTTCATGCTTCTTGTTTTCCTAACAGTTTTAGCAATCTTTATAATCGATTTAGAAAAAAGAATTATTCCCGACGAATTAAGCTTTTTTGGTTTGGCTCTAATTTTTCTAAGTTTGTTATTGATTGATCCTTCAGTGCTTTATATTCATTTGTTGTCAGGTTTTGGGGCAGCAATATTTATTCTTTTAATACATATTGTTACGTCGGGTAAGGGAATGGGATTAGGCGACGTAAAACTAGCCTTGTATATTGGTGCTTTCTTAGGCTGGCCAGGAACGGCAGTTTGGCTATTTGGTGCTTTCTTGACAGGTGCAATCGTCGGAAGCATACTGATATTAATTAAAAAGACATCTTTTGGTAGGCAAATTGCCTTTGGTCCTTTTTTGATTTTGTCTTTAATAATTACATTAATTTGGGGTGAAGCTTTGCTTCGCTGGTATTTGTTGTTCTAAATAATAAACGAATGAGTTACTTTAAAAGAAAGAGAAATGTTTCAGGAGTAACCCTTGTAGAGCTTCTGGTTGTTGTCACCATCTTGGTTTTTCTGATGTCGGTCGTAATTTGGTATTTTAGAAACCAAATATTCAAAGGAAATGACGCAAAACGAAAAGGAGACATCCACAATATCGAAGTGGCTATTGAAGAGTACGAAAAAGATAATAATTGCTATCCTCTCCCCTCACTTGTGGTTTGTGATCCTAGTACAGGTTTAAAGCCATATTTGTCTAAGGTTCCTTGTGATCCAATGACTGATGCCTCATATTATTACGAACACGAAGACTCAGAATGTCCGTCTTGGTATCGTATTTATACAAACCTGGATAACTTAACAGATATAGACATTCTTGGTGAATGTGGCCCCGACTATTCCTTTAACTATTATGAAAGCAGTCCTAATGCTCCCGACGCAGACTGTGTGGAAACTGGTACTGGTGGTGAGACTGGAACGGGTGAAGATTTTTACGGTTGTTTTGGTGGAGTTTGTCAACCAATAAATTGGGATCCTACTCGTCCTGGCCCTCAATGTGACCCAAATTATGGAAGCGGTACTTGCTACGGACAGTGTACCGATCCCGACACCGGTCAGCCCCAGAATGAGTGTCAAACATGGAATTAAAATGAAATTTTTCAACAAAAAAGAAACCGTTGGTGTTGTCATCATCTTAACGCTTATTTTGGCAGCTTCACTTTATAATTTCAGAATTTCTTTAAGGCGTGCTCGAGATGCTCAGCGGAAGGCTGATTTGGGTCAAATGGCGGATGCAATTGGTGCTTTTCAAAATGATTTTGGTTTTTATCCACCCTCTCTTGATGGAAAAATAGTTGCTTGCAAGAAAGAGGAGGTAAGTAATTATGCAGAATATCAAGAATCGCTTATTTTAGGAGAAAACAAGATTGATTTATTTGAGATATATGCCCCCTGTGAATGGGGAAAAGATTCATTAGCAGATGTTTTTGATCCAGAATATCCGCCTTACGTAAAAACATTGCCAGATGACCCTCATGCTTCTCAGGGAGCATACTATACATATCTTTCGAACGGAAACAGGTTTCAAATATATACAGGACTAGAGGGTAAAGATGAAGATGCTGCTCAATCATTAATTGCCAAAAGAGATATTTCGTGCGGTCTCCGTATTTGTGACTTTGGAAGAGCTTCTGGACTAACACCTCTTGAAAAAAGTATAGAAGAATACGAAAATGAACTATTGCTAGAAAAAGCGAAATGAAAGACAAAGGATTTACATTAGTTGAACTTTTAGTAGTTATGGCCATCTTGGGAGTTTTGGTCACCCTGGTTGCCAGCGGTTTTCGTACGGCTCAAGTAAGAGGTAGAGATGGCAAAAGAAAATCAGACTTGAAAGAAATTGCTAACTCTCTTGAAATTTTTTATTCAGATCACGGTCAATATCCTGATGCAAATGGTAGCAGGATCCAAGCTTGTCAGTATGATCAAGCCATGGGTTCCGGAGATTGCACTTGGGGTGCCAGTGAATTTACAGACGGTACGACAACCTATTTCAAAATCTTACCCGAAGATCCTGTTTCTTCTCAGGATTATGTTTACCGTGTTCAGCTTATTGCTGACAACGCGAACAATCAAAAATATCAATTATTTGCAAGACTTGAAAATCCAGAAGATTTTAATTGTCTTGGTGGTGATTGCGAAAATTCTCCAGTGGCCCACTCTTGTGGTACGTACACCTGTAATTTTGCCGTAACGAGCTCTAACACTACGCCAACCGAGTAGTTTAGTGTTATATTTAAAGCAGATGAAAAAAGCACTACGAGGTTTCACGTTAATAGAATTATTGGTTGTAATTTCATTGATAGGTATATTGGCTGCCCTTGCGATTGTCTCTTATACTGGAACTCAAAAACAAGCAAGGGATACTCAAAGAAAGTCTGATCTTAAGCAATATCAAAATGCTTCTGAAATTGCTGCAAATAAAAACGATGGCATTTATTTTTCCAGAACAAATGGGTCTGGGGTTGGAGCCTCAACGACTTTATGTGCAGATTTATCATTATCGTCATGCCCAGCAGATCCAAGGTTTGAAGACGACTCTTCTTTTGTCTATTTATATCAATCTGATGGAACCGGAAATGGAAACATTGATGCAACCCAATATGTGTTGTGGGGAAAGCTAGAAAATAAAGAAGACTATTGGGTGGTATGTTCGAATGGGAAAACCGGCAGTACTCCGCAGTCAGGTTTTGTTGCTCCATCTGGTGGGGAATGTGTACTATGAGAACAAAGATTAAAAAATTTAAAAAAACAAGCGGCTTTACTCTAATAGAATTATTGGTAGTGGTTTCTCTAATTGGTATTTTGGCAACATTGGTGTTGGCTAACTTAAACGCAGCAAGACAGAGAGGGAGAGATGCCCAAAGAAAAAGCGACTTAAGAAATATTCAAACTGCTTTGAGACTTTACTACAACGATTTTGATAAGTATCCAGTCAATATGGCTTCGAATATTGCCGGTTGCGGTGCAAGCGGTGACAGTATTTGTGTTTGGGGAGAGGCTTTTGCTTCGGGTGTCCAAACGTATATGTCTACCTTGCCAGATGATCCCTTGCCAAGTATTTCATATAGTTATCAACAGATTGATTCAGACAACTATACTTTGACGGCTTGTCTTGAAAACGCTAGCGACGACAAGGCTCAAGCTTCAGCAACCTGTGCTTCCGGTTGGGAATATGTAGTACAACCATGAAAATATCTACTAATACAAAAGGATTTACCCTAATCGAATTACTGGTAGTTATTTCTATTATTGGTATTTTGGTTGGTTTATCGATTTTTGGATTACAGTCGGCAAGAGAATCATCTAGAAACAGCAGAAGAAAAGCTGATCTGGAACTTATTCGATCTGGAATAGAGATATATAAAGCAGATTGTGGTAATTATCCAACCACACTGGGGGCCTCGCTTTCTGGCTCAGAAACTACTGGAAACACTTGTCTTACTTCAACCGTTTATATTGCTGAAACTCCCGCTGACCCACTTCCCTTACAGACTTATTACTACATCTCCGACGGTCTCACTTATGAGCTTTGTGCAGCCTTAGAGGATAATGGTACGGATACATGTAGTGGTAGCTGTGGAGAAACGTGTACATACCAAGTAGTTAACCCCTGAAAAAATTGTTTAAATTAATTTTATTTTTCAAAAAAGGAAATGTTTCGTGGCGAATTGATAGTGTATAGTGATAACAAAGATGTTGAAATCTGCTCCCCCACCCTCCAAACATCACTTTGGCCATAATCGGCTTGGTTACACCCTAATTGAAATACTGGTCGGCATGTCGATTATTGGTTTAATTTTTAGCTTTGGATATCTAAGCTACCGAGATTTTTCTAGACGCCAATCTCTTGCCAGTAGCGTCAGAAGATTGAAGGCTGATTTGAGTTTGGCTCAAGAAAAAGCTTTATCAGGTGAAAAACCATCATCCACTGCTTGTTCGGGAGATGGTGCCTTAAATGGTTATGATTTTTATGCAGATTCAAATTCAACATATATTCTCCAAGCGAATTGCGTAGGAGGTTTGATAGATGACAAGACGGTTCAGGTGAGCGACGAAATTACCTTGATAGCTGTTCCCAATCGCATCACGTTTAAAGTGATTGGCAAGGGAACTAATCTTACTGATTCGGCAACGATTACTTTAACACAGGCAGCGACTGGTGATACGCAGGTGATAACCGTAAGCTCAGAAGGAGAAATAAAATGAGCAAGCGCAATAACGGTCAATCATTATTTGAAGTTATTATGGCCATAGCAATGGCGACTTTAATTATGGTTGCTTTAGTTGCTCTGGCGGCAAGTTCAATTAAGAATTCGAGCTATTCAAGGAACAAAACCTATGCCACTCGTTATACTCAAGATGCAATGGAGTGGCTAAGGGGTCAAAGAGATGGTGACTGGGATGATTTTAGTACTAATTTTATGTACTGCTCCACTCCACCACATACTCAATGTTTAGATACGCTAGTTTGGGGCAATTGTGATACGTGTAGTAATACAGAATTGCTGGGAGATTTATTTAAAAGAGAAGTAAGTTTTTCAGAAATAGCCGCAGATAGTGTAACTGTAGAAATTACTACTTATTGGTCAGACTCGCAAGGAATTCATGAAGTGCGGAATAGCACCATTTTAACTGACTGGAGAACATTAAATTAAATGAAAAAAAGAAAAGAAATCAAAACAAATAATGGGTTTAGTCTTCTTGAAATATTAGTGACTATCACTATTTTTTCTATGTTGACCATTTTAACAACTCAGGCAGTGATACTAACTTTAAGGGGTTCTAGGAAAAGTGAGTCGCTTACAAAAGTTCGAGGCAATATTGATTATTCCTTAGCTGTAATAGAAAGAAACCTGCGTAATGCAGACTCTATTGAAGAATGCCCCAACACTGATCCAAATGTTATTTCGTATTCAGATGAAAATGGAGTCACTACTTCTTTTTCTTGTGAAAGCGATACTGACGGTGGATACATAGCTTCTGCGTCTGGAAGACTTACTAGTAATGAAGTTGATGTCACAAGCTGTAGTTTTACGTGCGTGGACTCAGTTGGAGAAGTTAATCCAGCTGTCACTGTTTCCATAGAAGCAAAAGATGCAACCCTGAACGCATTAGAGGGCGGAGAAATAACTATCTCAACGAAAATATTTTTACGAACTTATTAGTTTTTTTGATTGATTTAATCTACGCATCTTGTTAGACTAAATTTATATGGATTTACTGCCTATTAAAGCAAAAATTAACAAATCTCAAAGTGGTCAAGCATTGCTTCTCGTTCTTCTTTCGATGGCCGTTGTTTTAACAATTGTCCTTTCGGTCCTTTCTCGCACAGTTACGGATATTACGGTTACAACCAAGGAAGAAGAAGCGTTGCGGGCATTCGCGGCTGCAGAGGCAGGTATCGAGAAGGCGTTAATAATTGGTAATACTACTGGCGATTTTGGTGATGGCGCCAGCTTCACGGCAACGATTAGTAATTTTGGCCATCAAGAGTCGGAATATGTGTCCCCAGAAAAACTACTATCCGGAGAGGCGGCTGTTGTTTGGTTTGTAGACCATAATGAGGATGATGGAACTTTGACTTGCGATACCGGAGAGTGTTTCACTGGAAGCACAATTAAAGTGTGTTGGGGCGAGGCAGGTACGGCAGTTGACTCTGATACGACACCGGCCATAGAAACAAGCGTATTTTATGCTCAAAATCCAGGAGACTATTCAGATATCAGAATAGCTCGTGAGACCGCTGATCCCAACGTAACAAGACGTACTGAAAATAGTTTTACCGCTACTGATGTTGGTACTTGTACTATTAGCGAAACTGATTTTGAATTTCAAAAGACAATAGATTTTGCTTCGCTTGGTATTCC
>Ga0208904_1000147_pt1 | contig 61296 bp, 67 predicted proteins | sample AntAceMetag02UKB_FD_184774 | JGI IMG/M metagenome (GOLD analysis project Ga0208904, IMG submission 184774) | Saline lake microbial communities from Ace Lake, Antarctica - Antarctic Ace Lake Metagenome 02UKB (SPAdes) (version 2) | ecosystem: Environmental > Aquatic > Non-marine Saline and...
TGCCTTTACTTTTTGTAACCAAAAAGTAACAAAAAGTTTTGGGAGTAAAAAACTCACCCCCTACCTACTAAGTAACTAATCATTTACAATACACTGGGGGCTCAAACAGTTTTACCCCCAAACCCCCAAGTTTTTTCTGTGACCTTGTTTTTAGAATTACCACAAAAAGACAACCCCACCTTTGTGGGATTGTCTTTTTTTTATGTGTATTGTGTATCTTGTTATGCGTCTATTTAGCCACCTTCTCTTTTAGCCACTGCATCACTTTTCTGTTTTGCAGAGTGATGGAAATAGTATCCTTTACTTCTGGGCGCTTTAGTCTGTCCATATATTCAGCATTGTCTTTGTACATTGTTTCCATTGTTTTTATCTCATCATCTAGTTCCTTGTCGTCCACAGTGATTTTATTTTCAGTGGCGATTTGTCTGGAGACGAGAGAGGCTTTGGCACGTTTTATCGCTTGTTCTTTGAAGCCTTCGTACATTTCTTCTTGTGTCTTTTTTACACTAGCCAAGTAATCTTCAATTGAAACACCTTGTCTTTCTAGGTCAGCCTTTAATTCATAAAACATTTTTTGTCTTTCGGCATCGATTAGTACTTCTGGGATTGCTTCAAATTCTGCTTTTTCAATTAAGTTATCCAAAATTTCAATTTCAAGTTTTTGTTCAGACTTATTTTCTGCTTCTTTAACTAGATTTCCTTTGATAATCTCCTTTAGTTTTTCCACTGACTCTTGTCCTAATTTTTTGGCTAGATCATCTCCAATTTCTGGTAACTGTCTTTCAAAAACATCTTTTACTTTTACTTTGAAGTCAGCTTTTTTACCAGCAAGATGTTTTTGGAAGTGTTCTTTTGGAAATTCTAATGAAAACTCTTTTTCTTCATCTTTGCTCAAACCCTCAACCTGCTCATTAAAACCAGGAATATAGTGCTTTTCGCTCAAATAAACTTGGTGGTCTTTGGCTTGGCCTCCTTCTACTGCAACTTTATCAATAAACATGTCCATGTCTAGTACTATCTTGTCAGTACCTGTGGCCTTGCCTGTTTTTACCACTTCAACAGCGTGCATACCACGAATAGCATCAAGAGTTTCACCAATTTGTTTTTCATCTACTTCTTTGAGTTCTTTTTTTACCTTAATTTTATCTAAGTCTGGAAGTTTTACATTTGGGACCAAGGCAACGGTGGCGGTGTATACAATGTCATTCTCTGGTGCCATCTTATCAACATTAATTTGTGGCATACCGATTGTGTCCAACTTCTCTTCTTTTACAGCATTATAAAAACTCTCTTGAACGATTTGTTCCAGAGCCTCTTGCATAATCTTCATCTCACCAACCTCTTTTTTTACCATTTCATAAGGAGCTTTGCCGGAACGAAAGCCTTTGATGGCGACTCGTTCTGAGATTTTTTTACCAGCATTTTCTAAGTGTTTCTGGTAGTCTTTTGGGGCTACTGTAATTTTTAACTCAATTTGTGAGTTATCTAGTTTTTTGGTTGTGTAGGGCATAAATTAGCTTATTAAATTATTAGATTAATAGTTGTGATATTATGAATGATTTTTGAGAAAATGTCAAGTTTTAGAAATAATAAATCAAAAATATAAAAGACTAAGTTTTTACTTTAAAATATGGTATAATGTGTACAAGATATCCCGCCTTTGGACGGGATCCCTGCCAAAGGCGGGACAAAATACAAATGAAGTTTGTAATTTTTATGTTAAACTTTTTAAGAAATAAAAAAGGCTTTATCCAGAACCGCCTTTTTTCTACAAAAGAGAAAGGCGGGGTTTACCCAGCACCATTTTTTTCTTTCAGAAAAAATGGTGCTGGGTTTAGTCTAATAGAAGTCATGGTTGGTGTGGCAATTTTTGTTATTTTTTCAGTTGGGATTTATTCTGGAATTCAGTTTGTTTTTAAAGTGGTCTATCAGTCTCGTTTACGAATAGTAGAGACAGCGGTTTTGAATGAGCAGGTTGAAATAATTCGCAATATGTCTTTTTACGATGTGGGTATTTTGAATGGAAGTCCGGCTGGCGTTCTTGAACATATTGTTACGACTACGCGCAATAATATTGACTTTACAATTACCAGAACTATTAGAAATATTGATGATCCATACGATGGTACAGTTGGTGGAGATCCAAATGATACAGCACCAGCTGATTACAAGCTAGTTGAAATGGAAATAAGCTGTAATACATGTGGTCAGCGCGTACCTCTTACTATAACTACGTATCTGGCGCCAAAGTTTCTGGAGGGTGACCCAACTCATGGGGCTTTATTTATAGAAGTATTTGATGCTAGTGGTGTACCAGTGCAGGGTGCATCGGTTCATGTTGTTTCCGTTAGTACCGATCCCACAATAGATTTGACAGACACCACTGACAACGACGGCATGCTTCGCTTATTAGATTTGGGAGAGGGGATTGCCAGCTATCAAATAGCAGTTTCCAAAGCTGGTCACATTTCCGACCAGACCGTTGCTGTAAGCGAATTGATAGTAAGTCCAGTAAAACCTCCGGCCTCAGTTGTTGCTCAGGATGTTACAGAGATAAGTTTTTCAATTGATTTAGTCTCTGATATAGAACTTAGTACTGTTGGTAGTCTTTGTTCGTCTATTGCTGGTGTGCCGGTTAATATTTCTGGCACAAAATTAATTGCTACCGACCCGGTTTTGAAAGTTGATGAAGAAATTAATACAGATGGAAGTGGAAATTATAGCTTTGTAAGTATGGAATGGGATAGCTACGCGTTTCAAGTTTTGAATTATGATCTTTTGGGGAGTATTCCAGCTTTGCCGATTTCATTACTGCCTGGTGCCAGTCAACCAGTACAATTAATTTTGGGATCGGACACAATAAATTCTTTGGTAGTAAATGCAGAAGACAGTATTACCGGACAGCCAATTTCAAACGCCTCAGTTCGTGTTTATGGAAATGGTGATGATGAGACCAAGACGACAGGTGTTGGTTTTGTTCGTCAGACGGATTGGTCTGGTGGTACCGGACAACTATTATTTTTGTACAATACCAAATATTGGGCAGACGATGGTAGGGTAGAGAATAGTGATCCATCTGGTGATTTGAAATTAAAACTAGTTGGTGAGAATTATGCGAGTAGTGCCGAATTAGAGTCTTCAATTTTTGATTTGGGTGTAGCTGCCAACTTTATTAATTTGATTTGGGAGCCACTGTCTCAACCGATTGAGACAGGTGATGACCCCGTTCGTTTTCAGATAGCGACTAGTAATACTAGCACACCAGAAACTTGGGATTACCTGGGTCCAGATGGGACAGGCTTAACTTATTATAACAATGGAAACAATGCGATCAGTGATGCTAATAATGGCGGGCAATTCTTGCGTTACAAATTATTACTTGCTACTGATTCGGTCACTTCCACTCCGACAGTTTCGGACGTATCTGTTAGTTATACTACTAGTTGTACTCCACCAGGACAATCATATTTTGGTGATCTAGAAAATCTGGAATATACAGTAGAAGTAACACACGAGGATTATCAAATGAAAACAGAATCAATTACAGTGAGTGGAGATATGGTTTTTTCAATAGAGCTAGTTTCAAATTAGAAAGTATGTCAAAAGTTTTTAAAAAAAGTAGTGCTGGTTTTACCTTATTAGAACTGTTAGTTGCAATGGGAATTTTTTCATTAGTAATTTTGGCAGCCACTTGGATTTTTATAAGTGGTCTGCGCTACAACACTATTATATGGGATCAATTACAAGGTCAGACAGATGGTAGGAGAGCTGTAAAAGAAGTTGTTGACATTGTCCGAAAGGCAGAAGAGTCAAGTATCGGTAGTCACCCATTGGTTTTAGCCGAGGACAATGAATTAATTTTATACGCCAATGTTGATAGTGATTCTTATCGTGAAAAAGTAAGATTTTGGTTGGATGGCACTACCTTGAAGAGGGGGATTGTAAAGCCAAGTGGAAACCCATTGGGTTATTCCGGGACAGAGGATGTGGTCGAGCTAGCACACTATGTTGTAAATATAACTGAGGCTACACCCTTGTTTGAGTATTATGGTGAGGACTACACCGGTTCGGAGGATCCACTTACTACGCCCGCGGATGTCGCTAGTATTAGAATAGTAAAGATTCAACTAGAAATAGAAAAAGATCCTGACAAGACACCAATTCCTCTGCATGTGGAGAGTATGGTGAGTGTTAGGAATCTGAAGAGTAACTAGAATGGGTCTAAGGGTTAGGAAGCCAGAGACCAGATAAATTTATTTTAACCACAATATGTTAATTAGATTTTTTCGACAATTAAGAAACATCAAGAAAGAACAAAGGGGAAGTATCTTAATCTTCACTCTGATTTTTGGTGCGATAACTAGTATAATGATAATTACTGGTGTGTCTAGTTATGCAATTTTTGAAAATAGGGCATCAAACCATAAGCATAATCGTGATATGTCCTTGCATATTGCAGAGGCGGGCATAGATTACTATCGTTGGCATTTGGCGCATAACCAGACTGACTATTGGGATGGAACCGCGCAAGAGCCAGGGCCATATATTCATGAGTATAACGATAAAGATGGAAATTTGATTGGGTATTTTTCTTTGGAAATAGACCAGCCTCTTTCTGGTAGTAGCGTAGTATTAGTTCGTTCTACTGGTTGGACAGCTGTTCAACCCCAGACCACGAGAACCATTCAAGTTAGACTAGGTTTTCCATCTTTGGCTGATTATACTTTTTTATCAAACGCTGGAATGAATTTTAGTTTTACTACCGAGGTGCATGGGGCCGTACACTCTAATGGTGAAATTCGTTTTGATGGACTGACTGATTCTTGGGTGGATAGTTATATAAATGTATATGGTGGTGGTGGGCCAAAAACTTTTTGGCGCTATCCAGTTCCTTTTGTTGATTTCTTTTCTATTACTGGAGACCTTTCTAATATTAGAGATTTGGCTGATGAGGGTGAGACTCATTTTACTTCTTCTGGGGTAGAGGGGTGGCATGTTGTTTTTAAAGGTGATAATTTCGATCTATATAAAGTAGATACTCGTGATTGCTATTATGGTGCAGGTCGTTGGAAAAATAGAGGATGGAGTGGTTGGTATTGGGATGGAACGATTTATTGTTATGATATTGGTACAGAAACTTTTTTTGCAAATTATGATATACCAGATAGTGGTGGAATTTTTATAGAAGATGATGTCTGGGTAGAGGGCGTGGTAGATGGTCGTGTTAGTATTGGCGTAGGGCGCTTTCCTGTTCAAGAACCATACAATAAGGTATATATATCTGATGATATTACTTATCAGGCCAGATCTAGCGATGATGTTCTTGGTATAATGTCGCAGGGTAATATTCATGTTCCTTACGAAGTGTCAGATGATATGGTAATAGAGGCTGCGGTACTATCTCAATTTGGGCAAATAGGCAGACCTTTTTATAATGATGATATAAAGAGTAGTCTCTCTATTTTTGGCTCACAAATTTCTTATCAGAGCGGTGGTTGGAAGTGGGTAAATGGTTGGGGTAATGTTATATCTGGTTTTGTTGATACTTATCATAGTTATGATGCTAATTTGAAATATTTTCCGCCACCAGGCTTTCCAGTTGAAACAAGTTACGAACTTATCTCGTGGGAAGAACTTTAGAAAATAACATTTTTTATTAACTGGAAGTGTGATATAATACAGTCGTATGAAAATACAAACAAACGTCCGAAAAGGTGTAATAGTCGCAGCCGGTTTGGGTACGCGGTTTTTGCCTATTACCAAATCAATTCCAAAAGAAATGCTACCAGTTGGGTCAAAGCCTGTTTTGCAATACATTGTAGAAGAAATGGCGGGTAGCGGAATAAAAGAAATTACAATTGTGATTAGTCGTGGCAAAGAATCGATAAAAGAATACTTTAAGCGTGATTTTACATTTGAGCGTCACTTAAAAAAGGTGGGCAAGTACGGTAGGATAAAAGACTTGGTTGAATTATTGAAAAAAGTGAAATTTTCTTATGTCTACCAAGAAAAACCACTCGGTAATGGTCACGCATTGCTTTGTGCCAAGAAAAAAATTGGAAGCGAGCCTTTTGTTTTTTCCGATGCTGATAGTATTATTGCCAGCAGGGTTCCGGCAATCAAACAAATTTTAAAAGTTTATGAAAAATATCAGGTACCAGTGATCGGGGTGCAGAAAATTAATGATAAAAAAGCCATGATGAAATATGGTAATGTCTATGGAGAAAAGACAAGAGATAAGCGAGTTTTCAAAGTAGAAAAATTTGTTGAAAAACCAAATATAAAAAATGTTTCACCTCACGGCCTGATTGTCGGTGGTATGCGATATGTATTTACCAAAGAAATTTGGAAATTACTAGAACAGCAGGGCAAGGGCAAGGGCGGAGAAATTTGGGTAGCAGACACTGCCAATGAAATGTTAAAGCAACAAGATTTTTATGCTTATGAATATGAGGGTAAGTATTTGGATACTGGCAGTGAAGAGAATCTATTAAATACATGTAATTTTTTGCTATAATTTTATGAATCTATTTAGTAAATGCCTATTTTTCACAATAATTTTATTCATGGTGTCATTTCTTTTTTTTGAAACAGTAGGTGCTGTAGACTATTATTGTTATTGCGATGATCAACATTATTCTCTTGGCAATTCCAAACCTTTTGACAACCCAGTACTGGTAGGTGGGTTAAGTAATCCGGCAAGCTTGGAAAATTGCGCTTCTTTTAAGGGCGAACTTGGGTCTGATCATGAGTGTATGGTTCAATCATGTAGTAAGAAACAGATTGGGCTTGATACTAATCTAGTAGAATGCCAAGATATTAAGCTAGTGGAATGGGATCAAAAATTTGGTTCGCCAGGAAATTATGAGGAGCGTGGCCCAGGGGAGGCATTTAATAAATATTTACAGGCTAGTGGTCAGACATCGGATGTAGTTTTTAGTTGCAGTAATTGTAAAGAGGGAAGTAATCTAAAGAGCTATGTTTTAAATACTGAAAAAGGTGATTTTACCTTGTTTGGTTTCTCAATGAATTCTTATATTGGAAAGGGAGTTCTAACCGTTATCGCGATGGATACTCCGGGTCAATACAAAATTAATTTAAAAGCTACACAGACCGTAGACAAAGAAAAGAACTTATTTTATACATTGGGTCAAACGCTGTTTTATAAGGTCTCAAAACCAGAAGAAGTTGTCACCCCCCAGCCCACTGCACCAAAGCCAACTGCACCATCCCAGCCCACACAAACAGAAATAAAAATACCAAGTTTGGAGAATTTGAATCAACTAAAAGTAAGTAGTGTCCCAGATTTAATTGGTAATTTAATAAAAACTGCAACGGGTCTAATGGGAAGCATAGCTCTAGTAATGTTTGTCTTTGGTGGTTTGCTTTGGATGACAGCAGTAGGTAATGCTGAGCAACAAAAAAAAGCAACCAATATAATACTATGGGCATCACTGGGTTTGTTAGTTATTTTATCAAGTTATGTGATTGTAGAGTTTGTTTTTGGAGTGTTCTAGTCTAATCGTTTATTGGTTTATTAGTATTTACTATATTTTATGAAAAATACAAAAATCTTTCTTCTGCCAATTATACTTGTGGTCATGTTGTTGTCTGGTCTCGGCTGTAAAGGATTGACCGATGAACAGCAGTCAGCCATTAGGCCTGTAAGGCTTAATTATTGGACAGTTTTTAATGATACTAAAGTCTTACAGGAATTTGCAAATGCTTATAAGCAGGAGCGTCCTTACGTTACGGTCAAGATAAAAAAAGTTCGCCCCGAAGAGTTTGATAAATTATTTTTAAATGCTCTCGCTGACAATGTGGCTCCTGATATTATTTCTGTGAACGTTCGTGATATAAATAAGCATCGATCACGTTTGTTGGCCATGCCAAGCAAGGTGCAAGTGGCTGATATTTTTGTAAAAGGCAAATATTCTAAGGAGACAGTAGTAAATATTGTTGATGTGCCAATGATAAGTCCATCGGCGTTAAAATCAAATTTTATTGGTACAGTCTATGACGATGTTGTTTTTGATAAAAAAAATTATGGCGTACCACTCGCAACTGACGTTTTGGCACTTTACTTTAACAAAGATTTATTAGATCAGGCAGGGATACCTTTGCCACCAACAACCTGGGAAGAATTAATGGATACTGTTAGATCAACTACCAAGTTCAATGAAAAAGGTGACATAATACAGTCGGGTGCAGCCCTTGGTGCAGGCACCAATATTACTCGTTCGTTTGATATACTGTCATTACTTATGTTGCAAGGCGGTGTGAATATTGCACAAGGAAATTATATTACTTTTGATAGTGGTTTGAAAGTATCGGGACAGCACCCTACTTTGGAGGCTATGCGTTTTTATACTGATTTTGCCAATCCGACAAAAGATGTCTATACTTGGAACGAAGATATGGGTGATTCACTGGAAGCTTTTGCTGCTGGTAAAGTAGTATTTTATTTTGGTTTTGCTTATGATTTACCTAGAATAAAAGCATTGGCACCGCAAATAAATATGGATATAGTACCAGTTCCACAATTAAATCCAAATAAACCTACAAATGTAGCCAATTATTTTGTAGAATCAGTCGTTGGTAGGACAAAAAATCCAGATGAGGCTTGGGATTTTGTACGTTTTATGACTACACCAGAAAATATTAAGAAATATACAGACACAACCAAGCGACCGACTCCACTTCGATCACAAATAAAAGATCAAGAGGAAGATGTATTACTTGCTCCATTTGTGTCTACACTGTTGCAGTCCGAGAATTGGTATCATGGACGAAATAGTGTGGTAGCCGAAGAGGCCTTTAATAATTTAATTAGTAATTATTTACAGCCAGCTAGCGGCAAAAAAAGCCAACAACAGATGAATGTTGAGTTAATTCGACAAGCCGCTAGTGTAGTGCAACAAACTATGTAGGCCTATGTTTAAAAAACAAAAAATTGTTTATTTATTTTTTATAACGCTTTTATTTCTTGGGCTCCAAGTTAAAGTTGGTGTGCATGCTCAAGAGATTGGTGATCATGCCCCCTTTTGTCATTGTACTGTTGGCCGCAGCTTTGTGGATATTGAATCGGACGACTACGAATTGTTTTCTTTTAAAATAGGCGACAGTGTAAATAATGTAGAACTTTCTTGGGAAGGCAAAAAACCAGAAAAAATAATTCTAAAGGGTGGCCCAACACCATCTTGCGGGAATTGTACAAATAAATTTGCAGAAGATTTAAAAACATTTGTACAAGTGGGACTGCCGAATGAGTTTATAGAAGTAAAAGATTGCGAAAAGAGGGAAAAGGTTTGGAAGGCTGCTATTCCGGGTTCTCTCGAAAAAGGATACTGGGAAGATCTTAAAGCCATAACAGGAAACCTTGATATTGATTGGTTCGAACCTGCTAAAACTTTGCAATTTGACAAGAGTAAAGTTAGTACCACAACGATTTATATTATAGTAAAACCTGACATACCAACCAAGTTTTATTGCCTTAATTGCGATACAGCCACCTTCCTGAAGAAGGGTGAGGCTAAATTTTCTAGTGGAAAAGCATTGGGAGATTCTGTTGCGGAAGTAGAGATAAATATTGGCAAAATGGATATCGGTAATTATGGTCTGAAAATGTCAGCCGAGCCAATAGGTCTGTGTGCTGTGAGTGGTAAAAAGACAAAAGTATTTGATTTTGTTGTGCTACTTGAGTGTAATAAAATAACCGACCCAATTGAATGTAAAAATCTGGCTAATAGTGGTTGTGAGTGGGCGGGAGCTAAGTGTCGAGAAAAAAAACCTGCTGGCACAGCACCTACCGATAAAACAAAACCAGTTTTGCAGTCCGCTGAATCGGTTCAAAGCTACTACTCTGGTTATTATGCCACACCAGAGGGCTATAGAGATGGGGGTGGAGCTCTTCCAGACTGTGCATTTTCAGGAACCTGCCGTGATGTGAATGATTTATTGGGACTTATAATAAATTTTGGATCAAATATGTTTGCGATTATTGGTTCGTTTGCATTTGCGTTTTTTGTCTATGGTGGTTTTACAATTTTATCATCTTTTGGGAATGCTGAGCGTGTCAAAAAAGGCAAGGATATAATGGTAGCCGCAGTTGTTGGTATGGTAATATCACTCAGTGCCTTCCTGCTGGTTGATTTTATGTTAAATGCTCTTGGTGTGGAAGATTCTTTCAAGGCTACAGAATTTCGACAATAAATAATCTTATTATTTTTTAGTGATTTAAATTGGTGTATATGAAAAAAATATTTTTGTTAAGTCTAGTATTTGTAGGTATTTTGTTTATGTCAGAAATAGCTAGCGCCGGTCCGATGGGGTCTTGCTATTGTAATATGGTAAAAGATGGTGTCTCATATCCCAATGATATTGCCCCTTTAGATTCTGACGGATGTGTAGATGGCCAAGATACAGAAAATCCATTAAGCCCTACTACGTATACAGATTGTAAATGGGTCAATGTTCAAGATGGTTTTTGTAATTGTGAAGTTTCTTATAAGCTAACAGAGGACGCGCCTGATCCGGCTGTGTTTTTACCTGGTGGTTTTTCTGGTTTTGTCAAATTAGAAGAAATTAGCTGTACTGTGGTTCCGTATGAAAAGGAAATTACTGAAAATATTTTAGAAATATATAACAAATGTTCTTATACCCCGGCCCTAGCTGAAGAAGTAGGATGTTATTGTGATGGGTACGGCCCTGATGGTATTAATTCTATACCAGAACTAGCTAATACTAAAATGTTGATTGTGGGTAAGGGGGCTTGTACTGAAGAGCAAGACTATTTACTTGTAAAATTTAAAAATTGCGCGTGGAATGATGAGGCGCCTCCGGATGCCGGTACGCCGCCTATTTCTGGTACTCCTACTGGCACCACCGGTCTTCCTCCTGCCCCACCTCCCGAGGCTCCAACCCCTGTTAAGACAAAATCTATGACAGCCGGTGAAGCGTTTAAGGCTGGAAAAGAGGCTGGTAGTGGTGTGGTACCTATAAATCTAGAAAATCCCTTAGGAAAGGGACGGATAGATATAAGAACAATACTAGGTGATATAGTAGATGCCGGTATGGGTATTTTAGGATCAGTTACACTATTAGTTTTTGTCTATGGTGGTTTTATGTGGCTTACCTCAGCTGGTAGCGCAGAAAAAGTAAAAAAAGGTAGCCAGACTATGATGTGGGCAGTCATCGGACTATTCCTAATTTTTGGCAGTTATGCTATACTAGGGTTAGTATTAGAAGGAATCGGAGCAAAGCAACAAACCTCAAGTACAAATATAAAAAATATTGGAAGTACTGATATAGGGGTGGGTGCCGTACCGACAGAAGAGAATCCGATAATAAGCGATGAGTGTGGTGATGGGGTAATAGGGGCAGGGGAAACTTGTGATGACGCCAATGTAAAAAGTGGTGATGGTTGTTCAAGTATTTGTCAAAAAGAGAGATGTAGAGCAGTCTCAGAGTCAGATTTAGAATATTTTTGTAGTGATTATTGTGTACATCAGGGAGTATGTACTGCTAGCATTGATAGCTGTGATGTTTACTGTGATACCGAAAATGATTGCGAACTTAAAATAGAAAAAGATGATATGGACAGTATTTGTGAAAGCTGGTCGGAAAGTGAAAATTGTAATAAGCAAAAGCTTTGTACATGGGAATAAAATAAAAAAAAATATGGAATCCTATAAAAGAAAGGGGGTGAAAATATGTATTTATTGACAAAATTAGTAAAGTATAAATTTGTAATGACTATTGTAGCCGTCTTTGTGATGGGTATGGTATTGTTACCAGCTTTACCGGTACTGGCAGATCCAGATCCTTTTGGTATTGGTTATGGTGAAAAAACTAAATTAGGTGAGGGAGACGTGAGAGATACTATCGCTAGTATCATCAATGTTGCTCTAGGTCTATTGGGTATTGTCGCTGTAGTAATAATGTTATGGGGTGGCTTTCGTTGGATGACAGCTGGTGGTAATGAGGAAAAAACTGGTGAAGCTCGTAAGATTATATTCTCTGGTGTTATAGGTATTGCTATTATATTGAGTTCTTGGGCTATTGCCAAATTTGTTTTAGAACAGCTTGGTACAGCAACTGGACAAGTAGACTATCCACAGAAGTAGTATAATAGTAAAAATAATAATCATTATTATGTTCCGCCTCTTCGGGGGTGGGACAGAGTAATTATTGTTTTAATAATATCTTGTTAATATTATTTATAATCCACTATGTTTAATAAAAAAATTATTTTACTTCTGCCAATAATATTGTTCGGCTTATTTTTTGTTTTATCTGTCGTAAGCGCGCAGACAGGCCCATACATAGGTTTGGAGTATGGCGCCGAAACAAAACTTGGTGGTGAGGATATCAGATATACCGTTATTGCAATTATTAGAGTTTTACTAGGGTTACTTGGTACTATTTCTCTGATCATAATTCTTTATGCCGGCTTCAAATGGATGACATCTGGTGGCAATGAGGAGGATGTTACCAGTGCAAAAAAGATATTAATTGCCGCTATCATTGGTTTGACAATTATTCTAACATCTTATGCTATAACTAGATTTGTTACATATAGTCTGTTTAGGGCCACCAAGGGATATAGTTATAGTGCTGTGGAATTTTGAGGCCGTCAGGCTGTGTGTTTTTAGCCCGACCGCGTGCCTCCCTAGCTTTAGTGGTGGCACAAGGGCGAGTATTTTTGTGCTTTTATGTCAAAAAAATTACTATTTTTATCTATAATTATATTTACAATATTATTTGTGCCTGCTTTTGTTGCGCATGCACAGTACGGAATAGATATTGCTGCTGGACAGACTGCAATAAAAGACTATCAAAAAATATCAGTACAAACAATCGTTGGTAATGCACTTGGTCAGGTTTTATCTTTGGTGGGTATTTTGTTTTTTTTGCTAATGCTATATGGTGGTGTAACTTGGATGACAGCATCTGGTAATTCTGAAAAAGAAAAAAAAGCCCTGGGTATTATTGTTTCCGCTACCATAGGTGTTATTATAGTCACGTCCTCCTATGTTTTGGTCGATTTTGTTTTTGACAGGCTGGGTCCTGGTGCTGGGGGAGGTACCAAACAGACGGTTGAACCAGTTACAGAAGGTAAACCACTTAGTGAGTCGTGCAAGTCAGAAGACGGCGTTGATATGGTTAGTGTCTGTGCTGATATTTATGGTGATCAGTCGAGTTGTAGTGGTGTTGCTAAAGAAATCTGTGATTGGATTGAGGGTGGTTCTTCTTGTCAGCCAATTGGAACCGCTGATGAATTATGCGGAGCACAGACCAAGAAGATTGGTTGTACGTCAGGTGTTTATGGTGACATTTGTAAATGGCAATGATTTTTTTAAATTTAAAAAAAGTTCTATGGTTTTTTATAAGAAAATAATAAACAAAAAGTTTTTAATAATTATCACACTACTGTTTAGTTTTTTGATATTTGGGACTGTTTTGGCAGCGGGCGAGTACGGTCTAGAAGCTACTCGGTCGGCAGCTGGACTCACTAAGGGAGATATACCAACTATCATAGGTAATGCTATTGGGGCGATACTATCAATGGTAGGTGTTTTATTCTTTGGTCTGATGCTATACGGTGGTATTTTGTGGATGGTAGCTCGTGGTAATCAAGAATATGAAAAAAAGGCACTGGGTACTATCACCGCTGCTATTATTGGTATTATAATTGTTATGGCCTCTTATGCAATAACTGGTTTTGTTTTTGAGCAGGTCTTGGAGGGTAATAGTTTGGCTACTAGTAATAATAATGCAAGCGAGTGTTCGGCTGAACACTCTGGTTGGAGCTGTCAGGAGCCAACAGCCTGTGGACTCGAGGGTTACCCATCAGAGGATGCCGGGGATACTGGAGATAACTGGGAAAAGGGTTTATGTACGGGTGGTGAGGAGACGATTTGTTGTAAAGATCAAGATGCTACAATAGGTGAGTGTGTTTGTGATTCATTTGATACTGGTACAATAGAGTTAGATAATGAGTACGCATTGGATTTGCAAGAATGTAAGGGGTTGGAGGGAGAGGAAAATGTTTGGCCCGGCTTAGAAGATACGACTTTGCTTGTTTGTGAGTGGAATGAAGTAACATTTTCTTGCTCTTGTGATTATAAAGGTTCGGAAAAGGGCTCTGAGAGTTTCTCTGGTTTATCTGATAACCAATGCCAACTAAAAAATAATACTAATTCTGGAGTAAAAATTCTTACCTCTTGTGAACTAAATGAATAGTAATATATTTTGTGATGAAATATTTGAGAAAAAAAACAAAATTGGTTTTAATGGTCGTTGTTTTGTTGTTGTTAATACCAGCCATTTCTTATACTGCCCAATACAAAGCCACTGACGCATCTTCTTTGCTTGGTGATACAGTAAAACCAACGGGTGTGAGTGGTGAGAGTGTGGAAACACTGCTTAATCGAGTGGTAAAGTCGGTCTTTGCGCTAGTTGGAACATTATTTTTTATTTTTATTTTTTATGGTGGCTTCAAATGGTTAGTGGCTAGAGGCAACGAAGAAGAAATAACAAAAGCAAAAAATACAGTAATAGCATCTATTATAGGACTAGTAATAATAATTGCCTCCTATGCTATAACTAACTTTATTTTTACTCAGGTGGTGGAGCAACAGACCGGAGGTAGTACAGGTGCGAAAATACCAGACGCTGTTGAAGGTGAAGAAGTTGGCTGTTGTTTAGACAAATGGGCATCCGAAGGTGGATATTTTGGGGTAGGTCAGAGTGGTTGGGTAGGAAAGTTATTAACCAAAAAACAATGTGGCGCACTTACCAATGATCCAGACTACCCTGGTCAAAAAATAGGTAGTGATTGGGGTGATTGGGTGAGCGGAGTAACAAGTATAAAGAAATGCCAAGAAGCAGCTAAATTGAAGGAAAAATAGCAATTACAATTATTTATTTTAGTCGTTGAGTAAGCATAACAATATGAAAAAAATAATTAGATTTTTATCAATAGCTTTGATTTTGTTCGGTCTAAAACAGCAAGCTTTGGCTCAGGGTCTAAACAGTGCCAAAGACATTACTAAGGGCGTTGCCAAAGATACCGGTGTCACAGAAACTAATGTTGGTAGTATAGTCGGATTTGTCTTGAACGCTGCTCTTAGTTTGGTTGGTCTAATATTCCTTATCTTGATGGTATATGCTGGTTATCTTTGGATGACAGCACGTGGCGAAGAAGAACCAATAAAAAAAGCTCAGAAAATTATAGTAGGTTCAGTCATTGGTTTGGTGATTTTGTTGGGGGCCTATGCTATAACAATATTTATTACAGCAGCTTTTGAGGGTGTTAAGTAATTTTAATTTTTTTAAATATGAAAATAAAAAGTTTTTTATTAAGTATAATACTATTTTGTTTGCTGGTTACTCCTGTGGTGGCTATAGATTTGGGTGATGGGTTTTTGATTGATGCTGCCTCAAAAGCAGGTTATGATAAAAATACAACCGCGCTTACCTTGGCAGAAACTATCGGTTTAGTAATAAAAGCTGTACTATCTTTTGCTGGCGTTATATTTTTGGTTTTAATGGTCTATGCTGGTTATCTCTGGATGACAGCACGTGGCGAAGAAGAGCAAATTAAAAAATCACAGAAAATAATTATATCTTCTGTGATAGGGTTAGTAATTACTGTCTCTGCTTATAGTATTACCGAGTTTGTAGTACCGGCAATTTTGGCCCGGACAACTGGTAAATAGTAATTTGTTATTATGAAAAGAATTTTATTTATTTTAATTTCCATAGCTATCTGTTTAGGTTTTGTTAGTTTTGCCCAAGCTCAATTTGTAGACCTGACTGAACAAATAAGAGAACAGACGAGCATGGGGGCGGAAACAGCTGGACTGGAGTCTGTAGATTCTCCTCAGTTTATAATAACCGATATTATCGAAATAATGTTATCAGTAACAGGTGTTATTTTTTTGGCTTTAGTTTTTTATGGGGGATATCTTTATGTGGCTTCTCGTGGTGATGAGGAGCAAGCAAAAAAAGCAATGAACATAATAAAAGCCTCTATAATTGGTTTGGCAATTGTACTATTTTCTTATGCTATAACTTTGTTTGTTGGTACGCAGTTGGCTGGTCAAGAGGCTGTTAATGTACTATAATTTCTGACCAATTCTTTTTTATCAAAATATGAAAAAAATAATTTTGACAATTTTATTAACATCTCTTGCTTTGTTTACTTTGGTTACTCCCTTGGTTGTGAGTGCTAAAGATGGTTTTGTAGAGGGTTTAGATATCCAACTAAAGGCTACTGCTGGTGAGCAGGGTGCTGATTTTGGAGAGGTTCGGGATCCCAGGAAAATAGTAACAGATACTATACAAGTTGCTTTATCAGTTTTGGGTATTGTATTTTTGGTTGTAATAATTTATGCTGGCTTTACATGGCTTATGTCTAGTGGAGATGAAGAAAAGATAAAGACCGCCCAAAGAACACTAAAATATGCTATTATTGGCTTTGTTATTGTAATGACTTCATACAGTATTACAATTTTTGTTAAGAGGTACCTGGATTTGGCTGGAAGCCCTTATGGGCCTGGCGGATCTGGCTATTGGCAGGCAGAGTGGGGTGTACAGAAGGATGTTAGTGATTTTTATCCAAATCAAGATCCTTATGGGGGGAGTGCTTTTGGTGATAATGCGGGTATTTGGGGCAGTGGGCAAGCGGGAAGTGAATAATTTATAAACTTTATAAAATAATAGTTTGACCACCCAAAAAGGGTGGTTTTGATTTTATTCTATTTTCCTGCTAATATAAGTATGTATGAATTATGATAAGCCAATTTTTTCTGTCGTAATACCGGCATACAATGAAGAAAAGTATATTGCCGAAAGCATCAAGTTTGTTCAGAAACAACAGGGTGGTTTTGATATGGAAATAATTGTAGTTAATAACGCTTCTACAGACAAAACCAAGCAAATAGCTGAGTCTTTGGGTGTTTATGTCATTGACGAGCCTAAAAAGGGCGTAGGGCAGGCCAGGAAGACTGGTACAGAAGTAGCTCGAGGTGAGTTTGTGCTACATATTGATGCAGACACACATCTGCCAGAAGATTACTTGATTCAGGTCAAAAAAAGATTTGATAGTAATTCTAAATTAGTTTGTTTAGGTGGGCAGTTTTATTTTTATGATGCTAATTTGTTTTGGAGACTTATGCGCCCAGTATTGTTTAGGCCATTATATGTACTTGTTTATTTGGCGTCTTTGGGCAAGGTGGGACCTCTTGGAAATAATATGATTTTTAAAAAAACAATTTACAATAAAACAACCGGGTTTGACAAGAATCTAAAGTATGGTGAGGATGGTAATTTGACTATTAAGTTGAGTGAGTTTGGTAAAATAAAATTAGACATGAAATTAAAATGCTTTGTTTCATCACGCAGGTTCAATTTGTTGAGTAAGGAATTTTGGGTTTATGTTTTAAATTCGGCCTGGGTTTGTTCCTTTGGTAGGCCTTTGAAGAATGAATTATCACAGCACTAAAAAAACTCTCTTTTCGAGAGTTTTTACTTTTTGTATAGTTTTGTTTATTTACTTTTTGTTATTTTAAGAATGAGTATATACAAGCAAATCATGAAAATTACTGAAGCAATATCTATATATTGATATTTCATTATACTAGGAAGTAACAAATCAATACCGGTAAGTTCAAAATAGTTTATCGTGCCCAAGTCTTTGTTAAAAGGAAGAAAAACAAACAAGATGATCATGTGTAGCAAGGCTGACAAGAATAGTAATTGTTTTATTGCTTCCAAATAAATTTTATTGCCAGTTTTTCTACACATATTTTTTAGAGAAATCCACTGGGGTGGCCAACGGGAATTGAACCCGTATTGTCGGTACCACAAACCGAAGTAATAACCATTATACCATGGCCACCCCAGTAAATTCCTTATTAAAAAGATCAAGAATATTATAGCATGTTTTGGGCTTCCTGTCAATATAAAACCCCCACAGTTAGTGCAGGGGTTTTAGTTTATAAAATTTTATTCCCCAATCTTTTCAAATGCTCTTAGCACTTCCAAAGGCATTGCAAATATAACTGTGTTGGACTGATCAGAACTTAGATCGTTTAGTGTATTTAGAGTTCTTAGGTGTAATGCACCTACTTGTTTAGATAGTGTTTCAGCAGCTTTTGCTAGATTATCAGATGCTTCTACCTCACCTTTGGATTTGATAACTACGGCTCGTCTTTCGCGTTCTGCTTCAGCTTGTTTGGCAATTACTCTCTGCATGTCTTCTGGTAGAATTACATCTTTTAGTTCTACAGTCTCAACTTTGATTCCCCAAGGATCAGAAGCTTTGTCTACGATTTCTTTGATGCGTTTAGCTGCCTCATCTCGATTTGCTAGTAATTCGTCCAATTCCAATCCACCAGCCACATTTCTCATTGTGGTTTGTGCTAGTTGTGATACGGCAAACCAAAAATTTTCAACTTCCAAAATTGCTCTAGCAGCGTCACTTACTTTGTAATAAATTACTGCATTAATTTTGGTGGATACATTATCCTTGGTGATGGCCTCCTGAAAAGGTACGTCAACTGCTTTGACACGAATGTCCACCTTGGTCATGCTTTGGATAATAGGGAAGACTAGGCGCCAACCAGGTTCAATAGTGCGTAGGTATTTTCCAAACATGAATTTTACCCCTCTTTGGTATTGGTTGACCTGTCGGATGCTGATGATAATAATCACAGCAACTACGACCAGTATAGGTGTTATGAGCTCCATAGGATTTTATTATAAATTATCAGGGAACACTGATGCCCTGTGGGTATGAATTATCAGGGAACACTGATGTCCCATGGGTACGCATATATTATAGCAGAAAATAGAGGCAAAAGTAAACAACCACCTTGTGGGTGGTTATTTTTGTGCGCCCGCGAGGGATCGAACCTCGATCTAAAGCTTAGAAGGCTCCTATTCTATCCATTGAACTACGGGCGCATTAGACTACAATGCAACAATAATACTATATTTTTTTGTTTTTGTCAACCTTCTCCACGTTTTTTACCATGAAACTTCTTGTAAATATTTTTTAATTCTCGATCAGTTATGTGAGTATAAATTTGAGTGGTGGTAATCGAAGAGTGTCCAAGCATGGTTTGTACACTGCGGATATCAGCTCCGTTTTGCAATAAATCAGTAGCATAGGAGTGGCGCAAGGTATGTGGGGTTACTGGTTTGGTAATTCCAGCGGTTCGAGCATATTTTTGCACCATTCGCTGAATCGAACGCGGTGTTATTGGTTGGTCACTACTATCAGCACCTTTGCCCTCTACTCCCACTGTTTTATTGTTGTTAGATTTCTTGTCATGGGAGATAAATAGGTAAGGGTTCATGTCTTTTCTGTTGTCTAGGTACCTCTTCAGCCAGTATCTAGACTGTTCGGATAAGAAGACTACTCTAGATTTTCCACCCTTTCCTAATATGGTGAATTCTTCTTTTTTTAAATTTACACTTTCAATTTTTAATTTGGACAATTCTGATACGCGTAATCCTGCGGAAAAAAGCAACTCTAGTATGGCTTTGTTGCGAAAAGCGATAAGTAGCGTATTGGAAGCTTTTTTTTCATTTTTTTCTAGATTTTTATTGTTAATATTTTTGAAAGGAGCCTCGAGTAGCCGATCCAAATCACTACCTTCAAGAAAACTAACCTCTCTGTCCGGCATTTTCATCAACTCAATTTTTTCCGAGGCCAAAGTTTTTATATCTCGCTTTGCTAAGTATTTCAAAAATGAACGCAAGGCAATAAGGTGATAGTTTTGGGTATTTTTTTTGAGCGAATCACCGTGAACATCCACCAGTCGATTGAGCCAGAGACGATACTTGCGGACGTTTTCTCCGGTCAGCGATTCGGGTTTTTTGTCACCCAACCAGCCCAAGAACCTATTTAAGTAAAAACTATAATTTTGAATCGTTTTGTCGCTACGATTCTTTTCAATTTCTAGGTGTTCTAAAAATTCCTGTAGGTATTTTTTTAATGATTTTTGAGACATATAAAATTCAGTAGAGTAGTTATTAGACTGCTTTTATTGTACGACACTATTGACAAAAAGTCAAAAATGTGCTATAATGTAATTATAAACATCAAAGAAGTACAAATTTAAACTCAGATTTTGTTGTTCTGTGTACTAAAAATGTGAATTTGATGTAAAAAACAAAAATAAAAATAAACACATGCAAACACACAGTCGGGTTTTTTCAGATACCCACACAAAATCTGATTATTCTTTAGTTTACTATTACTTGTTAGCAGGCATCTCTCTTTTGGTGGCTGTTTTTTTATTCTTACCAAGAGTATCAGTTGGTTAATTGGTAGCTTGTATTTTTTTCTTACATAAGATACACTTAAAATAAGTAGGTTTCTATATTATCATTATGTCTAAAAGAGATACAGGAAAAAATCCAAGCCCAGATGACCAAGAAGTTTTGAAGGTCAAAAATTCTGAATTTGAATCTGACAATGAAAAGAAGTTGGCTGATCTGGATAGAGAGCTGGCTGACCTGGATAGAGAAAATGTTGCTTTAATTGCAGAACTACAGCTTAAGTATGTAGAACTAATAAGAACTCTAAACAAGGAAGACCCGCTTCATTTAGAAGTGGTAAGTAGAATTAATGAATTGAGGGGGCAAAAAAATACTATAGAAAAGAAGAATCAACCTGATGCTGAGACAGAGGTTGATTTTATTTTCCCAGAACGATTGTTTAATAAAGAATTATTATCCACCAGGTATCAGGAAGAATTTATAGATGTTATAGACGAGCTAAAGCAAATAAAAGAGGAAGAGGGCTCCAATTATACAAATTTTGACAGATTTTATGATAAATTAATTAGGACGGTAAACAAAAGGGTCGTTTCTGTCTTTAAAAATCCAGACCAAGCTAGTACTATAACCGCCCTAAGAGGTTTAGGTTTTGAACTATCCAGAATGTTGGTTACCCTAAAACAGAATTTGGGGAAAACAAAAAATGGTGAAAGTCTCAATAATGAAATAGATTTTTCTGGTGTAACAGAGGGGGTGCGGGTTGAATATACAGGTTATCGTAGGGGTGAAATGGACTATGAGCATCAGCCTTCCCATTTAAAAAGAGATGGGAGAAAAGGTGTAAAAATAGAATTTGATGTTCCATTGGTTAGAAATGGTATGCCGTATGTTTTTGAAACTAAAAGTAGTACTAGAAAAATTTATGGTGAATCAGAGGCCGCGGTTAATCAGGCATTGAAATACCAGGCTGCTATAGATCAGGGGTTGGTGGCTGGTGCGACCATCGAAGTTAGAGGTAGGATGAGTGTGGAATATTTAGGTTGGGCAATGGGGCAGGCTATAGATGATCCAGGCAATATACCTAGTGTAGAAATCATTTATAATCTTCCTTTACCAAGTGGTAAAGAGTATCGTTTTGTTTTGAAAAGAGGAATGAAAATGAAGGATCTTGGAGGGAAACAAGTTATGGCTGAAAATGGTCTCGATTTTCACAATGAAGAGAGATATGGACAAGAGGATATGGACGTGATTAAAGGAGTTGGAAAAACACTAGCAGACAAAAGTATTCGTGATGTCCTTTCTAAAACTCAAATTTCTGATGAACAAATTGAGAAGGAGAGAAAGAATAGTTTTAGTAGAGAGGTAAATACTAAGATAGAATTAACAAAAACGATAGAGGAATTGTTTGCATATCAAGGTTTAGATCAGAAAAGAGTCAATGTTATTTTACGAAGGGTGTTTCCTGAGACAAGTGACGAAAAGAAACACAGAAAAAGAACCAAGGAGGAAAAAAATTATACACCAGAAGTGGTATTAGAAAACTTTTCTGATTTGCTTGGTTATGATGTTTCTAGTGATCCACAAAAAGCAGCAAACGATATTTGGAGATTAACACTGTCTAATCCAGAAAAAATAACATCTGCCAAGATGTATGAAATTTATGATACTCTTCGGTTAGAGGCACTGCATGAAGGTTTAAAAGATAAGAGTGGGGTAATAAATGTTGAAAATCGAAAAAGTGCCGTATCAGAGCATGCTAATAGAGAGTATGTCGAAGCGGATATTAGATCGTATTTAGATTATCTATCAAAAAATCCAGAAATAGCAAAGGCAAAAGGTCAGTATATTATTTCTGAAGAAAATATTCCAGAAGCCATAGATAGAGTTATGAAAAATATTAGTAGAATTGCAAGGTATGAGCAAAATAGAGAAAAAGACAAGGATGAAGAGGGAGAAAAAGATAAAAGAAAAAAAATGGGTTATACAGGTAAGTCGGAAGGTGTAGCTCTTGATATTGAGCATATTATTGTCGATGTGTTGTACGGTATGAATAAAAAGGGTCAGAAAGCGGAAGAATTACAAAGATTTTTTAGTGAATCCGGTTTGGAGACCTTGTTTGTTAGTGGAGGTGGTGGTGATTTTTTTCCTAAATTTAGAACCGAGGAAGATTTTATAGAAGCTTTACAATCTGATGATAACGTGAAGGCTTTGGTTGAATTTTGGGGGGACAGAGCCAAGGCCAGTATAAAGAAATATAAAAAATTAGTCAAAGAATCAGCCTTTGTTCGATCTTATGAGTGGCCAGAAAGGTTTGAAGATATTAAGACTTTTGTAGATAAAATCGCCGGTGCAGATAGGCGTTATCAGGAATTAAAAGTTTTTGATCCTGTTAAAGATAAAATTAGTAGACAGATTGACACAAACGATGTGGATATCGAAAGGACCAAATCCAACATAGTAAAAGAAAATGTTACCAGGGCTCGAGAGTGGCTGTTTAGAGATGAAAATAAAAAACATACCAGTGCTCATAAAAAACAATTAGCAGGACTAGAACTTCAATTACAAGATTTAGAAAGCGAAAAAATTGTAAAAATAGATAGTGTTAAATTGTCTGCCAAGGCCAAGGTTGGAGAAATTAATAAAACAAGAGGCCTGCTTCAAAGTGAGCAGAAAAGATTAAGGGGAGAGCTTAAAGCATCGGAAGAAGATTTAGAAAAGGCAAGCATAAGACAAAGGATTGAAGGGGTTGAGATGAAACTCGTTGGTCTACAGGTTGCTACCAGAGAGGCTTTTGCAGAAGTACAAGAAAATTCTGACTTGTATCAAAACAAAATGGCTGAGGTGTATGCTGAATTAGAAAAAATTTATAGAGAAAAAGTTATACCAGGTCAAGAATGGGGTAATTTTGCTATGAGTATTCCACCTAATGGTATTATAGACCAAAACATAATGAAAGTTATTTATACCGTCAGTGGTGAGGGAGAAGTGGTAGTCCAAGAAGAAGTCTTACGTGGGCAAGTTACTGGTAGGGCTGCCCACTCTGAATTGGCCCAAGGAAGAAATGTTTATGGGGCTGGCGAGTTGGCTTTTGAGAGAGTTGATGGTAGTTGGCAGTTAGTCGAAGTTAATAATGGTTCTGGGCATTACAGACCTGATGCTGATTCGAATCTTCATTATGTTAGAAATCTTATTGCAGAGAAGGGTGTAGACATAAGTAATACTGCACTGAAAGATTGTCTTTTTAGGGGTAGGAAAGTAGATCCAGGCAATGACATTCAACCGGCCACAGATACACATCTAAGAGAAGCTTCATTATTTTAATATGAAAACACTAAAAACATCGACAACTGTTTTAAAAAGTAAGATTGCATCAGCAAAAAAAGTAAGACTAGGTTTGAAAAAAGAACTCGTGACTGTTAGGGGTCTGTTGGAAGATGAAGATAATAAGGATAATCTTAAAAAAATAAAAAAGTTAATTAATAATTCTTAATAAATAAAAATATGAGTGACCCAACACGAGGCTCTTCAATTGAGGATTCTGGATTTTGTCCAGAATGTGGTAATAAAATACCCTGTCTCACCCACCAAGTTGAGGGCAGTAAGGAAACCGAAGGATTACAAGAAAATCTAAATATTAAAGGAACTGGAGCATTGATAGGTGTGGAAATTTCTGGTTTACCAGAGTCTTTTGAATCTGACGGAAGGGAGTGGAGAAAAAAATCAGAATTTCATGTCACCATGGTTGGTTTTGCTACAAAATTGGATAAACTTTGTAAAGAAAAATTTGGTTTGAGTAATAAGGATGCTAAAACCAAAGCAGGGGAAATTTTACAAAAAGCAACCGAGGGAATAAGTTTTAAAGTTAATTTAAAAGACGAGTTTAGAACTGCCGAAAGAGGGGAAGATAGAACCATAATTCAACTATGTGATATAGAAGGCATGGAAGAATATTTTCAGGCAATTGAAGCAGAGCTTGAGACTACCATCGAAAGGCCTCCCGCACATGTTACTTTGTATACTGGTGAGAATGATCAGGCAATTGGTTTACCAACCCAAGCAAAGTTTGATGAATTAACAAAGCCTTTGGAAGGATCTGAATTAGATGAGGTAATAAGTGGGATGGGTAAATAATTAATTAAGTTTAATTTTTAACACATAAAACATATGAATGAAGTTGAACAGCCTGTAGAGGTTCAAGTGGAAGCTTTACGCAGTCAAATTAAATCAGCAGCTTCAAGGGTAAAAGAATTAGGTGAATGGCCAGACCATGTCCAAGAAGATTCACTTGTGGCTCGTGTTCCAGAAATGGGCAAAGATAACGCACCTGGTTTTGATGCGGGTATTGCCTGTGCATTGGATGTAATAAAAGCAGATAAACAAAAATTAGCAGCAACACTTCATGCCAACTATACACCTGAGGCTGTTCAGCAGGTTCGAAGTGAAGTGGAAGATATGAGTCCTGATTCAGAAACATGCTGGTGGCTTGCGGCTTGTAGTATTTGTGAAGAAGGTGGAATAGATCAAGATGGTTTTTTAAATCAACTTAAAGCATTTAAAGAATTATCAGAAGACCCTACAAGGAGGGTTGAAGCAGCACGTAGCGAATACGAAAAAATGATAAGCAAATTTCATTTTGAAGATGATTTGGGTGAGGATGTTCCTTATGGTACAGAAGATGGTTGTATGCAGGGGGCATATATTGAAGGACATGATTTTGCAGTTCAGTGGGCTGAAAATTATGGTATTTATTTTATAGGTACCCATGAAGAATCACTGGGTTTGGAGGATTTTCAGTGGTCAGATGAAAAAGATGAAGATGATAGAGATAAGAGTGGTCCGGTGTGGGGTAGTAAACAATTTGTAAAGTGTGCAAATAGAGAGGAATTGGTAAAAGCATTAGAATTGGTAAAATCTAAATTTAAGAGCAAAGAAAGTGAAGAAAAATAAAGGTCTTGTTAAAAAATAAAATAAAATGTCCAAACAACCCCATTAGGGGTTGTTTTGTTTTTGTTTTAGGGTTAAAATATAGATATATGAATCAAAAAAAGAAAAAAAAGTTTTATTTAATCTTGCCAGACATTAGGTCGTGTCATAACGTGGGTTCTATGTTTAGAACAGCCGATGCTTTTGGTATTTCAAAAATTTATTTAGTTGGTTATACAGCTTCGCCACCAAAGATTCAGATTGATAAGGTTTCTTTGGGTGCGGAGAAGTGGGTGCCGTGGGAACACAGGAAAGACTTAAAGAGACTTATTAGTGGACTGAAGAAAAAAGGAGTATTTATTGTGGGATTGGAAAAAACAGATGATAGTGATCAGTTATCGGTGATTAATGATCAAACTAAAGACAAAGATATTGCTTTGGTTGTGGGGAATGAAGTAGACGGAATTTCAGATAGCATACTAGAATTATGCGACGAGGTAGTGCATATTGAGATGTATGGAAAGAAAGAGAGTCTAAATGTTTCAGTTGCAGCGGGGATTGCTATGTATGAGATTAAGAAAGGGATAGCACTTTCTCCTTTTCTCTAATATCTGGTATAATAGGTATAGAAAATCAAATTTTATGAGTACCCAAGTAAAACACACAATTGATATTTTTGAAATGATTTATAAAAATCTCCCCCCTTTGGTTCCAGAAGAGGTAAAGGAAGAATTAGAACACTCATTGGAGCATTTGCGTGATGATTATTTGGTGGGGATCAACGAGGCAGAAAGCATGATGATATCTATGGGTAAAAAAGTCTGGCCATACTGGAAAGCATTTTTTGAGTTTTATGACATGGAGCAAGGGCGTATGGGGGAGAAGTTTTTACTTGGAAAACTATCGCTTGAATTAAAAGATAAATACAAAGAATTCAAAGAACATGGCGGAAGTTATCATGATTTGCGAAGTGGTGGTTCAGTAATCTTTTTTGAAACGGAGGATAGACAAGTATTAGCAGGAGTTCTTGTGGATGTGGACGTGGAGATGAAAGAGCATACTCGGCAATCAGTTTTGAGTCTAGAAAGGCAAAAATACGAAAAACTAATTTTGGATTTTCAGATTGTTTTAGATGACATAGAAAAAAGACTGGATTCCTTGCGAATGCTTGCAGAAGATGAAGAAGAGCATCCTGAATTAGCAGTAGAGATCAGGCAAAGAGTGCGCGACTTTGAGCATGGCTTATGTTTGCTCGGTCCCAATTCTCAGCACGAAGAACTTTTGTATGCCGAAGACTATTTTGAAGATAGAAAAGAATTTAAAAGGCATTTTGGGAGATAAACTCTATGTTTGAGCCACAAAAATTACAAGATAATAAAATAGCCAAGATGAAGTTTGGTCTTTGGTTTGTTTTGAAAAAAATTTATTATATTTACCCACTATGCCTTTTGTATTTTTTGGGAGTAGTTGCAACTACTTTTCTGGTATTAGGCAATACAAGTTTTTTGTTTTACCTTTTTGTGCTCAGTGTTTTGTTTTATTTCTCTATTAGAAAAAAAGATAAGTATTCATGGATTTTTTTTGTTGTCCTATTTATTATATTTTTATATGTTGGTGCTTCTAGTGGTCGTACAACTGGTTGTGGTTCGGAATTTTATTTAGATTGGGATTTGGGTGTTTTTGGGGGAATACAAGACCAAATAATGGGGGCCCCTTCTGTAAACGATTTGTCAATGCTGGGAGCGCGCACGTGTATGATGGAGGTCGATTTTGTGTCAATCAATTTTAGAGTAGATTATTTTATATTGTTATTGGTAATATTTTTTGTAGGTAGGAAATACTTTAAAAAAAAGTTTTAGAAAATAATAGTATGGCAAAAATTTTATTACTTATCGCCAGCGAAGGTTATCAACCCTTAGAATATGGTGAGCTGAAAAAAATTTTAGAAGAAGCTGGTCATCAAGTTATCACGGTTGGTAATAGTGTTGGTGTTGCCAAGGCAGCTTATGATGGTTCAAGTACCCAGGTTGATCTAGATTTAGATAGTGTGGGCGTTGAAAGTGGTGATGCACTATTTTTGATTGGTGGGCCAGGTGCTCTAGATTATTTAGATAATGAAAAAACTTACATTTTATTACAATCCTGGCAAGAATCAGGCAAACTTTATGGTGCAATTTGTATTTCACCGCGGATTTTGGTTAAAGCTGGGGTTTTGAAAAATAAAAAAGCTACAGGTTGGGATGAAGATAGTAAATTGGCTGATATTTTTGAAAAAGAGAATGTTGAATATGTGGAAGAGAGCGTTGTTGTAGATGGTAATGTAGTGACTGGAAATGGACCAGAAGTGGCGGAGGATTTTGGGAGAAAAATTGTGGAAGTTTTGAAATAAATAATACTTTTCTATGCCTAGCTCTCCCCCTATCAGGGGGAGTCGACATGGAGTGACGTCCTTCGGCATGAGCTCAGGCCGAATGGTAGGGGTCTGGAGAAGCTTGAAGAGTGGGGGAAAACACGTCATTGCGAGAAGCTCCTATGAAATAAGGGGTGACGCGGCAATCCCATGCATAGTAGAAAAAAACTATTAGAGAACACTAATGCCCTTCTGGTATGATTAATAATTACTATGTTTACATAATGTCAAATGGAAAAGACGGAACACTATATATAGGAATAACTAATAATTTGATCAGAAGAGTCTGGGAACATAAGAAAAAAGTAAAACCACTAAGTTTTACCAGTAAATACAATCTACAAGATTTAGTATATTTTGAAACCTATACCGATCCAAAAAATGCAATAATGAGAGAAAAGCAACAAAAAGCTGGCTCTAGAAAAAAGAAAATAAATTTAATTGAAAAAGACAATCCTGATTGGGATGATTTATCAGAGAAGTTTTGAGTGTTTATGAATGGGATTACCACGTCATCCCGTACTCTGTCGGGACTCCTCGCAATGACAGGTTTTTATTTTCTAATATTACGATGGCAATACAAACTCTACAGCTCCGGCAGACCCCCTCACCACTTCGTGTGTGCTCCCCCTAGTAGGGGGAGAGCATTAATATTAAAAAAACGGACTAAAGTCCGTTTTTTGTTTTCTTTTGTTTATCTATTTTCTTTTGGTATTGCTTGGCTTTTTTTACAGTAAATTTTATTACCTCGCCCGCCACATCTCTTCCTGTCGCCAAAGTGATTCCTTCCAATCCAGGATTGGCATTTACTTCTAAGACTTTGGGACCACTATTGGTGCGTAAAATATCTACGCCAGCCATGTCTAATCCGCAGGCCTTGACTGCAGCAAAAGCAACGTCTTTTTCTTTTCGGCTCATCTCGGCTACGAGCACTCTACCGCCAAGATGAAAATTTGATCTAAATTCACCTTTTTGTGTAGCGATTCTTTCCATAGCGCCAATAATTCTTTTGCCCAGTATAAAGACCCTAATATCTTTTCCTTCCGATTCTCTAATATACTCCTGAACGAGTAATGGGGCAGAATTTTTATCGCTGACGATCATGCCAACTATTGATTTTAAGCCACGACCGCTCTCTACAATCGATACGCCCTGACCGTGTGAACCGGCAATAGTTTTTATAATGACAGGATAGGATCCAATATCATTTACCACGTCATCAGCATATTCAGGCGAACGAATAATATAGGTTTTTGGTATGGGAATATTGTGTTTACTTAGGGTTTGGAGATTGCGCTGTTTATTTTTAGCGCGTAAAACAGGTAAGTGTTTGTTGATAATTGGAATCCCTGTTAGTTCAAATTGTTTTATAAGTCCACTATGGAAGTCTAGGCTACCAGTTAAGAAATTAGCCCTGACTAATAAAACATTCATATTGGATGGTTTTTTGTTTTTGATCAAAACTCCTGGCTTGGGGGTAAATTTAAGCTGGCAGTCAAGAGCTGAAACTACCTCCAAAATGTGCCCCTGTTTTTTAGCAGCTTCTTGTAGTAGTTCAATATCTTTTTTTGTGGCTGGTCCGGGGTTTTTCAGGGTGGTATAGATTAGAGTGTGTATTTTCATAGTATTGATTTCACTGATTGTGTTTTTTTAAAAATTATTTTTAAGTGTTTCAGCGAGTAAATTTACAATATAATTTATTTTGTCATTGTCTTGTCTAAAAAGATGGCTTATTTCAAATTGGATTGCCCAATCGTCTCTGCCTTCAAGTTTGTGAAATTGAACAGCTGATTGTTTGCTCCAGCCCGAGTATTGGTTGCCAACAGTAATATCTAATCCAAAGTCTTGTTTTATTTTATCGGATAATTGTTTTTTTATTTTTTTTAACAGACCAATTTTTATGGTTACTTTGCCGGTATTGTCTTTTACTGCCTTGTGTTTTTTTGTTCCAAAAACCTTGTTTATGCTATGGTTATGTTTTTTCAAACCAGCACCAATATCTATAGCAACACTTTCAGAGTTAATTCCATGAATATAAATTATCAAAGCTTTTTCGTCATTGCCAAGAGTTTTAGCTTTTTTGCAAAAGGAATCAATATCTTTAAAAAAATTTTTCATCTCTGGTCTTTTTCTTTTCCACAAGTATTTGCTTCTAGTATAGCTCCAGCGCAGTTTATTAAAATCCTCAACTTTTTCAGGGATTTTTAGAGAGCGTTTATTTTCTGATTTGATAAACTGGTTATTGATAACTAGAAAACCATTTAGTTTTTTTGCTAAACGACCGGCTATTACGCCGGTTTTTAGGTCATCGCCGGCAGCATGGGGTGCAACCACAACAAATCGAGAGTTTCCCCTGTTTTTTTTGCCGTAACCAGTTAGTTCCATAAAAATCGAGTTCTAATTGAGGGGGTGATTATAATCCTAAAATGAAGAATAGTCAATAGAATATTTAAATTTTTATGGGCCTGATCTTTGGGTATTTTTTGATCAGTAGAAGTGTTTGTTTTTTGTTTAGAAGTCCTTTTTGGGCGCCCACTTTCATTATCACTCCGCTAGAGTTGGATGTACCCCATTGCATTGCTTGTTGGGCTGTTTTTTTGCTTAGAATAGCTGATAAGAAGCCACTAGAATAAGCATCACCAGCACCAGTCTTTGCTTTTGGTTTTAGTGGAAATGATTTCATGAAGTATATATTTTTTCCCTCTGTAGCAAAAGACCCTTTCGCGCCATCTGTCATTACCACTTGTTTTACACCTTTTTTCAGCAATGCATTTATTAGATCTTTGGTTGTTTTTTTCTTTCCAACCAACTTTTCTGCTTCTTGTCTGTTTACAAAGAGTAAGTTTACATGAGGTAATATTTTTTTTATTTTGGCTAATCCATTTTTCATTTGATAAGACCCTGGATTGAAAGCCAATTTAACCTCGGGATGTGCAAATAGATATTTCAGTAATTGATCTTGCAATTTTTCAAAAGATTTACCAAGGGAAGAATAGTACACCCATTTGGTTTTTGGTAATTTTGGTAGAGAGTATTTTCTATCTGTATGATAGGAAAGAATTGTGCGCTCTCCCTGGTAGTTCAAAACAATAGCATAGCGAGTCTGTTTTCCTTGTAGTATTTTTGCATATTTTGTATCGACTCCCGCTCTGTTGAGTGCGTCCTTTATTGCAAAGCCATTCGTATCTTTTCCCAGTTCAGTCACAATTGCAGTTTTTATTCCCAATTTTTTGCAACCGACTGCAACATTGGCAGCATTACCTCCAATAGAGTATACATTATTTTTTATTGGAATTTTTTCAGCATAATTAAAACACAATAGACACTCTTCTTTGTCTAAGCCACACTTTACCTCTGCCTCATCAATGGTAATTATTGTGTCTACAGTGGAGTCGCCGATTGTTATTAAGTCGAACATATTTATTTTTTGCGAATAAGTTTTTTGAGTCCGTATTTGGTATCCTTATGTATTCCTAATAAAATCTCGATAAATTCAACAAGAGAGGCAAGTATCAAACCGCCGGTGGCAAGCATGAAGATGAGATTGTTTATAAAGAGTGCATAAATAAAAAGACAAATGCCCGAGATTATAAAAATAATATCTTGGCGTTTTTCGGTTTCTAGAAAAATAGCATAGACGAGTAAAATAATACCAAGTCCAGCAATTACATAAATAATTATGCTGTTTATATCAGTAGTAAGATTTGGGAGTAGGTTTTCCAGAAGCATAGAATATTTTGATTAATTGTATCGATGTAATTATATCACTTTTTCAATCAAAAAACTAGTATATAAAAAAAGACGGATATTTAATCCGCCAGTTTTATTTTTTCTTATTCCCTGCTCATTATTCCTTTGGGTTCCACTTATTAATATAATCGATAGCAGAGAGTGCAGCCGTTACTCCATGTCCAGTGGCGATGGCGATTTGTTTGTACGGAATGTTTGTTACATCGCCAGCGGCAAATACACCAGGGCAGTCAGTGGCACATTTTAGATCTACCTCTATCTCGCCTAGTTTATTTTTCTTGCCACAAGTTACAAAATCGGAATTTGGGATCATGCCGATGTGAACCATCACACCTTGGACTTCTATTTCTTTCCCCACCTTCGCTGAAGCTTCGGAGGACAGGTCTTCGCTTGAAGTTTTCTCAGTATATTTTATTCCACCTACCATTCCGTCTCCAGTTATCTCTGTTGTATTTGCATTATAAATAATTTCTACATTATTTAGTGCTTTTATTTTATCAATCAAAATATTTTCGCCACGAGGAAAACCACCATTATTTTCTTTTGTATTAGTATATTTGGTTACTAGATAAACTTTCTCAGCAATACCGGCCATCATTAGAGCTGATTCTATAGCAGCATTACCAGCACCGATGGTTGCGGTTGTTTTGCCTTTGAAAAGTGGACCATCGCAAACAGTACAATAAGTCACACCCTTGCCTTTGAATTCTTCTTCCCCAGGAATATCCAAGTGGCGGGGGTGAATACCGCTGGCAATAATTATCGCTTTGGTTTTGTACTCTTTTTTTTCACCAACCGAATTTTCAGTAGATACAATATGAATATTACCTTCTTTCTTTAGTTGTTTTACTTCCCAGCCCTCTTCGATTTTTACATCGTAGGACTCAACATGCTTTTTGAATTCTTGAGACAATTCAAAACCAGTAGTTTTGATCACGCCGGGCCAGTTGGCAACTTCGCCAGACAAAGCAACTTCGCCACCAATGTCTTTGGTAATTACAATAAAGTCCAGATTGCGCCTAGCAGCATAAATAGATGCGGTCGTTCCAGCGGCTGCAGCACCAATTATTATTAGATCAAGTGTTTTTTCGTTTTCCATAGTTTTTAATTTTTTGTAATAAAACTGTCATTGCGAGCGCCGCGTCGTGTATCCTCACTCCTCGCAATGACGGGTATTTTTTAAGTTAATTTTTCAATTATGTTTTCCATGTTTTTTACATTCTCTTTAGGGCTATTCTCGTTTCCGAATATTGCACTACCGGGGCAGATTGCTTTTACGCCAGTCTTTGCAATGCTTGATAGAGTCTTTTCATTTACTGCTCCATCTATCTCTGTGAACATATCTGGATAATCAATAGTAAAATTGGTAATACTATCCAAAACTTCAGCAATCAATCCCTGGCCTTGCTTGCCAGGAACTACTCCCATAAACATAACGCTTTGGATTTCATTTAAATACGGCTCAATTTGTTCATAAGAGGTATCAGGATTGATAACAATACCAATCTGCCATTCAGTTTCATTCTCTATTTCAAAAATTACTTCTCTAAAATCTATTACCGACTCAAAATGGACTAAAACTCGTTTTATTTGTTTCACCTCTCGCCACTTTTTTAATTCTCCCAAAGGATCTGACACCATCAAATGCAACTCAATATTTAAATTACAATTATCTTTTACAATCTCAGGATCTGCCCAAGTTGTGTTTGGGACAAATTTACCATCAGCAATATCAAGTTGGATCATGGTCACTGAATCTTCCAGACCAGAAACTTGAGCGATGAATTCATCGGCTGATTTTACTAGAACAGATGGTATTATTTGTATGGGCATAAAATTTATTTTTCTTCTTCTTTTATTTTATCATTTCTACGTTTATATTTTTCATCACCAAGAAATTCAGTCTCTAGCCATTTTTTTACAATTGCCATGGCATGATCTTCGCTCAAGGCTCGGCCGGCTAGACATAGTCCATTGGTGTTGTTGTGCTGGCGCATTAATCCTGCTACTTCTATGTTGTAGCCAAACCCAGCGTACATTCCCTTTACTTTGTTGGCAGAAATACAAGCTCCAATACCCGAGCCACATATCATAATAGCCCGGCCATTTGTTTCGATAGCTTTTTTGGCAGTTGGGATAATAAAATCTGGAAAATCGTCTAGTTCATCGAACTCGAGTGGTCCCATGTCTTCTATTTCAATTTCTAGTTCATTTTGGCAATATCTGATTAGGCGTTTTTTTAGTTGATAACCGCCATGGTCAGATGCAATATATAGAGGGAAGTCTATTTTCATAAGATTTTGTTAGAATAAAGTAGTTGTATTATAGCTTTTTTGTTCAAAGCTTTCAAGTGGGCTGATAGAGTGGTATAATATTTATATATGAAAGTATTTTTTGGTACTAGTGGAAATCCGCCAAATTTTTTTGATTCTAAATTTGGTAAGGATAGAATAAATGCGCCTGAGTGGCTACACTCAATTGGCCTTAATGCATATGAGGTGTTGTTTACCTATGGGGCAAAGATGCCAAAAGAGCGAGCTAAACAACTGGGTATAAACGCAAAGAAATTTGGGATCAAGCTTAGTGTCCATGCACCATACTATTGTGTTTTTACTAGCCCAGACAAAGGTGTGGTACAGAGATCGCACCAAAGAATGAAAAAGACTATAGAATTGGCGCATACTATGGGGGCGACAAAGATAGTTTTGCATCCAGGTTTTCATAACGTACCAAAAGCATTGGATAAGTTTATAAGAGAGATAAAAAAGGTAGAAAAATGGAAAAAAGAAAAAGGCTACAAGGTAATAATATGTCCAGAGACAATGGGCAGACCTTCTCAGCTGGGATCAATCGAAGAAATTATATCAATGTGTGAGCAGGTTCCAGGTTTAGAGCCTTGTGTTGATTTTGGTCACGTTCACGCTAGAGAGGGCGGTAGTCTAAAAAGCACAGATCGATATATTGAAATATTGGAAAGCATAAAAAAACAGCTTGGTCTAAAGGTGCTTAGGAGTCTGCACTGTCATTTTTATCCAGTTGAGTATACAGAAAAGGGTGAAAAAACACATCGAGCATTTTCAGAAAAAGCCTTTTATCCCAAATTTAATCATTTTGCTTCACTGATACAAAAGTACAATATGAAACCGACCTTGATTTCAGAGAGTAAGAATTCACAGGACGGAGCAGCTTTGGCTATGAAGAGGTCTCTAAAAAGGTCAAAATATTGTTAACTTAGTTTCAATGTATCTTTGGTGTCAGGGTATATTATTAAAAAAATGATCCCTGCATAATACAGAGACCATCTTTTGTCCGCTATATAAGCGGGTTTTTTGTTACATATTATATTCTCGTTTTGATTCTACCTTTCCTTTGTTGTGATGAATCTTCCATACCTGCGCGGTTCCAGTCTCGCTATTGCTTAGCATTAGATTAATTCTGTTGTTGCTGGTAGTTTCCATTGATTGCCACAGGTAACCTTCTGGGGCTGTGAAGGAAAAGTTTTTTTGCAACACGCCACTCATACTTACTTTCCATACTAATACTTCCGTTCCATTTACTAGCATAAATCTATTAGCTTGATCTCCCTTCCACCAACCAATTTCAAAATCTTGCAAAGTATAACCACTAGGCAGATCAATGATAGGTGTCCATGTGCTAACTAGACCTTTGATTGTGACTCGTTGCACCATTACTTGGTTTTCATTTACCCATAGTAGGCGTATTTTGTTGTACCTATCCATTACAATCCTCTCGGCTGTCCAGCCGTCTTTAGGCGGAGCAAATACATATTTTCTTTTGTATACTCCTTCAGCATTGTATTTTTGGACGATTGCTTTGTTTGTATTGTTTTGCCATAATACAAATGGACGACCGCCATTATTTAGAGCAAAGTCAATTAATTGCCAGTCATTATTGGCAAATATTGTATATTTGTTTAAGCTGTCATTTTCTCCTGAATCACGACGCCACAGGCCAGACGTTCCATTGGTACTTTGCCACATTGTCCACCAAAAATAGTTAGGTTTTCTCCAACTAACTTCTACATCCAGCGGAGTATAACCTCCATATGGACCATAAAAGAATGGATCATAGAGTTTTGGTTCTTCAGCGCCATAGTCATAGAGCAATGCCCAATCAGGCTGTCCAATTTTTTGCCAAATAACGCCAATGTTTTTTCGCAGAGCAGTCAAAAATACAGGTGAATATTCTGGAGCTGGTGGCGGAGGCGGAACAGTGTCGTCGACTATCGTGTGTGTATATTGTACATTGTTACCTAAGACAGCATTTCCACTAATTAAGTTTAAATTCAATATAACAGTTTCATTACTCTCTAGTTCTTCGTCAGTTAAAACAGCAATGGAGATAGTTTTTTCTAATTCGCCTGGCAAAAAAGATAAGTTAGTAGCAGTCAAAGTGTAATCAATATTTTGCTGTGCATATCCGCTTACAGCCAAGTTCAAGTTAATTGCCTCTTCATTAACACTGTCTAATTTAACATGCACGCTTACCTCTCCAGCACTTTCAACAGCACTACTTTGTGTGGTTGCAAAATTAACTATTGACGGTGGGGGAGGTGGTGGGACAGTGTCATCAATAATAGTATGAATATATTGATTATTTTCTCCAAGCACAGCATTTCCACTAGTTAAACTCATGTTTAATACAATGGTTTCATTAGCTTCTAAGTTTTGATCAGCAATAACATCAACCAAAAGTTGTTTAGCTAGTTCTCCTGGCTGGAATGTAATAGTGTGAGTGTTTAAAGTATAATCTAAATTTTCTTGGGCTGTTCCAGCAGTATTAATTTCTAGAACAACTGATTCTGCACTCACACTATCCAATTCAATATTGATTGCTACACTGTTTCCACTTTCTACCCAACTACTTTGGGTGGTTGCAAAATTAACTACAGATGGCGGAGGAGGTGGAGGAACAGTATCGTCAATTATTGTGTGTGTATATTGTACATTGTTACCTAAGACAGTATTTCCACTGGTTAGGCTTAAATTTAATACAATAGTTTCATCATTTTCTAATTCTTCGTCAGCCAAAACAGTGAGAACGATAGCCTTTTCTAGTTCACCTGGTAAGAAAGTCAAGTTAGTGGTATTCAAAGTGTAGTCAGCATTTTGTTCTGCAGATCCGCTTACAGCTAGGTTCAAATTAATTGTCTCTTCGTTAGTACTGTCTAATTTAACATTCACACTTATCTTTCCAGCACTTTCAACAGCGTTGCTATTTGTATTTACAAAATTAACAACAGATGGTTCTGGTGGAGGTGGTTCAGGAAGTCCCGGAGAATTGGTCATAAAAAAGTCCCATTGAGTTTGATTTTTACTATGGTCCCAGCGGTGATTGAGCCCCTCATCCAAAACAACAAATGAATTTACTTGTCCTTTTTCTTTTAGTTCGTTAATCAAATTAATGCTCCATTGGTGTTGTACAGTTTGGTCTCCTGTAGATGATAATACTATCCCAGGGGTTTTGTATTCCGAAGCTCTTCTAGCTGTAACAGGGAAGTCATATATCCAGTAGCTTACCATTCCGCCAGAATGAGCTGCAAAAGCAGTAATTGTATCTGGTAATGATGTTGCTAGATAGTAGCTAAATATGGCCCCGTATGAATGTCCGCTGGCAAAGATGTGAGATTCTAGAATATTATAATTATTTTTCAATTCATTTACCATTTTCAATACAAAATCAGTATCTTGAGTGGTGTATCTCTGGCTTGAGGACAATCCAATATTTGCAATATCCCAATGTTTGCCTCCTTTGTCATATTCAATACCCCAAACACTTTTGGTGGGAATGGTCAAAGATTCGGGGAATACAACCAAAAATTCATTTTGGTCGGCTGTTTCCTGCCATTTGTAATTTTGGAGAACTTGATTTGCACTGCCACCCAATCCATGAAACATAAACAGTACCGGGCATTCCTTGTTCTCACAAGCATCTGGCTCATATACTTTATACATTCTGTTTATATTCCATACATTGGTATTGTACGTTGCTGTATTGCCGGCTGCCTGGGCTGGTAATACAAACAGCAGACCCAATGCTAAAACGGCACCAAGAATAAAAATTTTCTGTTTCATATTTTTTAAATTAATTATTAAAGATTTATATATTATACCATAATTATGAAAACCTTTTTAATTTTTTGTTATTTCTTTTGTGTCAAGTGGGATGATTGATATGAATCAAAAGAATAGCCTTGACAAAGTCGGGTATGGGTGTTTATAATGTGCTTATGGTATAGTATTATTATAATAAATTTTAATATAAAGACATATGAAGAATATAAAAATATTTGTTTTTGTTCTGGTAATGTTTGGCTTGTTATTGCCAGCCTCTGGTTTTGCCAAGGTTAATTGGAATAATAAGCTGGTGTATAAAAAAGCTCTGGAGCAGTATGAGGGCTATTTGGTTAGTAAGGATTTTAGTCCTCGTGTGGTCAAGAAAAAACTTAGAAAAATGACCAGAAAGCTAAAAAATAAAAGACAGGCCAAAAGATATTATAGATTACTAAAAAAATGGACAAAACCCAAAACAAAACCCAAGACTAAACCAGTCGTAGCTCCAGAACCTGAGCCTGTGGTAGAAGAGCCAGAGGAACCAATTGTTGAATCTGAGCCAACACCAGAACCCGAACCTGTAGAAGAGCCTGTTGTTGTCCAACCTAGTTCTAATTATGCTTGGCATGAGAATATAATGACAACGTATTTTTGGGTAGGAGAAGGTGCCTCGTCGGATAATGGTTATATATCTAATTATCATAGTGCTTGGGATGAAAATTGGGTAGAGCATTTTGGTGGAATGGATGATCCATATAATAGAAATGGTTATTTGCCAGCTGGATTTACACCTCAGGAAAATACTTTTTATGTTGCAATTCCATATACAGATTTTAGTCGTTCTGGTAGAAAGGACAATGTAGTTAATATTCCTTGGTACGATGCTGAGCTGGCAGAGCAAGATAATTATTCTTTTATAAAAAATCGTTGGGTAGAAATAGAGAATCAGGCTGGCCAAAAAGCTTACGCTCAGATTGAGGATGCCGGACCTTATGAATCAGATGATTTTGCTTATGTATTTGAAGGGGCTGAGTTAAAAAATACAACTGGAAACAAATCTGGCTTAGATGTTTCTCCAGCTGTGAGAGACTATCTAGGGTTTGATGGTCTGGATATTGCCAAATGGCGTTTTGTAGAAGCAAATGATGTGCCATCAGGACCGTGGACAAATAAAATTACTACTTCAGATTGTTATTGGGAGTAAATGGTAGTAAGGAATAAAATAGAGTATAAAATAGTACTTACTATAGTAAGTACTATTTTTTATTAGGATTAGTGGGTATTTATCCTGTACTGCGTGGTGCGGGGTTGACAAACCCTACATAATAGTATATACTCTACACATATTAATTATCTCAACCTTTAGGGTTGACTAGACCATTGTCGGCCAAATTTGGCTAGCCATGGCCCGGTAACACAACAATATATGTTGGACAAGAATAAAAAGAAGCGAATAATTAAAAAGTATCAGACACACGAGGGTGATACTGGTTCTACCGAGGTACAGATTGCAATTCTGACCGAGGAATTGAAGGAGTTGGCTGAGCATTTGAAAGCTCACCACAAAGATCATTCATCTCGTCGTGGTTTACTACGCAAAGTAGGTGAAAGACGTAAGTTACTGACCTATTTGAAGAAGGAAGACAACAAGTCTTACGAAGATTTGGTCAAAAAATTAAAATTAAAACAAGCAAAGGCTATTCTTAGAAAAGAAGCCGAAGAAGCTGAAAAGAAACAAGATGTTCAAGAAAAAGGAAAACAATAAAAATCCTCTTAAACACCCCGATCAGCGCGTTGGGGTGTTTATAGATGTACAAAATTTGTATTACAGTGCAAAAAATCTTTATAGTCAAAAGGTTAATTTTGGCAATATTGTAAAAGATGCTGTGGCGGAACGTAAACTTATTCGCGCGATTGCCTATGTGGTTCGTACCGAGAGCAATGACGAAAAGCCATTTTTTGACGCACTATATAATCTAGGTATTGAGACTCAAGAAAAAGATTTGCAAGTATATGCCTCAGGTTTTAAAAAAGCTGATTGGGATGTGGGTTTGGCAGTAGACGCAATTCGTTTAGCTCCTAGTTTGGATGCAGTTGTGATTGTGTCAGGTGATGGTGATTACTTACCCCTAGTAGAATATTTGCAAGCGACTGGCAAACAGGTAGAGGTTGTAGCCTTTGGTGACACTTCATCTCACAAATTAATTGATCAGGCAGACAGTTTTATTGACTTGGGAAGGGAAAAGGAAAGATTTCTAATTGCTGGGAGAGGTAAGACTACTAACACTACAAAGAAGGTAGTAAAAAACAAAAAAAGGTAAAAAAATTTATTAATGGCGTTGTCCTAGAGACTATTAGGTCTCCGGCTCTACATCACACTTGGTGTAAGATGCTTCGCAGATCTACCGCTTCTAGGTCAACCCACAAAAGAAAAATATATGGAAGTAAAGAATTGGTCCACCGAGTGGGGTGGCCGTACTCTTACCATTGAAACTGGTAGGTATGTTCCTCAAGCACATGGTAGTTGTACTGTGCGCTATGGTGACACTGTGATTCTCGCAACAGTCATCAAATCAAAAAACGTGCGAGAAGGTATTGACTATTTTCCTCTAATGGTAGGGTTTGAGGAAAAACTTTATGCTGCCGGAAAAATAAAAGGCAGTCGTTTTATGAAACGCGAAGGTCGTCCAACTGATGAGTCAATTTTGACTAGTCGTATGATTGATAGGGCTGTCAGACCTTTGTTTGATGAGCGTGTTCGTAATGATATTCAAATTGTTGTAACTGCACTCTCAATTGATGGTGAAAATGATCCAGCTGTTGTCGGTCTTATTGCTTCTAGTGTTGCCATCGCAATATCTCCAATTGCTTGGAATGGTCCATTGGCCGGTTCTAGAATTGGTCTTGATGAAAATGGCGAGTTCAAATTAAATATTGGATACGAAGAAATAAAAAATGGTAAACTTGATTTAATGGTTGCTGGTACTCCAGAAAAACTTGTTATGGTAGAAGCTGGTGCATCAGAAGTTGATGAAGACACAATGTTCAAGGCCATGAAATGGGGTTCTGAACAATTAACTCCAGTATTAGAGCTTATCAAAAAAGTTCAAGCAGAAGTTGGAAAAGAAAAAGAAGCTGTTCCAGTTCTTGCAGACGATTTGGCTGATGTAGGTGATAATAAAGAAGAAGAAGTAAGACAACTTTGCGAAAAGTTTGTAGCCGACAGTGCTGAGACAATGATCTTTAACTCTCCAAAAATTACAAAAGTAGAGCGTACTGGAATGGTAAATGCTATCAAAGAAAAATTGGTAGAATTTATGAATGAAAAAGAATATACAGAGGATGAACAAAAAGCAGGATTAAAAAACATCAAGCTTTACGTTTCAAATGAAATTAGTAAAAGAATTTTAGATAGTGAGCAGAGATTGGACGGTAGAAAGATGACAGACATTCGTGATTTGCATTCAGAGATTGATTTATTGCCACGTGTTCATGGTTCTGGAATGTTTATGAGAGGCGATACACATGTATTATCAATTGTAACTCTAGGTGCTCCTGGTGATGTTCAGACTTTAGATACTATGGAAGAAGATTCCACCAAGCGCTATATGCATCATTATAACGATGGTCCATATACCTATGGTGAGACTGGATTTATGAGAGGGCCTGGCAGACGTGCAATTGGTCATGGTGCTTTGGCAGAAAGAGCTTTGGAATGCGTTTTACCAGCAGAAGAAGATTTTCCTTATGCTATTCGCGTAGTTTCAGAAGTATTTAGCTCCAATGGTTCTAGTTCAATGGCATCTACTTGTGGTTCATCTCTGTCACTTATGGCAGCTGGTGTACCAATCAAGAAACCAGTAGCTGGTATGGCTATGGGGTTGTCATCTCGCTCAGATGAAAACGGCAATATTACAGATTGGAAAGTCTTAACAGATTTACAAGATGTAGAAGATGGTCCTGGTGGAATGGATTTCAAGATTACTGGTACGGCTGACGGTATTACTGCTATGCAGATGGATACCAAGACTCATGGAATTACTTGGGATATTGTAGAACAAACTTTAAAACAAGCAAAAGACGCTCGCTTAGAAATTTTGACTGTCATGACTGATGCTATTGCCGAGCCAAAAGCTGAGCTCTCAGAATATGCTCCTCGCATTGAGACTATCAAGATTGATCCAGAAAAGATTGGGGACATTATTGGCCCTGGTGGAAAGACTATCAAGAAGATTACCGAAGAGACTGGTGCTACCATTGATATTGAACAAGATGGTCGTGTGATGATCACAACAAATGATGGTGAAGCAATGGAAAAAGCCAGAAAGATTATTGAAGAACTTACCAGGGAGATTGAAGCTGGTGAAATTTTTGATGGCAAAGTCGTTCGTATAGAAGACTTTGGTGCTTTTGTAAATTTGATTCCTGGAAAAGATGGTCTAGTTCACGTGAGTGAAATTAGCTACGAAAGAGTAGACAAGCCTGGTGATGTACTCAAGCTTGGCGATGTCGTGAAGGTAAAAGTAAAAGAAATTGATAGTATGGGACGCGTCAATCTTTCTATGAAAGCAATGCTTGAAAAACCAGAAGGTTTTGTAGACAGACCTCCACAAGATCGTGGTCCAAGAGGTGGTGGTGGAGGACATAGAGGTGGTGGAGGACACAGAGGTGGAAACGACAGAAGAAACAGTGGTCCTCAATCTCCTAAGACTTCTTCTTATAATGAGATGATGGATAAAAAAGCTAAAGCCACACCTTCTCCAGCTGTACCACCAAGACCTGAATTAAAAAAAGACGATGCTCCAAAGAAGAAATTTAGCTTATTTGGAAAGTCTAAGTAAGGTATTGATTACACGGATTTAAAAATGACTACACGGAAAAATTAACCCTCGGCATCAGCCGAGGGTTTTGATTCCCCCTTGTGAAGGGGGAATACACACGCAGTGGTTAGGGGGTTTTGGGTTACCATCATGCTGGCTATTTAAATAATAATTACGTAATTAATTACGTAATTAATTCAAAACAAAAACAACCTCTGTTTAAGATTGTCTTTGCTTCGTACCCAACCCATTCGTGTTCAAGTTGAGAACGAAGTGGTTGGGAGGTTCTCCTTGGTGTGCATGGTGTAGCTAGTGATTCGCCAGACAGGCTTCGCCTGATTTGATTGAGACTGCATTCTGGCGGGTGTTGACGTAGTCGGTTATGTGCCAGAGTTCACGTTGAGTGTCTTCAATCTGCTTGAGTAGCATTTCTCCCCATTCAGCGTGTTTGTCGCGCCCCTCCTTTTTGGCCGTGTCAATAGCACTGGAAGTACGTTCGTGGTTTCTGGCAAGGTTTGCGATCACATCACCGCGTAGTCGGTAGAAATTGGACAGGATGTAGGAGGTGTTCAGCCAGTGGACGCAGATGTCCTGTTGGTTGTACCCCGAGACATCCTTCTCATAGTGAGTTTTGAAGTCCTCTAACACTTCAGCCAACCTGTACCAGGGAGGATCTCTATACGCCTTTGCTTTGCTGGTGAAGGGGATGATCAAAAGCATCATAGTCACGAGAGTCATAGAAAGAACTTTCTCCATCGTAATACTCCTTATTGTAAATCCCTAAGGGATATTGAAGTTGATATTACTATAGCAAGTAAAAGTTAAATGGTCAAGATAATCCTTGACAAAAAAGTATTTCAATGGTATTATATTGACCAGAAATACATGCCGTGGTGGTGAAATGGTAGACACGCTGGTTTTAGGAACCAGTGCCTTCGGGCGTGAGAGTTCGAGTCTCTCCCGCGGCACACACAAAAAACTGCTTTACGCAGTTTTTTGTTATTATGATATAATTGTCTATATGAATAATAAGCAAGCCAAAATTTTTGCAGCAGAAATCGGGGCAGATATTCCGGTTTTGGATTTGCATAGTCTGTACCCAAATGAAGCTCTAGAAAAAGTAGAGCTTTTTATTTATGATATTTACAAAAATAAACAAGATATGGGTAGAATAATCTACGGCGGAGGAACAGGATTTTTACGACAAGAAGTTTTGAATTATTTACAAAAACATCCTTTGGTGGAGGATATTGTTGAGGAAGGGGGAAGTTGTTTGGTTTTACTTTGAAATAAAATAGAGATCCTTGCGTAATACAAAGGGTATGGCACAAATTGTAAAATGTGAAGGAAAAAATGACGCTGAATTGGTAGTGCTGGCTTTGCAAAATCCAGATTATTTTATTTGTATAATGAAAAACTATGAGGACAAACTGATGAGATTTATCAGAAGAATTTCAGGCGTAAATATTCAAGATGCTGAAGATGTTTTGCAAGAGGTCTTTATAAAAGTTTACAAAAATCTTAATGCCTATGACGATACTCTAAAATTTTCTTCTTGGGTTTATCGTATTACTCGTAACTATGTAATAAGTGAGTTTAGAAAGAAAAAAGCTAGAGGTGAAGTATATCTAATAGATGAAGAGTGGAATACTTTTATTTCTGAGTTAAATATTGAAAAAGAATTAGACAAGAAAATAAATAGAGGAATTTTGTTAAAAGTAATAGACAATATTGATATAAAATATAGGGAAGTTTTAATTTTAAAATTTCTAGAAGAGCGTGATTATAAAGAAATATCTGATATACTGAAAAAACCAGTCGGGACAGTCGGAACATTAATAAATAGGGCTAAGAAAAAATTGAAACAAGAGATAGAAAAACAAAATATTGATTTATAATAATAAAGATATTAGATATCGTCATCTTGAGCGGAATAAGCGCGAAGCAAGCGAATGAAGCCGAAAGATCCCCCACATATATTTAAATAAGCATGGGATCCTTCGACTGCATCCTGTACTTCGTCAGGACTTCGCTCAGGATGACGGTGGTGTGTTTTTTTATGACTTAATATAAAAATATGAAAAAAGAAATTACCAGCCAAGTTTTGGAAAAAATAAAAAAAGAAGATATTAGGCCAGAAGCCAAATGGAAGTTTTTGTTGAAAGATTACTTTGTTTGGGGTTTGTTTGTGTCTAGTATCATAATTGGCGCATTGGCAGTGGCTGTGATTATTTTTGGAATAAAAATAAGCGATTGGGATATGTATGACAGGTTGGCAGGCGGGCCAATAAAATTTCTAATTATGACACTCTCGTATTTTTGGTTGTTAATTTTTGTAGCTTTTATTTTGGTGGCATATTACAATCTGAAGCATACTAAAAAAGGCTATAAATATAGTATCTTTACTGTTATTAGTATTAGTTTACTAGCCACACTGTTGCTTGGTGGTTTCACTTACTCTGTTGGCTTGGGAGAAAAATTAGAAAATAATTTGGTCAAAAGGGCTCACTTTTATAAAGGAGTAGAACACAAGAGACAGAAAATGTGGAACAGAGCAGAAGAGGGATTTTTATCAGGTAGAATTTTGGAAGTAAGAGAAGGTGGATTTGATTTGGAAGATGTAAAAAGGGCAAGGTGGCAAATTCTTACTGAAAAAGCAGATATAATGCCAATGGTTATATTAAAAGACGGCAACAGGATTAGGATATGGGGTGAGAAAGTAAATTCATCTACATTTAAAGCTCATAAAATCATACCATGGCAAAAGCCGGGATTGAGAAAACCAACTTGTTTGGGTGGGGAGTTTTGTAAAGTGAAATAAAAATTATTTATTTGCGTATTATATAGTGATCGATCAGATAAATAATTATTAATTTAAAATTATGAACAAGAAACAATTACTTATTGGTTCTGTACTAACCCTCGCTATAGTTCTAATGGGTACCACAGCAGCCAGCGCTGCTTTTAAAGACAAAGCCAGCCGAGGTAAAAATTTGACCTCAGAACAAAAACAAGAAATGCAAGAAAAAAAGGCTGAGTGGAAAGATGAGATGGAAGTAAGACAGGCTGAAATGCAAGAAATAATGGAAAATGGCGACTATGAAGCATGGAAAGCTTTACACGAAGAAAGAGAATCTAATAGATTTAATATTTTGGATGTTATAAATGAAGGTAATTTTGATAGACTAGTTGAAATGCATAATCTAAAGCAAGCTGGAGATAGTGAGGGCGCTAAGTTAATTGCTGAAGAATTGGGATTTCCAGAACACAAAGGCAAAATGTTTAAGGGTATGAAACGCGGACATTTTAGAGATATGGAAAAATAAATAAAACCTAAATACTGTTTAAAAACCACCGTTTAGTACGGTGGTTTTTGTATATTTGCATTTTTTTATTTATTTATGTATAATATCTATACAAAAATAGTATGAATTGGATTAAGCAACAAAATTTTCTCGCAGCACTACTCATTGGAGTGGTTAGCTTTAGTTTGTTGTTTTGTTGTGGCGCAGCCTGGCATAATGTTTTATCCAGTGCAAATAGTGATATGGAAGGTCATAGTGCCTGTGGTATGAGTGATATGGCGGGGGATAGTGGTGGGTCTACCAATTATATGACAACAGCCTCCCTAGTCAATTCTTTTAGAAATTTTTTCTTAGTTCTTACAATTTTGTTATCAGCTATATTTTTTGTAACGATAAAAAAGAATGATGTAACCTATTATTTTAGAAATATTAGATGTAGGTATGGAGGTTTTAATGTATTTGATTATTTTATAAATTTATTTAGTGTAGGAATACTAAATCCAAAGGTTTTTTAAGAGGCTTTACTTTTTCTATTAGCATGCTACGTGGAAAATTTTGAATTTTCTTTACGTAGTTATATTCTAGTAGGTATTTAAGTAAGGTCTTTTTAATATTTAAAAAATAAAAATATGAAAGAAGAATTAAGTAAATTATCACCAAAATTAACTTTTGTTGGTGGAATGATGGGTGGACTTCTGGTAATGTTTGTAATTGGATTTTTCGTCTTGTTGGGAATTGTAATGAATGGAAGTACAGCCGACGCTAAGATTTGTGAAATAGATTTGGTCGCTGATACCAAACCAACACAAGTGGCAAAGGCTCCTACAGCACCTCCAAGTGCGGGTAATACAAAGATTGCTTTGGCTGAAATTACTTCAGACGATCATATCAGAGGAAATATAGATGCTCCAATTACAATTGTAGAATTTTCTGATTCAGAGTGTCCATTTTGTAAGAGGTTTCATGAAACTATGTTACAAGTGATGGACTCTTATGGAGACAAAGTTCGTTGGGTATACAAACACGCACCATTGGACTCTCTTCATAGAAAAGCCAGGAAAGAGGCCGAAGCATTGGAGTGTGCCGGTGAGCTAGGTGGTAATAGTGGCTTTTGGAAGTATGCCGATCGTCTGTATGAAATTACACCATCCAATGATAGATTAGATATTGCTGAGTTACCAAAGATTGCTAAGTATGCAGGTCTAAATGTTAGCAAATTTGAAAACTGTCTTGAGTCTGGTAAGTATGCAGATAAGGTTCAGTCTAACTTGGATGAAGCTACTACTGCCGGTTTACGTGGCACACCTTATTCTGTAATTATTACTGAGGATGGACAGACTATTCCAGTGTCAGGTGCTTATCCGTTTGAACAGATAAAGGCAATGATAGATCCATTGTTAAAATAATTAAATAAATAGTATGAAATCTCATAAAACAACTTGGTTTTTGGTTTCTGTGTTTTTATTGATTATTGGTTTTGGTTGGTGGCAGACGTCGGTTTCTTCCAAGGTAGATAGTTTGCAAGTAAATGGTGAAAAAGTGGTGGTTTACAAATCACCGTTGTGTGGTTGTTGTGTAAAGTATGTTTCTTATTTGGAAAAAAATGGTTTTGATGTGGAAGTAAAAAGCACAAAGGATATGAATAGCGTAAAGGAAAAATATGGCGTTCCTGTTAATATGGAAAGTTGCCATACTATGATAGTGGATGATTATGTGGTCGAGGGTCATATTCCTGTAGAGGTTGTTGATCAGTTGCTAAAAGACAGACCAGATATTTCTGGGATTGCTTTGCCCGACATGCCAGCCGGATCACCAGGTATGCCTGGTAGAAAGATAGAGCCATTCAAAATTTATTCCCTCACTGCTACAGGGACTGAAGTATTTGGACTTTATTAAAACTAAAATTATAAATTATGGAAAATAAGAAACAAAAATGGCAATTGCATGTTATAATAGTTTTATCAGTACTACTAACTGCGTCATTCCTGATAATGGGCTTGATGGGTTTTAGGCATGTATTGATGGGTGAGATGGATATGGATGAGCATAGATTATCTTTTTTAGAGCAACGAGATTCTATTATAAGTAAGCTACTTGCTCAGGGTGATTATGCTTGCTGTCTAGTCACACCATGTACATATTGTATTGAAAAGACCCCTGGACATGGTGAGGGTGCGACTTGTAGTTGTCTGGAAGACATTGTAAATGGAGTACATCCATGTGGTGAGTGTATTGGTGAAATATTGGAGGGTCATGGTAACAAATATTTGAAAAAGTATTTTGCGCCAGCAATTGCTGAAGAAGTTGGGCTCGAACATCTCGAAGAAATTCAAAAGATAATTGATGAAAAGTATAATACTGTTACTTAAATTAATTAATGTATGTCAAAAAAAAATAAAAAAATATTACACATATCAGGTATGACTTGTGCTTCGTGTGAGATAATAATTACGGACGAACTAAATCAGATAGAGGAGATCAATAGTGTAATAGTGTGTAGTAAAAAGAAGACTGCCAAAATTCATTACAGAGGCAATTTGGATTTGTCTGGTGTGATAAAAAAGGTAAGAGAGCTTGGCTACGATGCTTCTGAGAATCCAATAAAAAATCGCATGAAAGCCAATAAGACACAATGGTTTTATGCCTTTTTGTCACTTTTTGGAATTTTCATAGTATACAAGTATTTGAAATGGATTGGTGTGATGAGGATGCTTGAAATTGATACAAGTGAGATTAGTTTTGGTGTGGCTTTTGTGGTGGGAATTGTCGCATCTTTGTCAACGTGCTTAGCTATTGTAGGTGCGGTGGTAATGTCGTTTGCTTCCAAGTATAAGACACAAGGTAGTTTTTACAAAGCCAGCGTTCGGCCTCATCTAATATTTCATCTGGGTCGTCTTGCAACCTTTTTTGTTCTCGGTGGAATTTTGGGAATGATTGGTGGTTGGTTTAGTATTTCATTGCGCGTGACAGCTATAATGACTGTTGCTCTAGCTGTAATCTTGGCTTGGCTGGGCCTCAATATTGTTGGCTTGTTTCCTTCTATATCTTCAGCTGGAATCAGAATGCCACGCTCTATAATGAAAACATGGAATCGACTGAAAGATTCGGAACATAAATTAGCACCGGTTTTACTTGGTGGAATAACGTTCTTTTTGCCGTGTGGTTTTACTCAAAGTATGCAATTGTTTGCATTGTCATCTGGAAGTTTCTGGATTGGAGCATTTACTATGTTTTTGTTTGCTCTAGGTACTCTACCAATACTACTAACACTTGGCATTGCCAGTAGTCGTGCCAAAAATAAAAAACGGGTTGTTTTTCAGCTCGTAATTGGTATACTAATAGTGGTATTTGCATTTTATACACTCCAATCAGGCCTTGCAATGTTGGGGTTTGGTACTGGTGTTGTGGCAAGTAGTGAAAATACTTCTGACTCACAGATAAGCGGTGATGAACAGGTTGTAAAGACTAAGATTGGTTATTATGGATTTGAACCACAAGTAATAAAGCTTAAAAAAGGTGTACCAGTAAAATGGATCATAGATGGTGACGGTGCCACTGGCTGTACAAATAAGATTATTGTTCCAGATTTTGGAATAAGTAAAAAGATTGTACGTGGCGAAAATATAGTTAAGTTTACTCCTGATGAGGTTGGAAATATAGGATTTAGTTGTTGGATGGGGATGGTACGCGGTAAGTTTATTGTTGAATAAATTAATATTAATATATGAACAAAAAACAAGAATACAATATTGTGGGCATGCACTGTGCTTCGTGTGCTCTGACAATAGAAAAGAACCTTAACAAATTGCCAGAAATAAAATCTGCCAATGTAAACTATGCTACAGAAAAAGCGACAGTGGAATTTGGTGATAAAATCGATGCTCATGCAGTAAAGAAAGTTATCAAGGATAGTGGTTATAAAGTGTTAGAAAAAATGGAAGATGCGGGTGGGCATGATATGTCTGGAGGCGGACACGATCATGCATCCATGATGAAAGAAGCAGAAATAAAAAAAGAAAGAAACCAATTTATTTTGGGATTGATTTTGGCTCTGCCAGTTTTGATTTTGGCTATGGTGCTGATGGATATGTCATTTATGAGCAAAGTAATCCAGTCAGTGCTTGCTGGTATTGTCCAGTTTTATATTGGTTTTAGATTTTATCGTGGTGCATGGTACGGACTCAAAAATAAGACTGCCAACATGGATACGTTAATAGCACTAGGAACGAGTGCGGCGTATTTTTATTCTCTAGCTACTACTTATCTAGTAGACGGCGAAGTATTTTTTGAGACTTCTGCGTTACTTATTACTTTTGTAGTTCTTGGTAAATGGCTAGAGGCCAGAGTAAAGGGTAAAGCTGGCGAAGCAATAAAGAAATTAATTGGCTTGCAAGCCAAGACTGCACGTGTAGTTAGAAACGGAAAAGAAGAGGACGTGCCGATTGAAGAAGTTAAGGTCGGTGATCTGGTAGTGGTTCGTCCAGGAGAAAAAATCCCAGTTGACGGCGTTGTAACAGAAGGACACTCTAGTGTGGACGAGTCTATGATATCTGGCGAAAGTATTCCAGTAGAAAAGACTGTTGGCGAAAAAGTAGTGGGTGCGACAATAAATAAGACTGGTAGTTTTACTTTCAAAGCTACTAAGGTTGGCAAGGATACTGTCTTGTCTCACATTATAAAAGTAGTAGAAGAAGCCCAAGGATCAAAAGCGCCAATTCAGAGATTTGCTGACAGAGTCTCCTCTGTGTTTGTGCCAAGTGTTGTGCTTATTGCTATTATTACTTTTGTGATTTGGTATTTTATCGTGGGCGTTCCATTTGTCACCGCACTTATGACATTTACAGCGGTACTTGTTATTGCTTGTCCTTGCGCATTAGGATTAGCCACACCGACGGCTATTATAGTCGGGACTGGCAAGGGTGCTGAGAATGGAATTTTGATAAAGGGCGGCGAAGCTTTGGAAATTGCTGGAGGAGTGGATACTGTGGTGTTTGATAAGACGGGGACTTTGACAGAGGGGAAGCCGGAGGTGGTCAATATCAAAGAATATGGAAAATGGAAAGTGAAACAAATTTTACAAATTGTTGGTTCTGTGGAAAATAAGTCAGAACATCCACTTGCGGAGTCAGTGGTTAGGAAAGCAAAAGAAGAAAAGTTAGAATTTCTGCCAGTAGAAAATTTTTCAGCTGAAGTTGGCAGAGGTGTAAGTGCTACTGTCGAAGGTAAGAAAGTTTTGATTGGTAATGGGGAATTTATGAAAGAAAACAAAGTTTCTTTTTTAGAATTGAGAGATGCTATGATTGACGAAGAAGAACAGGCTCGCACAGTTTTGATGATTGCGATTGATAATGAATTTGCTGGTTACATGTCTCTAGCTGATAAGTTGAAAGAAACTAGTCAGCAGGCCATTGCAGATTTGTTGAGTTTAAATTTAACTCCGGTAATGGCTACTGGTGACAATAAAAAAACTGCCGAAGCGATTGCAGGTGAGCTGGGAATAAAAGAATGGCGAGCTCGTGTTCGTCCAGAAGAAAAACTTCAGATTATCAAAGAAATGCAGGATCAAAATAAAAAAGTAGTAATGGTGGGTGATGGAATAAACGATGCTCCCGCTCTAGCCCAAGCCGATCTCGGCATCGCTATGGGAGCTGGTACTGATGTGGCAATTGAGACTGGTGGAGTAATACTAGTCAAAAACGATTTGCAAGATGTGGGCAAGGCAATTAGACTTAGTCGTCAGACTCTTGGCAAGATTAAGCAGAATTTATTCTGGGCTTTGTTTTATAATTCTATCGGCATTCCAATAGCTGCCCTCGGATTACTTCGAGCAGAGTTTGCAGGATTGGCTATGGCGTTGAGTAGCGTGTCCGTTGTTTTGAATTCATTATTACTCAAAAGAAGAAAATTATAATGTATGGTAAAAGAAATTTTAGACAAAGAAAATACATTATATCAGTGTGAAGAGTGTGGTTTTCACTATCGTGACAAAGCACAAGCAGAAAAGTGCGAGATATGGTGCAAAGAGAATCATACTTGTAATGTTGATATAACAAAAGAGGCAGAAGAAAATATAGCACGTATCACATAATACATATCAAGTATCAAAAAAATCGTCCAATGATGGGCGATTTTTTGTTTATTCATTCTCCGTTACATGTTGAGGGTAGACGTTTATCTAATATTAGTGCGATAGCATTTATCCACCTACAAGAGCAACCCCGTTGGCATTGTGATGATGATGAGGGCACTCTAAACTAGACAACCAAACTAAACCAATTGAATTTTCACAATAAAAAATCCGCCAGAGATGGCGGATTTTGGATAAGATTTTTTAATCGAAATCTATTGTAAATCTCTTTACCAACTAACTTTCATTCACTTTTCGAAGAGCTTCGTTAATTTGATCAACATCTTTACGCCTTTGTTCTTTAACTCTTTTATGTTGATCCATAGTATTACTGTAGCCTGTTTTTGCTAGTTCTTCATTTTGGTCTGAGTCAGTTATTTCACTTTTTATAACTTCCACCCTGTTACCTCTTTTATTTCTATATTCATCTTCTCTAAGCGCATCACTTTGTGTGCTCTCTTCAACAGTCGGATTTTTCATTAATTCTTCCGCTTTTTCATTTGAGAGGTCGAAAGACTCTGCCATTTCTTTGGTTGGAGGTTCTCCTTGATCTAAAACATCCTTTACTTTTCTGACGCTATCTCTCTGTTTCGCTCTAATAATTTCTGGCCTGCTTGCGACTGGATATTCGTCTTCATTTAGATGTGCACCTGGGATTCTTTTTCTTTCACCCATATTATTATATTTAATTAATAAGCTGAAAGTTTTATAGAGCTTATCAATCTCTGTGTATATTATAGCACAAAAAAAGGTTTTTGTCAAGGGAGTTTACCCACATTTGGCTAATTTAAGCCAAGAAATGTTATTTTATATCTTCAACAATCTCAAACTCTAATCTAACTACCTCATTATTGTATGTGCAACCCCAGTTACTGAGGTTGGTGGTAGGTAAAACAAAAACAACCTTTTTAGGTTGTCTCATTTGACTAAATTACTTTTTGATGGCATCATATTATTATGATGTTAAATTATATTTGTTCACTCAGCTAGGAGGTAGCTAGAATGGCAACGGAATTTGAAAGGACGGAAGTCTTCGTGGTCACAGACGAGAATCCAGTGAAGGGATACCCGATAGATGAAGCACGCCTCTTCAGTCGTTGGAAGAAGAAAGTCTTGCCGAATAGCATCGAGAAGGTGATATCGGTCTGTCCAACGAGGACTGGCACTAATGGAAAGCACCTTCACTCTTTGACGGTGACACTGGTCTTCACGGAAAAAGCCTATGCAAAGGAACCTATTCCCCGCACGAAGTGAACACCCTTATTACAACGTGTCTCTTCGTGTCATTGCATCTGCTGGTTCGTTCATTCGGTTGTGCCCAAATCGGAGGGCTGAGTACAACATAAAAAGGAGGTATTCAAAAAACTATCTTATGAAGGTGGTTTTTTGTTATATATCCTCTACTATCTCAAACTCTAGTTTTGCTACCTTTATTTTACAAACAATTTCTTTATATTTTTTCTAAAATAAAATATTGTGCCAATGACCAATACTGCCACTTGAATTATTGCCGATGTTGGCATCCCGCCTATCAATTTATCACCCATAAAACTTAGACCTGCGCCAGGTATCTTTCCGAGGATAATAGCCAAAACAATGCTTTTGATAGGCATAGCAGATATACCTATTAAATAACTGATTTCATCATCTGGTAAAATTGGTAAGGCATAAATTAAAAACAATCCAAAGGGGCTTAGTTTTTGGATAATATGGTCATATTTTTCTATGAATTTTTGGCTGACCATTTTGTTAACAAGTGGTCTGCCAAATTTTCTCGCCAGCAGGATGACCAAAATTGTGCCAATGGAAGTACCTATCCAATTATAAAAAAATCCTAAGACAGGTCCAAAAATGAAACCGCCAGATAATAAAATTGGATAGTGGGCTATAGGAGCAATAATATTTTGCCCAATTTGGATGAGCATAAACATGAGAGATGCAAAAATTCCATATCCTGAAACTATATCCCTGATGTGTTCTTTGTCTACTAAAAAAGTTGAGACATAATACCATATAACCAAAACGAAGACGATGTATAGAACGACTAGAAGGGTACTAATTATTTTGTTTCTGTTTTTTTGTCCCATATAATTTGTTAGTTAATAAAAAATAAAATTTATTAGTAGGTTTTAGGTTAATTTTTATATTAATACATTTTTTAATAAATGTCAATACTTTTGTAGTGACACTTTTTGACAAACATCTTTAATTTTGCTAGAATATAACTATTCTGTAATGAAATAATTTTTAATTCACTCTAAATTAGACAAAAAAACGTGCTACTAATTTTGTGACATAATTTCTATGCTAAAAGAAAAACTTATCAATCTGAATTTTACCCCCAATCAAGTTAGTGTTTATCTAGCATTACTTGAATTGGGTGAGACCAAAGTTGGGTCAATTATCAAGAAGACTGGTTTTCATCGCAATATAATCTATCGCGCCCTCGATGATTTGATAGCTCAAAAACTGGTTAGCAAAATAACCCACAAAGGTATTTTTTATTACAGCGTCCTTGATCCAAGTCCGATTCTCAATGATATAAAACAACAAGAAACAATTGCTCAAGAAGTGGTCAAAGAAATAAAATCAAAAAAACATCCTAGCCCATCAGAATTAATGATTTTATCTGGTAGTTCAGGAATTCTTGATTTGTATGAAATGATTATTGAACAAGGTAAAGATATTTATTTGTTGGGGGCCACTTTTGATTTTACCCAAAAATTTCAAGAGCAGGTTCCACAATTAAAAGAGAAGTTAGATAAAGCAAACATAATACATCTAATATTGGCGCAATCGCATGTCAGAAAACAAGCTAAGACGGAATTTAAACACAAACTAAAATTTTTGCCAAAATATTTTCCTCCTTCACCACATGTAATTTGGATATCGGGAAATATTGTTGCACACGTGATATGGGAAGAGCCAGAAGCGATATTTGTAATTAAAAATAAGAAAATTGCAGATAATTATAGATCTTATTTTAAGTTGCTTTGGAAAAAATGATAATTAACACAATCATATGTACTATTGTACTAGTACGATAGTACATAGTCTGTAGCGATGTAGTACTACATCGCTACATTGTGTAAATTAGTTCCCGTCATTACTATATTAGTGTATAATAAAGACAGTAACTAACTATCTCACAAAGAAAGGGGGTGGAATACATGTTTCATCACAATAAATGCAAACCAATGCATATGGCAAATTATATCGGCCTTTTCTTTGTGCTTCTTTTTGCTGTTTGTTTTGCTTGGTATTTTGTTCATCCGGTAGAACAGGAATTGCATATGGCTTTGTTTAGTGTTTCTTTCTTTGGTTTTACTGGCATGAACTTTCTTAGCTTTGTATTAGGTGCTATCCAGGTCTATGTTTGGGGTTATATTTTTGTAGGATTAGGATATTTGGTATCTATGTTAGGTTGCGGTAAGAAGGATAAGTGTTGTAAATAAATAATTGACTCGAAAGAAAACCGTTTTGATTTTATATTGAGGCGGTTTTTTGTTTCATTTGTTTGCTTAGTCCAAAGCTAATAATCTAAATAATAACCCAACCTAAATAATATCCTTTGCGACAGCTAGTACTTTTACTTTTTGTAACCAAAAAGTAACAAAAAGTTTTGGGAGTAAAAAACTCACCCCATACCTACTAAGTAAATAATCATTTACAATACACTGGGGGCTCAAACAGTTTTACCCCCAAACCCCCAAGTTCGTACTATTAATTGGTTTATAATTTACTTTTGTCTAGTTATTTTCATTGACATTTAATATTTTTTAATGTACTCTTTTTAATAAAGGAGTGTTCTTTATTTTTTGGATTTATTTGTCTGGATAGGCAATCATAACCGGGCATAGCGCCCAGGAGGAAGTGATGACCGAAGAAAATATGACTGAGAAGGAAGTGGCACCACCAGTGAAGAAGTGGGCGTTGTGGAAGAAGCTTCTTTGTGGCATATCCGTTTTGGTAATGGCTTTTGCCGTTTATCCAGTTCTTTCTCCCAGTGTGGAGAGACTGTCAGATACAGTGCTCGACACCGAGCTGGATCTGGATGACCGCAAGAATTATTTTGGACGTCTGATCGACAAACTTCATATTCTCAAGATGGATGGGAGCTTGTTCAAAGTTCTCGGGTCTGAACTCACACAGAAGTTCGAGAAGTTGATTTTAGACCATGATGATGATCTGGAATTTCGGCGAATAGTGACTGACCGCTTGTTACTGCATGATTCTGGTGGGGACATGAAGAGTGTGATAGAAGCACTCATCAAGGACGAGACACAGCCAGATTCTTTGCGGGAGCTTGCAATTCATGCATGTACTGATCAACCACTCCTGACCGAAGAGGTGATCTCGGATTGGGGGGAATCAAGTGAATTGCGATTATTGGCTTTGCGAAATAGCGAAGACAAGGATTTGCTTCGCAGGTGGGTTGTTGATGGTTTTGACCCAGATATTCAGTATCAAGTAGCTCAGCGTCTATGCCAGATTGATCAGAAGTGGCTGACCGAGAATGTAGTTCTGGACATGGGAGCCGACATATTCTTGCGAATTGAGATCATTACCAATTGCTTTGAAGGCGGTAACGAGGTCTTGGATCAGGTCTTTGGGAACAAAGACGAAGAAGATGAGACTAGGGTTGCAGCCTTGCTGGTAATGTCAGGCTATCCAGAATCATCTTTTGGTCACAATGACAATCTACTCATGATCGCAATGGACAAGACCAAGCCATCACTCGTTCGAAATACCGCATTCATGGTCTATGGCGACAGGGTAGGGCTGAATCAGTTGCTTCAATCTATCAGAACGGTAGATTACCAGAAGTACGACGGACAGTAGAAGTTCGGGTGCGGAATTGCAATCCAACAATACGGAGGATAAGGGGGGTGCGTGGCATGACGCATAAATCATGCACCTTCAAAAGCAGTTCTGATTTAGGGCTGTTTTTGTATTCTTGAAATATTTTTCATCTTCAGGTAGAATATATAAACTATGAATAGAGTTTTTATTTTAACAATTCTAGCTTTTTCAGTACTTCTGTCCGGGTGTAGCATTTTGGATAGTGTTGATTCTGAGGGTAGCCAAGAAATAATAGTTCCACCTGAACCACAGTTTGATATTAAAACAGCTGAAGTTGAGGATGGTGATACTTTCGCTACGATTTTGGAAGATTATGGAATTGGTTATGCAGACATGCTGGAGATTTTGGATTCCTCATCTTCTACTTATGATTTTACTAGCATTAGACTTGGTCAGCCACTGAGATTTGCTTATGATGATCTTGGTCAGCTACAATATTTTGAATATGAAAAAGATAAGGAAGAAATCGTGCGTGTGAGTTTAAAAAATGGAAAATATAAAAGTGAAATTATATTGATTGAGTATGAAATAAAAACAAATAAATTATCTGGAACGATTGAAGAATCTTTATGGCTGGCTGGGCTTGAAGCAGGATTAACCGAAGAATTAATTTTAGAGTTTGCAGATATTTTTGCATGGACAGTAGATTTTTCTGTTGAAGTTAGAAAGGGTGATAGTTTCAAAGTTTTATTTGAAGAGAGGTATCGTGATGGCGAATATGTTGGAATTAATAAAGTCTTGGCTGGAAGTTTTACCAATGCTGGTGAAGAATTCAAAGCATATTTATTTGAAAATGATGAAGGAAAGTTGGTTTACTATAATGAAGCTGGTGAGTCAATGATCAAACAGTTTTTGAAAGCGCCTTTGCAATATAAATATATTTCGTCTGGGTTTGCTTATGCGCGTTTTCATCCTGTAACTCAGAGGACTGGTACACATAGAGCAATTGATTATGCGGCAGCAGCTGGCACTCCTATTATGGCAGTGGGTGATGGTACTATTACTTTTGCTGGTTGGAAGACTGGTTATGGAAACTATATTGACATTCATCATAATGACGTATATGAGACTCAGTACGCGCATTTATCAGCTTATGGTAAAGGTATCAGATATGGTGCAAAAGTCGTTCAGGGGCAAGTAATTGGCTATGTAGGGTCTACTGGCTGGTCTACTGGACCACATTTACACTATCAGATTAGAAAACACGGTACATTGGTCAATCCAGCTCAGGTAGATTTACCTCCAGGAGACCCAGTTAGAGAGGAGAAAAAGGCAGAATTTGAGGTGGTAATGGGGGAGCTAGATGAGAGGTTGAATTAACCCACAAGCTATTCGCATTTATCCCATGGCGACATAATAAAATGGGTATCAAAAAACAGCTAAAAGCTGTTTTTATTTAGTTTAAAAAATTTTATGCCGTTGTATCATCATATATACCCAAACTCTTACCAACAAGTTTGCGTATCTGTTTTAAGTCGTCTTCGCTTACCTTCCCTTTTTTCTTGATTTTACTATCTTTTGGTATAGGTATAGGCTGGTCACAAATAACTTTTGTGGGAAGTTCCATAGTACCATCTGGTAATAAATAATCTAGAGGGTATATGTCACCTGTTCTTTGGCTGGTTGTTAAAACAGCATTAAAAGTATTTTTATGCCTGTTGATTGAACGAGGCTCTAAATTAATAGCATATTTATTTTTTTCAGCTTCTGGATAATAAAAATAAACTATATCACCCTCATTAATTTCATTATCCACCTTAGGATTTGGATTGTTTTGTTTTTTTTCCATATTTAAAATACATTCCAGCTATCATTCTAGAATTTTCTTTGTATATAGCTTGCTGTTTTTTATCACCTTTCAGTTCAGACCACTTTCTATATACAATATTAGTTTTTTTATTATTTTTTACTTTTGCTTTCATTTAACTTTTTTTTAAAAGCTTTGCTCAAAATCATTCCTAATTCCTCCGCAACCTTATTTGGTAATATCATACGCCTAATTATGACAGCAGATTTAGGCTGTCCTTCTGGGGCTGGTTCAATAAAAGCAAAATCAACCATAGTTTCTGTTTCTGTACTAGTCATACCTACCCAATTAGAAAATTCCCCAATTATTGGAGGATTAGGAGGTAAAGACATATCCTTTGATATTTTTTTATTCATATATTTGATATTATTATATATTTTTAGTATACTGTACTTACGAAAAATAAGCAACAGTACAATTCAACCTTTTTACCAAACCTCCGCAAAGTAATTACTGCACAATCGCCGAAAGCAAAGACTTAGATCTCTATATTGTTATCTAAACCAAACATTAAAATCACCTCCTCAAAAGGGGTGTTTTTTATACCCACAAGCTATCCACACCCCAAACTTGACAGGATTGGGGGAATATAGTAAAATGTCTGAGCGTCTATAAAGACGACTACGTCCCGTTTCGGCTTGGACCTCTGGGTATAAAAACTAGATAAGTATAACAACCAAACTAATGTTTACTTCTATAAAATTATACTCGCAGATTCCAAGCAAATAGGGCAGACAATTTATTGTCACCTGACTGCTTGATAGCAGTCTTTTTTTCACGAAAAATTGCCCCAAGCAATTTGAGTGAAACCACGTGGTGAGCAAGGCGAACTTTACGTGGTTGAGTGATTCATTAAAGAATAGGGCAATCTCGTGACAGGTATAGTTATAGATTAAAAACAAATCACACTAATGCATTTCATTTCAATGGAATATATCAGTGTGATATGTAAAGAAAGTTCTGGAAAGTAATTAGTTCATTACAATTTAATAGAGTTCAAGTTTAAAAGCAGACCACGTATTATTCGACCGACATCGGATAAGCGTGGAAAAAAGACCACGTAGATGACTATTATCATTGCGTGGCATACCACATAAAATGGCTACGGTCAATAATAACGTGGCAAGTACAAGTATATGAAACCATTTTTTTTCGGGTGGTTTCATAATAATTACGTAAAATCAACTACGGTTGATCACGTGATAAAAAGCACAATTTTGTGTTTTCGCAGTATACAATATAAGAGCGTACGATGAATGCCTTGACACCAAAAGACGATGAAGGACGTTGCAGGGTGCGATAAGTTTCGGCGAGGTCCCAAGCAACCTTTGACCCGAAAATTTCCGAATGGGGGAACCCAACTTGAGTAATGTCGAGTTACCATATGCTGAATACATAGGTATATGGGGAAGACCTGGCGAAGTGAAACATCTCAGTAGCCAGAGGAAAAGAAAGAAGTAAAAGCTATTGATTTTCATTCACAGATTCTACCTTCGGGTCTGATCTGTGTATTGAAGATCTATAGTTCGATTCCGTTAGTAGTGGCGAGCGAAAGCGGAACAGCCTAAACCTATATTATGTTGGGTAATGGATTTATTGGTCTTCGGACTTATTTTGACGTTATCCTTAAAGGACAGACCGTTGTAATATAGGTGTTGTAGGACAGAGATCTCGGTGATCTGTAGAGCCGGATTTATAGTTTATATATAGCTGAAGACTCCTGGAAAGGAGCATCATAGAAGGTGACAATCCTGTAAGCGAAATATATAGATCTATGAATATCTTTGTTCCTGAGTAGGGCGGAACACGTGAAATTCCGTTTGAATCTGCCGTGACTATGCGGTAAGGCTAAATACTTTTGGTGATCGATAGTGAACTAGTACCGTGAGGGAAAGGTGAAAAGTAGCCCGGAGAGGGCGGTGAAATAGTCCCTGAAATCGTATGCTTACAATGAGCTGGAGTCCTAAGTCACCTTCGGGTGACGGGATGACAGTGTTCCTATTGAAGAATGAGCCTGTGAGTATGCTGTCAGTTGCAAGCTTAAGGACCTCTGGTCCGAAGGCGTAGCGAAAGCGAGTCTTAACCGGCGTTTAAGTAGCTGGCACATAACCCGAAACTAGGTGAGCAATCCATGGCCAGGTTGAACTCTGTCGAAAGACAGAGGGAGGACCGAACCCACGCACCGTGCAACATGCGGGGATGAGCTGTGGATAGCGGAGAAATTCCAATCGAACCTAGTAATAGCTGGTTCTCCTCGAAATAGCTTTAGGGCTAGCTGTATGTGTTCCCTCTGGGGGTAGAGCACTGGATGAGGTCGGGGTCCTTCGGGATACCCACCTCAATCAAACTCCGAATACCAGAGATTAAAAACATGCAAGTCAGACTATGGGGGCTAAGCTTCATGGTCGAAAGGGAAACAGCCCAGATCGCAAACTAAGGTCCCTAAATTATCACTAAGTGTAAAAGGAGGTGTTAACTCTTATACAACCAGGAGGTTGGCTTAGAAGCAGCCATCCTTTAAAGATAGCGTAACAGCTCACTGGTCAAGAGTTTTCGCGCCTAAAATGTACCGGGGCTAAGTGATATACCGAAGTTGCGAATTCTATACTTTTTTAGTATAGAGTGGTAGAGGAGCGTTCCAAACTGCAGTGAAGCCGGATCCGTGAGGGCCGGTGGAGCGTTTGGAAGTGAGAATGCAGGCACAAGTAGCAAAAATGGGTGTGAAAGACACCCACGCCGAAAACCCAAGGTTTCCAGGGCAACGAGAATCGTCCCTGGGTTAGTCGATCCTAAGGCCAGGCCGAAAGGCGTAACCGATGGAAGAGCAGGTTAATATTCCTGCACTTGGTATAGTTTGTATATATATGTATGTTTCAATGGTGTGAGCGTTGTATGGCTACACGTTTCGCAAGATGGAGACCA